>ERZ773037.424-NODE-424-length-22907-cov-3.841108_pt1 | contig 22907 bp, 32 predicted proteins | sample MGYA00511466_ERZ773037 | MGnify/ENA primary metagenome ERZ773037 (study PRJEB29015, sample SAMEA2738146) | human oral metagenome | biome: human oral; feature: human-associated habitat; material: saliva | place: China | collected 2202 ... | reverse complement strand
CATCCTGGCTAACACGGTGAAACCCCGTCTCTACTAAAAATACAAAAAAAAAATTAGCCGGGAATGGTGGTGGCGCCTCTAGCGGTTGGTAAACATCTTAGTTCATTTACATAAAAGAAAGGAAAATATCATGAATAAAAACTATTCAATTATTGGCGGAATCCTTGGATTCTTTGTACTCATTGCACTTTTCATCGGAGGCTCTTACAACAGCCTTGTTGGGGCTCAAACCAAGGTAGAGCAAGCACAATCAAAAATTGAAACCACTCTTCAACGACGCTATGACCTCATTCCGAACGTGGTCAACAGTGTCAAAGGTTACATGAAGCACGAAAGCGACATCTTTGAACACATCGCAGATGCTCGTGCAAAAATCGGTTCAAACAGTGCGACCAAAGCTGAAAAAGAACAGGCACAAAGTGAACTCGACTCAGCTATTTCACGTTTGCTTGTGGTGCAGGAAAACTATCCACAACTAAAAGCAGATACGCAAGTCCAAAACTTGATCACGGAACTCGAAGGTACTGAAAACCGTATTTTCGTAGCCCGTAACGACTACAATGAAGTGGCAACGACATACAACAATAAGATCCGTCGTTTCCCGTCCAACATGATTGCTGGAATGTTCGGATTTGAAAAAGTTGACCTCGTCAAAGCTGATGAAAAAGCGAAAACAACTGTCCCATCAGTTGATTTGAATAACTAAACAATAAGAGCCACCATAAGGTGGCTCTTATTAATAAGGAGAAATTATGACTCAAATCGGAACCAAAGAAATCGAAAAAATCAAAAGTGACATTGAACGAGGTGATTATGACCTCGAAAAATGCATGAATTTGCGAAACGCCAAGTTACGAGTTGAGTTGGCCAGGCATGGTCGGCATGTTGACATACTCGCTGAGCGAAATGAACCACGCGTACTTGTCGCTTTAATTGAACATGGATATGCCGAAAGTCATTATGACGTGTGGAAACACCATGAAAATGGGGACGTTAGACGGGCCCTCGCAAAACGAGGGTATTATCCTGAAGTTTTCATCCGTGACAAAAACGAAAGTGTACGGCATGCCACCTTCAATCAGCATCCAGAGTATATCAGAGGACTACTGTCCCAGAACAATTGGGGTGACTGGATTTACGTCAAAACCCTTATCCGCGAAAATCCGACACCAGAACTCGTTATCCCCTTTGTCGAACTCGAGTCCCCGTTTGGCATTGGAAAAAATGATGTTATCACAGTCTATGCAACCGCCTATCAAACAGAACTAGATATCATTCGGTCCACCATGACTTCAAAACAGTTATTTGCACTGAACGACCCTCATTGGGTACTTGGAATGCCCTATAATTTGGCCAGTGTCCTTCACGAATATCGTGAGACAGCGGTAGAACAAGAGCGTCTCGATGACTTAATCGACATCTATGACGACTTATACGACGGTAACCAAATCAATTGGGAACTATTGAGACAGTTTGATTAAAAATGCCCACACATGTGGGCACCAAAGGAGAGAAAACATGAAAAGTTTGGAACAAGAGTTGCGTGAAGGCAACTATGACATTAATGATGTGTTAAACGACGAAACCAGTGAACGACGGGTTTTTCTAGCACGCATGGGTCGCGACGTGGAAGCTTTGGCAGGAACATTTGAATCGGATGTATTGGTTACTTTGATTGAAAACGGATACGCCGAGGACTACTACGATGACTGGTGCTTTCATTCGAGTACTAGAGTTCGAAAAGCCTTGGCATCAAAAGGTTATTATCCTGAGCGTTTTGTCCATGATCCGAGTTCAGTAGTGCGAATGGCTGTTATTGACCAACACCCTGAAATGGTGACCACATTACTTAGTGAAGGGAATTGGCGTCATATTTATGACCGGGTCATCGAAAAACGTGAACCTGAAGTCATTAAACAATTTGTGAACGCCTCAATAGATACAGATTATAAAACTCGAGAATACGACATGATTAAAACTCGAGAATACGACATAATTTGTGAGTATGCAAAGGCATTAAACGTTGAATTGACGCCGTTTGAGGCAACCATGAGTCCTGCGCAATTGTTTAGACTAGGAAATCCACGATGGATGATTGGTATGACAATTGGAATGATTAGACGGGTGAAGGACACTTATAAACGGGTAGAGGGTACAGACAAATGTGAATTATTCTATGACAATTTTGATGACCTGATGCACGCAAAAACCTATTGGGATGCACACGAACATATATTTGGATAGTATCCGTAATGTTAGAAAGGAACGAGTAATGACAAAGAATTTAGATGTAGAAATCCGAAAAGCCTTAATCGATAAAATTGAAGTGGAAAAGTTCATGTTGTTCACCGTAAAAGTCGAACCAGAAATAAAGATCAATTTCAGAATCAACAAAGACCTGAATCACCTAACTGTTATCGCAACGTATGAACAAACGCCTCAGCGTATCGAACATACTTACAAAAACGTCACAATCACCTATTCCACATGGAGTGATGATGAATGTATTGAGGTTTATACCGACATATCAGTCAATTATGAAACCCAAAGAACTATCGACAAAACCGACCAACTTGAGCCAATTGTGAAGGAAATGATTCAAGAAATCATTGAGGCGAAAACTCAACATATGCCAAATTAGAAAGGAAACCCCCGCTATGAAAACATTTTTATACCTATCAGACATCCACTCAAATTTCGAAGCCCTCAAACATCTTGATTCGCTTCCTGAAATGCAAAACCCTGATTGCGAAATCCGTTTCGGCGGGGACTATATCGACGGCGTTAATTTAGAATCAGATGCCGTTATCAACACACTTCGCTATGTGAAAAGCCTTTGCGATAGTGGTAAAGCAAAAGCCATCCTTGGTAACCATGACCGTTTTATCTTAGATGCTACTTTTCGACCATTTAACGAAACTGTATGGGGATTGAACGGTCGCGATGACACGCTTGCAAATTTAGGACTCACATTCCGTTCACCATCAGACTTGCGCGAACAACTCTTATATCACTATTATGACGAACTTGAATGGTTGCGTGATTTGCCCTACTATTTGGAGGACGGTAAAAACATTATGGTTCACGCAGGTTTCGATTTAGACTTGTCACTCGAAGAACAAGATGAAGAAACAATGCTTTGGACACGTGACCCTTATATCGAAGGTGCTTTTTCATTGTTACACCATGTAGAATTGCATCCCGATTTCCGTAGAAAAACGATTATTTCAGGGCACACGCCTACAAGTTTCATTAATGGAAATACGAAAAATGTCCCATTGACAGATATGCCTCATGACTTTGAACGCAATTACGTAACCCGTTACTTCGTTGACGGAGGATCCAAATCAGGCTCTACCAATGGACGCATCAATATCCTTGTGCTCGATGAAAACGGATACGAAATCAAACAAGGATATCTGGATAAAGACGGATATCATAGTTATTAGGAAGGAAAAATATCATGCAAATCATTAATCTCAAAGAAAAATTACAAACCGAACTAAACTACTTTAACGAAGAAAAACCGTATACGCACTTCTTCATTGACTATGGGCAACCATCCCAAATGAGTTGCAAATTAGTGCCATCCGAAAATGATACGATTTTCATCAACATCGTTCACGAGCAACGTAAAAAAACAACTCACAAAAAATCTGGCAACATTGACATCACCTATACTGTATGGGCTGACGAATGCGAAATGCCGGATAGTTACCACGCGCTTACTGCATTTTACGAAAATGAACGGACAGTCAATGCGACAGATGATCTTGTAAAAACAATGACAGAAATGATCCAAGAGATTTTCGATGTCGCGGAACAAGACAATTAGAAAGGAACACCAATGAAATACGTCACATTAGAGCATCGACAATCACTACCATATGGAACAATCGGATGCACTTACGTCGACTTTGATACAAACGACCAAATAGTTGAAAACGAAGCTTACGAATTACGACATCAGCGTTATTTAAAGCAAAACGAAGCCAAAAACCAAATTATCGAAGAAATTAACCAAGTTGTCGAACAAACGAAGGAAATCAAGAATAAGCTAGATGAGCTACGGTTAAATACTAGCGCATTGAAACGGTTGTCCTCTAAAGACTATAAAGCATCAAGAAACTATCTACGAAAACAGTTTCAAGATTGTCAAATGCGACATCTTAAACTACGTAAAGAAGCCGAACAACTTGCAGACAGAGTCGTTAGTCCGTTCGATGAATATTACGATCTAAAAACCTTGCTCAAAGAACAAGGTTACGTGCTCGTAAACAAAACAACTGATGACCGATACATCACAACCGAAATCTGGCACAAGGATTAGAAAGGAACTAACATGACACAAGTCACATTAGAACATCGAGAACCTATTGTCTATGGTCCGATTGTAATTCAATTCACAAAATTTGATACTGATGACGAGCGATTCAAAAACGAAGCCGATGAACTAGGACTGAAATGGCGTCGTGAATATGAAGAGAACCTACAAAAATTCCAAAAGGAAATCGAAGCCGAATTGCAACAGATGGATCAAATACAGGACGAACTTGATATGTTACGACGGTACTCATCGCAACCACAACGGTTTTCCAAAGAATATCAAGCAAAGCACGAAAAGCTACAACACGCATATCAAAAGCATAATGAACGATATTGCGAATCACTTCAAAAGCTCACATTCGAGGAAACAGAACATCCTATCGGAATGATCATATACCAAAACTACCAAACGTTACTGAAAGAACGCGGTTATGTGCTTGTCAGCAAAACAGACAATGACAATCAGGTCACAACTGAAATTTGGAATAAGGAATAGAAAGGACACGCTATTATTCTGGATTCATCTCGCGATGTGGTCACTGTACCGTTAACTACAAACTAGAAAGGAACCAACATGGAATTAACAGATTTGCTATCTGAATTGACAAAACCATTACTACCAACAAAAGCATTAGTCATCAGTTTTCTTGTGTTTTTAAGTTTATGCATTGTCGCTATAGTAGCTGAAAAACTAAATTTCACAAATGTTGCTGGCGTGTGTGCGGGACTATCCATCGCGATGGCCGTTGTAACAGTGGTCATCACCGTTTCACAGCCGGGCAGACCCAAACTCGACTACGATTTGAGCCGTGACAAGAACTACGTCTACGTCAATAGTCATAATGACCGTCTGGAATCAGCCAAACTCAAAATCATTGGTGAAGACAAGCACACCGTTTACGTGCTTTACAAGGACGAAACCTACAAAATTCCGGTGATTGTAGACAAACGTTAGAAAGGAACATGAATGGAATCACTAGCAAACAAATTTGACGGTACCGTTCCGCCGCTCGTCATAGCTATATGCGTTTTACTGGTTTTGGTAGGGATTGTAAAACTAACAGATTATTTAGATATTCGAAAAACAGAACAATGTGACGAACTCATGCGTGACAGTATCGCTTTCAATAACAATCCCACCAAAGAACAATTGACGGTCATTATGAACCACAACCGATTCAAACAAACACCGACAAACTTCCAAAATGCGGTACGCGGAAAACTAAAAACGTATGATGCGGTTCCAACAGCGATTGAGAAAACTATGTCGCCTGCACAGCTATACGAAACCGGTAGCCTACTAGTGAACCAGGCCATAATATTGTTAGTACGCTCAAAACAAAAAAAGCATCTATTGAAGAGGTACCATCATTAATTCAAACAACGATGACACCTACCGAATTGTACAAGGCGGGTAGCCATCTGTGGGCGAAAGACCTTCGTGTGCAGGAAGTCGATAACGTACTATTTTATGCGGATTGTGGTATGGATTTTGAAGAAGCCTACAACCGAGGAACGTCTTACCACAACACCACACCAAACAAATACACTTAGAACACGAATTCGGCTAAGTTTAAAGAAAAGGAAAAGAACATGACCACCGAAATCACAATCGATGAGTGCATCAAGCTCATCGAACAAGGGCTTGCAACCGAACAATATGCTGAATGGGCTATAAATGGACCACTAGAAGTCAAACTAGCTCTAGTCAATAACGGATACGCGCTCGATATTCTCATTCATGATCCAAGCCCATTCATTCGAGGCAGAGTCATGCTAGCGGATCCCAGTTATATGAAGTATCGAATGCACTATAAAGAGGATCAAAGCGCCATCAATACGGCCCTAGACGAACAAGTCACTGCGGATTTAGAAGTGATCAAATTGCAAATTAAATATCGCGAAGAACAGGGTTACGACAATCCCTATATGGAAGTGAAATATGACGCTTTGTCACGGAAACCGACCTTACTTGAAGCTAATATGCGGCGTGCAGATTTGTACTTGGCAGGTAGTCCCATGTGGGCCAGGGACTTGGCATTCGTCGATGTGTGGTCCGTATGTGAAGAATTCTCCTGTATAACGCCCACTAAAGAAGTAGTGGAAGAGGTCTTTTCGGAACTCATGGATGAATATGAACGAACGACAATCGGTATTTTTCAGTGGACTTGACGTCAACAAACGAAATCTAAAGGGTAGGTAATACAATGGAAATACGATTCGTACCGTATTTGCTAATCATGCTTGCTATTCTATCAGGCCTCATTAAATTGCTCGATTGGCACGACGAACGACTCGACACAAAATGTGCAAACCTCATGCACAAGGACGTTCTGTTCGAGAAGGACCCAGCAAAAGCACAACTACTTGCTATCACGCGCAACAAGTTGTATAAACAAACGACAGAAAATTTTCAAAAAGCTGTGCAAACCAAACTTGCAACGTACGACCTTGTACCAACAGCTATCGAGAAAACCATGTCACCGGAACAACTGTATCATTCAGGTAGCCCACTATGGACTAAGGGGCTGAACGTAAAAGCAGTCGAATACTTTTATGACGCGGAAAAACAGTTGAGTAACTACGGGGCACGCCCTGATGAATATGTCGGTGAATATGTAGAGGATTGCAAGAACGGTATACCACATACCGAAGCACTACAAAAGCAACAACGAAAATATGGCATTTATTAGAAAGGAAAACCAATGCTAAAAGCTGAAATTTACTTTCAACCTCTGGTCGAATTAACCACACCTGAGGAGACCATGCAAACAGTTATCGAGGCCTTGCATGCCTTTTTTGATGACAATGGACTGAGTGACGACTATGAAAACGTCCGTCACCGACTGACATCTTATAGTTTGTGGCCACAAAACAAAAAAGGCAAAAAGCCGAGTATTGACATCAAACCAGAAGGCGGTGGATACCTACTTAGTATTGAAGCCAGCTTCAAACCAATTACCTACGGTTATTACCCAAGCTTTCAGTCATTTGCATTCAGTTTGTATGATTGTCTTGACTGTGCAGCCTTTATCCGCCAAAAGTTGGGACCACTTCGTATCGACAAAGAACGTAGTTATGTCACCTATAACAAACCATTCGAAAAGGAAGAATCCCTCTATTATCTAGCGCCCTATTTGTATGCAACGCCAGACGAAATGCAGGATGAACAAACTGAACTTGATTCGTATGGCCACTTGTACATCATGTCTGAATTTCTTCAGGAAGTCGAAGACGGAACTATCTCCGACTATGATGGAAGTTGCACACTTCTTCGCAAAGAAGGGGACAAGTGGTATGCATCGAAATTAAATTTATCTATAGATTACCAAATTCCCGATTTTGTAACAAAACGATACAGCCACGTCATGTGGTACAACCGTTAGAAAGGAAAAGAATGACACGAAAACGCATTCAAGCCGTCCAAGATCTTTTGGACAAATATGCAGATGACCGAGAAATCGATTATCTGTTTATGGCCTATGATCGCAACACCGAACTAATGTCTGCGGACTATCACGTAAATGAATATAGCGATAACCTTGCAGAAGGAATTGCCCAAGCGATCGACAATAGCCCAAGTTTTGCAACCTTCATTGCACATGTCATTGCTAATTGCAGACCTGATAGCTACAGTTACTTGCTGGGTCTCATTGGTGAAACGCGTCACCAAGTGATGTCTGTTGACAATCAGGCACAGAAAATGGCCCGCAAACTGTTAACGGGTGAAGTCACCATGAGTGACATCGAACCTGATTTGCAAAAGACCGGGAATCCAAGTATTGATACACAAATCGATGAATTTCGCTATTTGTTAGCACATTATTATGAACAATTTTTAAACAATGGATTTTAACATGGAAAAAGAATGGGAAAAACGTTGCCACGCTATTGAGCAGGGCCAAGAACAAGAAAAGTATCTGGAGTGGTTGCGTGACAAATCGGAAGGCAACTTGTATGTCCGTGAGGCACTTGCTGAAAACGGATATTTGCTAAAGGAACTAGCCAAAGATGATACAGCCTACATCCGCACAACCATCATGACGCGCTATCCTGAATCTATCAAATATGTGTTAGCCTACCAAAAGCACAAAAGAGGACTGACCTATGATGAGTGGACACTGATCTATGAAACACTTCGTATGTCTAAAACCATAGACGCAGACGCCATCACCGATTTCTTGAGCTATGGGATTCCGGTCGGGTTATCCTACTATCAGGGGCGGTTAGACGAAACTACTCCAGCCTTTAAGGCACAACTGGAAGCCTGCCGACACTCGCTCGATCCCTTCCGCAAAACCATGACCAGCAAACAATTGTACGAGGCGAAAAGCCCTCATTGGGTTCGCGGGTTGTCCGCACAAGCCATCATGCGTGTGCGGTATGCAGAAAACGAATTGCAAAATGACCGAAAGAAAGTCGCACGCATTTTAGACAATTTGGTCACCGACGGGACGGGTTGCGACTTCGAAACCATGTTAGACGTCGTCGACCGAGAAAAACGCCGGACAGACTAACCGTTCACGTACGTGAACGGATCAAATGGGGCTTCGCCCCAACACCCCAATTCCATCACGAAACACATAAAGAAATATAGAAAAGGAAAATTAAATGAAAGTAGTAAATTTAGGCTCAACGCTTCGCATCTTTTCAGATGAACTCACCGTGGAAGATCGTATTCCTGCGGGAACCTATGATGTCAATTTTGACCCGATGGGTGGCTACAGCTTGAGTGTGCGACCAAACTTCAAGACCACGGAAAAAGTTTATGGAAACCATCTACAAATGGTGGAACGCATGTTGGATCGATACAACAAAATCGATGGTAACTTCGGAACCATTTTAGGTGGTCGCAAAGGGACTGGTAAGTCCATGACCGCTCGTATCGTGTCAGAAAAGCTAATGGAACAAGGTATTCCAACCATTCTTGTCACTGAAAACACACCAGGGCTTCCACGCTTTTTGCAATCCATCGAACAACCCGTTCTCATTTTGATTGATGAATTTGAAAAAATTTTCAGCAAGGGCGACAAGGATTCCGAGGACGAACAAGTTCAGTTTTTAAGTTTGTTCGATGGTTTGGTCAATAACCATCATTTTTATTTAATTACGATCAACGATTACAACAAACTGAACCAGTACTTCATCGGCCGTACCGGTCGTTTTTATTATGACATTACGTATGAAAGCCTCTCCGCTGACGAAGTCAAAGACTATTTGGCCGATAAACTGGATGATACAAGTAAACTCAACCGTTTGGCCAACCTCTTGTATCGTATCAATGTCAACTATGATCAGTTGCAAGCCATTACCAATGAGCTGAATTATGGCGAAAGCGTTGAGAACATCCTTGAGTACTTGAACTTGGGGCTTGACGAAAGCACGCGTTACCGTAATGTTGATGTTACCTATGTATTTGCAAACGGACTCACCCACACGGAAGAAATCCGCATGGATTTGCTTTATCCGGACTTGTATCGAAATGTTGATTTCGTTGAGAAAGGAAAAGACGGCAAATTCTACAGTTATGATTTCGTGGTGGAACTTGAGGCGGATGCCTTCACATTTAATGGTGATACCATCACGGTCGATATGAAACAGATTGAATACGGTCGTGACTATAATGCAGATCGAACGTCAGACGAATACGTATTGGGTGTACCGGAAGACCTGGTGGATATCCGCATCAAACCAGCCAAGGTAGCAAAAATCGCTTACTAGAACGGCTGAAATAAACACCAAGACGTTAAACTGATGTCACATTAGACCTTTCGCGCTAAAAACGAGGCCCTGTTATCAACTTTCGATAACAACGTGGGATATTTGGGACTGCGTGAGAACCAATGAGGCCACAAGCGGGTCAATCTGCTCCGTCGTACCCCACACGGGTACGTGGATTGAAATTATTATGACATCACCTATGACAATTTGTCAGCCCAATCAAGCAGTCGAAGGCGGTCAAATTGTCCATTAGAAAGGGAAAAACGAAATGACAGATTATGTATTTTTGAACAAAGAATTTGACAAATTTGCGGATGCCATGAACCGGCAGCTGAAACTGATGCTAACTAGTGGTAACCCGATTGTCAAGGTAGCGGTAGAGGAGTCGCTCTTCTCTCTCTACCTTAAAAACATCGCGCCAGAGCACAACCCAATTTTCCGTGAACGACGTTATTTTGACGGAAACTATGATCACAATTACCTTCGTCGCTTGGGGAACATCGCCATGATCACTCCAGATTACCAACGCGTGACCTTGTGGGACTTTGAAACCGACACCATCTTTGAGGGTGCGCGTAAGGCTATGCAGACAGCAGTCCAAAACGGTACAATTGTGGACGTTTTCCTTGAAAAGGAAAAAGCGGCTGGCCACAAACCAAATGCTGATGCACAAGAGCCATCTATCATTTGGCAACACTATTATGCCGAACTACCAAAAGAATTTGTCAATACCCGTAACATTGACACGGTTCGTGGGAAACACCGTGATGCCGTTGCGGTCTTAAAACGTACAGTTGAAGAAGTCAACCTTGATGACCTGCATACTGTACTTGATTTGATCGCATCAAACGCAATTTATCGTGGTACGGAGTTCAAGGAAAAACTTGAAAGCTGGGTAGGTCTCAAACAACGCTATGACCAAACACCAACTGCTGAATTTCTTTGGTATGAAGGGATGAAACATGGACGAGCTCTTGGTCACCGCAATACTGTTATCGGAAGTCTTCTCACTGACCTCTATAATGGGGATGACTTGGAAAAAGCCGTCAAAGCATATGAAGCACGTGTTGCGCCAAGTAACTACAAACGCCCAACAGCGTTGGTGACACCAAAAATGATCCAAGAGGCTGAGGAAAAACTGCGCGAATTGGGATACTTAGATAGTATCTACCGCCGCCCAGCAAAACTCACAGACTTGCCAGCCGACAAATTGTTGTTCACCAGTCAAGAGCAAAAATCCTTGTCCGTCTTTGATGACTTGACAAAGGACGCGAAGGCGTCAACCAAGAAAGTAGATCCTGAGGCGGCTCAAGACATCACACTTGAGCAACTCTATGCATATTTGCCTGAGTGCTCACAAGTTGAACTCCTTCCAACTGCCAACCTCAAAGGGAACCAAATGGTTTTGACCGCTGCTAAAAACGAATCGGCCCCAAGTCCATTCCTCTGGTCTAACACCCTATCATGGGCCTACATCAACGGTGATACAGCCGATGCCATTGCTATGCGAGTGAAGAATGCAGGTGGTGAAATTGATGCCGATGTACGGGTATCCCTATCATGGGAAAATGCAGATGACCTCGATCTCCACATTGTTCGTGTTAGCAACAACCAGCACTTGTATTTTGGAAACCCTCGCCAATTTGGTGCGGTTCTTGATGTGGATGCTAATGTCTTTACCATCGTTGAAGAACCGGTCGAAAACATCTTCTGGGACCATATTGAAAACATGCCAAATGGAACCTATCAGGTTTATGTTGATCGCTACAGTCATCGCCGTGACAGCAATGTTGGATTTGATATCCAATTTGCGACACGTGATTCCAGCGTGACCTATCATCACCGCGATAACAACGTGAACCGTCACAAAATCCTCTTCAACCTCGTCAAAGATGCGAAAGGCGTTCGTGTGGAAAACATTCATGGGGACCTTGTTGAAACAGCAACATCCGTGACAGAAACGACCTTTATTCCGGTCAAACACATTCTCCTCTCACCAAACATGTGGGACGGTGAAGTCGGAAACAAACACGTCTTCCTCTTGACAGAGGATGTAGAAGTTGACCAGCCTGTTCGTGGGTTCTTTAATGAACAGTTGACAACTGCGCTTGCGAGCCATCGTAAGGTAACCGAAATTCTCGGTACCAAGTTGAAACTCGAAGCATCAGAATTCGACCACCCAGAAGTGGCAAAAGGTTACGGCTTCTCCTCGACCATGGACGCTAACTTCATTCTCCGACTAACGAAAGGCAACCGCCGAGTATTAGTCCATGTATCTGTAAAATAATAGAAAGGGCACACATCAGTGTGCAAAAGGTAAAAACCTATGTCAAACATTGAAAATCTCTTCCGTAAAGCTATTGAAAACAAATGGCGCTTCTCCGTACCAGGACGCAACGTCTTGTCACTGGAAGAACTCTATGACCTTCCACTCTCAGGAAACAATGGTACCAACCTTGATGCGGTGGCAAATGTCATCAACAACCAACTGCAAGCAAAACGCGGCAAAGTAAGTTTTGTGACAAACAACACACAAAATGACCGTGAAGTGGCTGAGCTTGAAGACAAGCTGGAACTTGTCAAGGATGTCATCCAAGTGAAATTGGAACGGAATGCAGCTCGCCAAGAACAAGTTGCAAAAGCTAGCGAAAAAGCTATGCTCGAATCCTTGCTTGCACAAAAACAAGCAGAAGCACTCAAGAACTTGAGTGAGGAAGAAATCCGCAAACGCTTGGCAGAATTGTAAGTGCTAAAAGACCAACCGATGGTTGGTCTTTCTTTTTTTTTCCTGCTTTTTAGTCCGGTCGCCTACGCGCCCGGCCAAGAATGGGGCTTTGCCCCAAACCCCAATTCTCCCATGAAATCAGAAAAAGGAAGTGAAACAAATGACCATCGAACTATTAGCAACGGATACGGAAAATCTCCGGCAACTGTTTGTAGCTGTGGGGAACTTGTCCGGTATCCTAGTCTTATTCATCATCGCAGCTTCGGTTCTTCGTTGGGCCTTTACCTATGAACGACGACACATGGAACGTTCGCGCCAATACCAGGAATGGTATGACGAAGTGGTCAGTGACCCAAATCCGGACAAAAAGTCACTAATCAAAATCGTTAAACTACATGGGCGGAAATCACCGATTTTCCACCAAGCTGTGTATGAAAAATTGGAAAGCTATGACCATACAGCTAATACCATCGAAGCGACCATGTCGCCAGTACAGCTACATGAAGTCGGAAATCCCCTTTGGACAAAAGGCCTCAGTATTAACGCAATCCGTGGATTTCTCCTACTCCACCAAATTGCCGAAAAGGAAAATATCAATCCACATGATTATCTTGAAGCTTATGTGGCCGATGTTCGTAGCGGCACAAGCGTCAGTGAGGCGTATGACAAGCAAGAAGCTAAATTAAAAACCAACTAAAAGAAAGGAACTATGATATGCCAACATTAACATTACAAGGTGCTAAAAATACAGCACAAGTATTTACACATAACATCGAAGAAACAGCCGTTGGACAAGTAATCGGAATGCTCAATGAACCAATCACCGAAAACACAACCGTTGCCATCATGCCGGACGTGCACGCAGGTAAAGGTGCAACAATTGGAACGACTATTCGTTTGCCTGAAAACAAGGCCGATTGGAAAGTATGTCCAAACATCGTGGGCGTTGATTTAGGCTGCTCAATGCGTGCTATCCGTATCAAAGCTGATGAAGTCGACCTTGAAAAACTTGACAAGGTTGTCAACGAAAAAGTACCGGCAGGTCAAAACATTCACGACCGCGTCGTCGTCAATCAAAAAGAAATGCGAAACCTACTCAAAGGCTTGTCCTTCCGCATTGACCAAAAACGACACGCGCATATCATGAAATCGTGCGGTACCTTAGGCGGAGGAAACCACTACATCGAGCTTGGAAAATCACCAGATGGACAACTCTGGTTGACTGTTCACTCAGGTTCTCGTGGCCTTGGTGTGGTTGTTGCAAAACACCACCAACAAATTGCGGAAGCCAAAATGACCCAAACAAGTGAAGTAACGGACGCCATCATTTGTTATCTAACCGAAAATGGTCGCCAAAAGGATATCGAAAAAGAACTGAAACAGTTCAAGGTGACTCGTCACGTACCTGATTACGTGAACATTCCAGAACGAGGGGTCATCAACAAAGACTTGGCTTACTTGGATGGAAAAGAATTGGATGATTATTTGAACGACCTTGCCATCGCTCAAAAATATTCAACCATCTCTCGCCAAACGATGCTCTATCGCATTGCCGACGCTATGGGATGGGAAATCATTGATGAATTCGAGTCTATGCACAACTACATCGACCTCGAAAACGGAATCATCCGAAAAGGTGCTACTTCCGCACAAGCTGGAGAACGCCTCATCATTCCACTGAACATGCGCGATGGATCCATTTTTGCCACCGGTAAGGGAAATCCAGATTGGAACTTCTCAGCTCCTCATGGTGCTGGGCGTTTACTCTCACGCAGCAAAGCAAAAGCTGAATTGTCAATGGACGAATATCACAAAACCATGGAAGGTATTTATACCACCTCTATTTGTGAAGCAACACTCGATGAAGCACCATATGCCTACAAAGAATCGCAAGAAATTATCGACGCTATCACAGATACAGCAACTATTGATATGATTGTGAAACCGATTTATAACTTTAAAGCCCACTAAAAGGTGCCTTTGTGCACCTTTTTTTGATTAGAAAGGACGCACAGTGATCAAAAGACCTGTCAAACACGAATTTGAACGCCAATTGCTCAACGGTGAAATCACGGACATTGAGCCCTATTTTGCGGACCGACGTTATATAGCTGAACGCTACATCTTAGCAAAACACGGTATCAACATCGAACAAACCATCCGCATGGATGGTTACGAAACCATCATCCGATTCATCCGTGATGGCGTGCACAAAGACCGTTACCGCGACTGGAGAGACCATCCAAACAAAGATGTTCGCCTCGAACTGGCCATGCACGGCTATTTCCCAGAACACTATATCCATGATGACAACCCTAACATTCGTGAAGCCGTCATGGAAATCCATCTTGAGCTGGGACTCGAACGCACCTTTGATGATAATGACCGCGATGTCTTTCGCGGGCTACTCAGTCATCAAAGACAACCAAACATCGACATCCTGCGGGAATATGTGGAAACCGTCATCCCTGACTATGAACAGGACCATTTGACCAAAGCTTTCGAGCTCAAATATCAAGCCATGACGACGGAACCAAGTCCAATTGAGGCCACCATGACGCCCGTACAATTGTACGAAAGCGGAAGCCCTTTATGGGCACGAAACTATGATGCCGACACCATCTGGAAAATTATTCTGTACGCAAAATATTTTGCGAACCAAAATGAAAAGGATTTTGCGCCGACCATGTTTAAATTTGTGGATGAGAAACTTAAGACCGATGGTGAGCTATACGCAACGGACATGGTTAGCATTCATCAACAAATGATTCACGCAAGAATGAGTTGACAGACGGTGCGAACTATGATATACTAATTATATTAGAAGTCATCGAAGGTGCTGTGAGGTACAACTAGATGGCCTTTTTTTGTTTAAAATTAATGTGGGCGCCAAACGGCGCCCTTTAAAGGAGAAGAACATGACTGAAATTCCAGATTGGCAAGAATATTGTGACCTCGTCGAGCCTGACGTCGACCTCCTAAAGACCGTATTAGAGGATACCAACCGTAACAAATATTATGACCATGTCACACTAGAAGCTGTCAAACAAAAATATCTGTCCCTCATTCACGAACCAACCGTCATTGAGAAGACCATGACGCCTAAACAGTTGTTTACAGCAGACCATCCTCTCTGGGCAAAGCCATATACCATTGACGAAATAGAGTACATCATGCGAAATATGCATGAATGTACATGTTATGAGGACGTCGAGTCCATGATGTGTACCTATAAGGAACTGATGAAACATTTGTATCATCAAACGACGAATTGGAAAGGTACGAAATGGACTTGAGAATTCGAAATATATCAGAAAGGAAAAAAATGGACTATCAAACGTTTAAGGCCGTAGTCGCTGGGAACCTCATCAATGAGCCTGAACAATTAAAATTCAAGTCGGGTTGGTTGACCGATGACCCCAACAAAGAACATTGGAAACGGTTAGCCATCGAAGGTACCTATCCGGAAGCAATTTATGCAACCAATAGTTATCTCCTACTTAGCTTGTTAATTGGCAAGGGACATGGTCAGGAATATTACCGTGAGTGGGCAACGAAAGGAAACTTTGCCGTTAAAAGTGCCTTAATCAGACATGGCTATTGCTTGGACCTGCTCGTGAGCGATTATGACGTAAACGTAGGTATGTGTGTCGTCCAAAAAGAACCTGAGCGAATAGGACAATTACTCGCCGTGCACTCGTGGCAAGACATTTGTCGAGCACTTAGCATCAAGAAGGACTTACCTTACATCATGGTAAAAACCTTCCTGGAGTATATGCCTCATGGACCTATCGACTCTTGGTGTGCCTTGTGGGCTGAAGCGTTACAACTTAAACTTGAAGCGTGGCAAGGCGAACAAACGAATGCGTTTGAGTGCACCATGACACGAGCGCAATTGTATTCAATCGGGAACGCAATGTGGACCCAAAATCTTCGAGCTGATCGCATTGCAAACGTACTTTATGCCGAACAAATGCTACAACATAAAGAGCTCGTACTACCACTGTTTGAACAATTGCTCACCAAAGGCAATCTGTCGACAGCCTATATGATTACAAATCAAGTGAAGCAAAAACAGACTCACAATTAAACGGGAAGGAAACCTCAATGCAGTACGAAGAATTTAAGCAGGCAGTTGAATCAGGCCAGCTAACACATCAAAACCAGCAGCACTATGAACAATACAAGTCTTTGTGGGCTGAAATGGCCACCAAAGGTGACTGTCTAGATATCCTAATGACATCACAATATGTCAGAATTCTTGACAGGTTGTTAAAACATGGATATGTTAAGCACCCCGAAACTTGGATAAAGGGAACACCTGGACAGCAACGGGCACTAATTCATAACGAACTGTATATCGAAGAGCTATTACAGGTGGGAGAACCACGAATTCGATTAGAAATCGGATATAGACATCGTGAGTTATTGCCGGAAATACTGAAAGACGGGTTCGCCCGACAACTAATGAAACGGGCCCTGCTAGGCAGGGAGAAGGCAAAGCCTGAATTGGTCCACATCTTACTCGACGCTCTTCCACCAGTCATTCCCAACACATATGAAGAGCTGGAAGTAAAAGCGCTCGAGCTCAAATTGCAAGAACCGGAACAACCAATGATGGCTATCGAATGCACAATGACCGCACGACAGCTATACAGCGTACAGTCTGAACATTGGTATCGGACCTTAACCGGTCGACAAACTGCCAACATTTTGTACGCAGAATGTCAATTACAAGACAAGGAACTAGTAGCATCAGAGTTCGATCATCTGTATGACTCGGGTGATATCCTAAGCATATCAACAAAAGTGGAAAAATTGCAAAAGGAACACCGTATTGGGCTGCCATCGCAAAAACAGAAAGGAGAAGGTTGATGACAAACAAAATTGAACAACTTTTCCAAATTGAACAACTTTTAAGTGATATCAAAAATAATAAACCGGGACAAGACCTGATGGACCAATTTCTGGAGTTGGTGCGAACTGGAGAATTGCAATATAGGGATATTCCTATGAAGTGGCTGCCTGACCGATATATCCATGCCCTCATTCAGAATGGATTATTTTTAGAGCAGATGGCTGAATCCCGAGAAATTGAACTGCATGCCAAATTAGTTGCGAACGGTGCCAAATCGGAATACTATAAGACATGGAAAGATTCGTATGACCCTGACATTCGACGCGTATTGGCAGAGTATGGTTATTTTCCTGAAACGTTCATCAATGATGCGGACCCTCAGGTTCGAATGGCGACCCTCAAACGGAATCCCCAGTATTTACCATATTATTTCAGGGATGAGGCATTGTATGACTATATCAGTGGCTACTATGTCACGCAACAAAAACCCAACATAGAGCAGTTTGAGATGTTTCTCTTAGTCAATGACCGAAAGGTAAAACAAGCAGAAATCACGTCACAGGTGAAGCTTGCCGACGTCATTCATATCAAAAAAGCATCAGAGCGTGAAGCGACAACCATCGAACAAACAATGACGACAACACAACTCTATGACACCGGTTCACCTCTGTGGGCTAAAAACTTGACGCTGGATGATGTCTACGAAGTTATGTGGAAGGAATCAACCAACAAGTCACTCGAAGATATTCATACATTTATCCGAATGCGGGTGGAACAATCACGAAACCAATAAAAGAACTTGCAATTCGGCAAGTTCCAAGGAGAAAAAAATATGAACGAACTTTTAAACGAATATGCCGACATGACATACAGTGAATATGAGTTGCATATACAAGGTATAGTTGATAGTATTACAAAAGGCGAGAAACAAGACCAGTACAAGGACTGGGCAAAACACCCTGACGTATCGGTACGTGAGGCTTTAGTAGTAAATGGATATGAGCTCGACACCCTTATCCATGACCCCTTGTCAAGTGTGCGAATGGAAGTGGTACGAAAAGACCCAGCCTACATCAAAGAGGCTCTCAGCTACCAATTGAGTGCGATGCATTGGCAAACGGTCTATCAGGAATTGGTCACAATGATAGACCCTGACCCTGATGTGCTCATTACCTTTATGGGGCTTGGCATACCTGAGGAACTGACAGAATACGAAAGCACCTATCATACCACATTTGAAATATTTCGCTTACAAATTGAAGGGATTCGTCATGTCCAGACCACACTTGAGCGCACCATGACAACCAAACAACTCTACGACCAAAAACATCCAAGCTGGACACGAGGTTTGAGCACCCGGGCTATCCGCCAAGTGTTTAACACCGAAACCGACTTAAATGACTACGGATTAGCCCACAAAATCAGTGACATATTTGATGACGTCATAGCGAATGGTCATGGCTGTACGATGCAGAAAAGATGGCAACTCGTGAACGAAATCGTTAGCCGATATGGAAAGGAAAATAAATCAACTACCACCCACTGAAGTAGGTGGTTTGTCCCTAATTTGAAGGTGGTCAAACAGAAGAAACTTCCTTCCACCTTCTTTGTTCTTTGAACAAAACAATTGAGACTTCTTTTTAGAAACACATTTCTAAATCCGCAGGTTGATAAGCTACGGCAATGACATACGTATACGCATGTCTATTCATTTGTGAGTGAAAAAGCAGGTTTTTCGACACCAGATACATACCATTTACCAAGTTCATAAATATTCATGGCACCTACTCGGTCATCATTGCTTGAATAACCGCAGTTGGAGCAGGTATATTGGTGAAAGCCTTTATCCCGGCTCGATTTATCAATCGTTCCACACTTAGGACATCGCTGACTGGTATAATGAGCGTCAACCAAGACAACTTCACTTTCGTTTAAGTGAGCCTTGTATCGAAGTTTTTGTTCCAGGTCATAAAAGGACCAAGAATGATGCTCATAGCGATTCTCCTTCTTACGAGAATGAACCGTGTCGAATGTCACGCCAGTTAAATCTTCAAGGACGAATAGCGACTGTTTACCGTAAGTTTGAACGAGTGTCTTAGATAGTTGATGATTGACATCACTCATCCAACGGGATTCTCGTCCGCTTAGGGCACGTAAACGACGTTTAGCTGATTTCGTACCTTTTGCTTGAAGGCGGGCTCTCAATCGAGCATAATGATTTCGTTTTTTCGCAATAAAGGCACCATTGACAAAGCGGGTTTGACCCTTTTCGTCATAGGCGGTTAGGATTTGACGCAAGCCCCTATCTATACCAACAACGTGTTTCAATCGAGGCAGTTCAAACTCAGGAACCTCTTTACTTGCCGCAACGTGGAAAAACCAGTGTTTCCCGCTTCGGACAACTTTCCCAGTTCCAAGCTTCCATGAACCATCGAAATAAGGGTTTTCAGGAAGGCCATAAACCTCGACCAAGATACGCCCGTTTATTGTATTCATAGACAACAAATTGTCTTTGAAGCTGTAATCACGGTTACGCACAAGGTCTAATTGGGGACGTTTGAAAACAATCGGTTTCCGCAGGAAGGTTAAATCCTTATTGATATAATTTGGAACATCCTTGCCATGATTGTCCTTTTTATAGCCGTCCCAAACTCGTTGTTTACGAAGTTGCGTTTGAACGGTTTTATAACGAGCAATAACCGTTTTGAAAACAGATTGCGTCATTTGCGATTTCAAACCAAATCGGTTACGAAGCTCATGATAAAGAGCCACTTGTAAATCGCTTTGTTTTAAAACGAAATTGTGATTGAAAACGTACTCTGACACGTAGTTACAGGCATCGCGGTAAGAGATGAGCGTATCGTAAGCGCTCTTTCGGTCTGCTTCAGACTGAAATACAATTCGTAATTTGGATGTCAAACTGATTTCCATTTACAGGCTCCTTTCATTTACTTCATATATACATTATATCATAAAGTTCTAGTGAAAGCAAGGCAAAACGTAGAAAATAATTAAACTTAAAGAAAGGAACGAGACCTCCCCCGATTAAAATCAGGGGTTTCCATCGTTAGAATATCTATATGAACAAGAAACTTAAATCAGTTAGACAGATCTTCAATCAATACGGAAATGACCAAGAACTGGACTTTCTGACCTTGGTATATGACCGTGATACCGAACGTATGATGGCTGAATACAATATCAACGACTATAGTGATGATCTGGCAGAAGGTTTCACACAGGCCATGGAAAACAGTCCGAGCTTCGCCCAGTTTTTTGCAACTGCTGTCGGCCGAATGCATCCCGACGCTTATAATTGGATGGTAACCACTATCGAAAACGCTCGCGACGCTTACGAAGAGACACTACCAACGGTTGAAGAACATGCGCAAGAGACCGCGCATCAACTACTACGAGGCGATGTGACCATGGAAGAGGTGGAAGCTGACTTACAAGAAGCAGAAACTGGTGACTACGTTACACATTCGCAACTGGAACAATTTCGGCATCTAGTGCGCTATTATTACAACCAATTGTTGGATGAACTAAATGGGCAAGGTGCTGAATATCATGGGTAAATATTTCAGCATGTATAAATGGGCTAAACGAAAGCTTGGCATTAATCCACGAGCTGAAAATAAAGAACCAAAAACCACATCCGAAGAACAACCGCCAAAACCGAAAACGCTGCCCGACGATGTGTGGAAAATCCTCCTGAACATCCTACTTTCCGAGCCAAATGTGACAAAGGACGTACTAAACGCGTTCCTAAACCTCGAAATCCCAGAAGACGTGGACATATATTATGACATCAAAACAAACCAAAACCTAAAACTCTTGGAATTGAAGCGCATGAGCGTCATTCAACCGTTGTCAACACTCGAGAGAACCATGACCCGCGAACAATTGTACAAACAGGGAAATCCCAGATGGGCACACGACATCAGTGCTCAAGCTATTGGACGCGTGCGTGAAGCTCGTGAAAAATTGGACGAAGTTTATCTTGGTGGACGCGTGGTTGATATCTTAGACCCGTTAATTGGTCCATCTGGACGCGGTTGCTCATATAGTGACATGTGCGAGATGGTGGGTGATTTGAAACGAACCCACCACAAACGAAATACCCATACTTAGTATGGGTATTTTTTTTGCGGTTTGTAAAAAGACCTTTCGTATACACGAAAGGCCTAAAATGGGGCTTTGCCCCATACCCCCATTTCTTTCCGAAAAACAAACTAGTGGGGTATCAAAAATGTGACCATTAACGACAGTGACGAATATGCTTTCATGTTCGTACATGAAAAAGAAACGGCGAACCTTGACAACGTGCTATCAACGCTTGATATCGAAAGTATCGGCGGTGTCGACGGTGGAACCTACGGTATTGTCAACGATGCCGGTAAATTTTCGTTTGACGAATGGTTCAACCGAGCTGGTGAACAAAATCAAACTGACGGATATGTCGGCTACACCAACCACGGTGATGGTGAATTTGTGTTGTATACCAACAGCGAACATTCGGTCTTTCTTCTCGACGATGAAGACGTTTATGAACAAGCGTTGCTTAACGAAACCACGTATATTTATGATGACGAAACAGACTACTACGAATATTCATGGCCAGAAGGTCGCGTAGAAGTCACCTATTATGTGAACGATGATGAATTCGAACGGACTGTTTCTGTCCCTAAAGGTGCACGCAGTATCGATACCATCATCAAAACGATTGCCGAATTGAGTGTGGAAGCACACAGCTAAGACGGAGAGTTTTCTCCGTCTTTTTCTATTTGTGAAATGAGGTAAAATTATGGACAACAAGGACATTAAATTATTTTTCGAACAACCAATGACATCAGCCATCACGATTGATTTTCATAAAACCTTGAAGCCATACGACGAAATCTGTGACTCGTCAGAATACAAACAAATGCCTGACAATGTGAAACAATCTACTCGTTGGCTAGGTATCTACATACACGAGCACCAAGTGAATCGGTGCCCACGTATCGTCATATCAGTTACAAACGTCGATGGAACTTATTACGCGTTTCGATATTCCATGCTTAAAGTGGACAGCTTCACGCACCAAGGCACAGATGTGAAACAGGTAAAAACCGAAGATGACCTCGTCGAACTGATCGTCAAGTGGTCATCAAATGCTGACGATGAACAACGGAAACGCATGATTCATTTCAATTAATGCGTTTCCGAGGAAACACTCGGAGGAAAAACATGCAGAACGATTGGTCATTGGCGACGTTTAAAGCAAAATTGGCA
>ERZ773037.412-NODE-412-length-23294-cov-3.800508_pt1 | contig 23294 bp, 17 predicted proteins | sample MGYA00511466_ERZ773037 | MGnify/ENA primary metagenome ERZ773037 (study PRJEB29015, sample SAMEA2738146) | human oral metagenome | biome: human oral; feature: human-associated habitat; material: saliva | place: China | collected 2202 ... | reverse complement strand
AGATGTGCTACGATCTTAACGATGCCTTTCTCTCCTTGGGCTTTGAGATATTTAGTGAGAATGATATAAGCAGTGAGAAGTATGCTTTTGATAATCTGAACTTCCCGGCTGATCATCCGGCAAGGCAGATGATGGATACATACTGGATTGAGGGTACCGAGGATAAGAGTGGAGCAGATAGACTTTGCATGAGACCTCACCTCACAGGCGCTTCAGTTAGACACTTGCTTGAGGCTGGAGCACCTGCGAGATTTGTGTACCCGGGTCGTGTCTACAGAAATGAGAACACAGATGCAAGACACGAGAGGGCTTTTTTTCAGTATGAAGCGCTAATCGTAGATAAGGATCTGTCATTTTCTTCCGGAAAGGTAATGATTGAGACTATTCTCGAAAAGGTATTTGGAAGAAAAATCAACGTGCGCATGCGTGAAGGCTTCTTCCCGTTTACTGAGCCCGGATATGAGATTGACATGGAATGCCTCGTTTGCGGCGGTAAGGGCTGCAGGGTGTGCAATCAGAACGGCTGGATTGAGGTTATGCCGGGTGGCGTAATTCATCCCAATGTACTACGAGCTGCTAACCTGGATCCTGACGTATGGACCGGATTCTACACAAACATCGGTCTGGACAGACTCGTAATGATGCGTTATGGAGTTGATGACGTAAGATTATTCCACAGCGCTGATCTTAGATTTTTAAAGCAGTTCAAGTAGGAGGTTGTAATGAAGGTTTCACTAAATTGGGTAAAGAAATACATTGATATTCCTGCGGATTTAACCAATGCACAGATTGCATATGACCTGACTATGAGAACGGTTGAGGTTGAAGCTGTTGTGGATACGGCTGCAAAGTTTCACGACATTGTCGTTGGTCAGATTACCTCCGTGGAAGCACATCCAAACGCTGATAAGCTGAAAGTGTGTTTAGTTAATATCGGCGAGACTGAGGACGTGCAAATCGTATGTGGCGGTTCGAACCTATACTCAGGAGAGAAGGTCGTAGTATCAAAGCCGGGAGCCGAGGTATATTGGCACGGTGAGAGCGAGCTTATGAAGATCAAAGAGACTAAGATGCGTGGAGTTGCATCCTATGGGATGATTTGCGGAGCTGAAGAGGTGTATCTGGGTGATTTCTATCCAACAGATGATCCAACTGTTATCGTCGATCTCGGAGATGTTGATGCTGCTCCAGGACAGAATATCGCCGATATCATCGGCATGAATGATACGGTTCTCGAGATTGATAATAAGTCGCTTACAAATAGACCCGATCTCTGGGGACATTATGGAATCGCTAGAGAGCTGGCGGCAATATATAAGTTGCCGCTTAAGCTTTTGGACGAGTTTGACGCTCCAACAGGTCTTAAGGACTATGACGTAGAGATTATCAATGCTGAGAAGTGCTATAGATATGCTGCACTTGAGATTAGAAATCTATCGGTCAAGGAGTCACCAACCTGGATGAAGGCTGCGATTATCAACGGTGGTATGAGACCTATCAACGCAATCGTAGACATTACGAATTACGTAATGCTGAGTGTTGGTCAGCCGACACATGCATTTGACAGAACACATGTTAAGGGCGAGAAAATCATAATTCGCGATGCTAAGACTGATGAAAAGCTAGAGCTGCTTGACGGTGCAAATATCGATCTTACAGAGCAGGATCTCGTTATCTGCGATGCTGAGGGCCCAATGGCACTCGCAGGTATCAGAGGTGGCAAGAAGGATTCTATACTTGATGACACAGTTGATGTTGTGCTTGAGGTTGCTAACTTCGCTGCCGTAACGATTAGAAATACGGGTAAGCGTTTTGATGAAAAGACTGACTCATCCATACGATATGAAAAGGGAATCGATACCGAGAGAGTTGAGCAAGGCTTGTCGCTCAGTATGAAGCTGTTCAAGGAGCTGTTTCCTGAGGCGGAGTTCACAGCATATGCAGACGTGAACCCGGTTGCAACCAAGAGAACTGAGGTTGATATCACCAAGGCCTTTCTGGACACAAGACTCGGCAAGGTTCTGGAGGAGTCGGAGGTAGCGGACACGCTGGAGCGTCTGGGCTTTGAGGTTAAGTTTGAGAACGGCGTATATCATACAGTTGCGCCGACATGGCGTTCGACCGGAGATATCTCGATGAGAGACGACGTGCTGGGTGAGATTGCCAGACTTGTGGGGTATGAAAATTTCAAGGTTAAGCCGTTACCGATAAACTTTGAGAATGCGGTTCATCAGATTAAGTATGATCTCAACAGGAAAGTAAGAGAGCATCTCGCGTTTAGATGTGGATTCAATGAGATATTCACTTATCCTTGGATAGATGAGAAATACATCAAGTCAGCCAAGATTGACATGTCAGGCGGTGTTAGGCTTGCAACTCCACCGGCTCCGGAGCTCGCAACTTTGAGGCAGTCTCTGGTACTGGGTGCGCTGGAGGCAATTGTCAAGAACTTGAGATATTACGACAGTTTCAAGATTTTCGAGGTCGCTGAAGTATTTGAGCAGGGAGAGTTTCACCCATCTTCAGAGGATGAGACGCTCCCAATTCACAAGCTGATGCTTACGGGTGCAGTTGTTGGCAAGGATGCCAAGGATATATTCTTTGAGGCAAAGGGTGTTGTTGAGTCGTTACCTAGATATTGCCATATGAATGGTTATAAGTTTAAGCAGGTAGAGAAACCATCGTGGGCTGATTCCGATGTATACCTCAATCTTGTAAATGAACGGAAGGATATCATCGGCTCGCTTGGTCTCGTTTCCGTAGCAACTTTGTCGGAGGCGGGCGTTAAGAGATCCAACATAGCGATATTTGAGATAGATGTCAACAAACTTGCTCCATTTAGTTCTAGGACAAATGAATTTGAGTATCTGCCACAGTTTCCGCTTGTTGAGGAGGATTTATCGCTTCTCGCAGATGAGGATGTAAAATGGGAAGATATCTACGAGGCTATCAAGTACATGGCAAAGGAAGTTGCCTTTGTTGAGGAATACAGGGGTTCGCAGATTCCGGAGGGTAAGAAATCTATCATGATTCGTATCAAAATCGGAAATGAGGACAGCACTATGACCTCAAAGCAAATTGAGAAGAAGACCAAGGGAATTCTCAAGGTGCTGGAGAAGAAAACCGGTGTGACACTCCGAGAAGAGTAGCTTAAGAAAAGTAAACATAATCAGAGACTCCATATATTTGTGGAGTCTCTTGTCTTGCCTGCGGGTTTTTAACTACTCTCCGGATCTTATAAGCAGAACCTTGCCTTTTCTGACCGTTATATGAGCTTGACGACGAGAAACCTCATTGGAGATACAAAGTGTCGACGATCGGTTAATTGATGCGTTGTCGAGGCTGTATTTGGCACCTGTGATGGTAACACCGCTTACACTAGCATCAAATGGAACCAGCGAGAAGTATTTATAGTTTGGGTCATCCGGCAGTATTATTGTGTTGTTAAATTCGCCATCAAGCAGTTGCATCGTGTTCTTACCATCGATGAACTCAAGGTGCTCCAGCTGTCCCATGTATTTCTCGAGGAGTCCGGCATTTCCGAGAGTGTGATCTAGTCTGCCACCGATTCCTCCGTATACTGTTATATAACGGATGCCAAGTTCCAGGACATGGTTGATTGCTGCCTCGGTATCTGTTAAATCTTTTTCAGTCGGCAAGGTAATATACAGACAGTCAAAGCGGTTGCTGATGCTCGAAGAATCAAAATCACCAATCACACAATCGGGTCTGATTCCGAATTTGTCAGCAACATCAACGCCGCCATCTGCACAAATGATATAGTCGCTGGAGCTCGAAAGCTCATGTAACTGTGACACGTTGGTATTCTCGATAAACGAAAGTATTATAAGCGCTGTCTTACACATAGTATTACCTCTGTTTTTATCGTTCTTGAATTACTATCTTCAGTATATTACAATTATAGGCGATTCAAAACTAGAAAGTGAGTTATTATGCCTGAAAATAACAACAAAAATTATATCGTAAATGAAGATCTTGGCGAGCTGAGATATCTATCTGCAATGCACATGAAGAACACTGTTGCGCAGTTTATGGTTGGGATCATAATGCTGTATATGTTTACCAACTTGGTCCCTGATGTACTTGGGTTTTTCATGCCCAAATCATATTTTTCGGTTATTCCGACTGAAATAGACCCGAAGTTGCTCAAGAAGTTTGTTGTAGATTACCCTTTTGCTTCGTTTGTGTACACTATAGCGTTTGGGGGGATGTTTACGCTAGGCAGATCGTTGTATATGCTGAGATACCTGAGAAATAAAGAATGCGATTATCCGTCTATACTCGACGGTGCGAGGCATATTTTTTCCGCTACGTTGCTCTTTATTGTACAGCTTGCTATAATAGCAGCATTTGCCACACTATTTGTTGTTCCCGGTGTATATGCATTTTACACTTATAGACAGTCTTTCCTCATTATGGCCGAGGATCCGTCAAAAGGGGTGTTTAAGTGTCTTGCCGAGAGCAGAAGATTGATGGCCGGAAACCGTATGCGGCAGTTCCAATTGGATTTTACTTATATCCCGCTCATAATAATTGCGAACGTGCCTGCTATATTATTTGGGTATGTAGGTATGCCGGATTTAGGGATGTATACAAATCTAATAGTTATTTTAATTCGGTTCATACTGCAGATTCCCGTGTTCTATGCGATGGGGAACCTGTTCTTTGGACAGGCGGTTTTCTACGAACTCATGGTGTCTAAGGGGTTTAGTAACTTCATATACAAGGGCGAGGATGTATTTAGAGCCGGTGTGAGAGCGAGGTTGCAGGATAGGGAATAGATAGCTATAGTAATCAAGGTTGTAATGAAACAGCAGCGAGAGCTCTCACGTGAAAGCTCTCGCTGTTTTATACGTTATACTTTATTTATGGGTATTCAGGCAACCACTCATTACCCCCCCGGGGCGGAGTAATGAGCTTGGTGCAATTTTTGATTACCGTATTCAGGCAACCACTCATTACCCCCCGGCCGGGTTACCTGATCCGTTATTGCCTGAATTGTTGGGTTGCTGTCCTTGTTGTGGCTGCTGTGCCTGATTGTTTTGAGCAGCCTGATTGTTATTATCGTTCTGATCCTGTTCAGTAACCTCTTGTTCTTCTTCTATAATCTCGGATTCTTCTGATTCATCCAGCGGACTCTTGCCAAGGCCGCCTTCGGTACCCTTGGTGAAATATTCACCGTTCTTACGAACTATATTAGAAGGGGCAGGCTTATATGAACCTTTTCGCACATTAGGCACATTGCTCATGATTCTCGACCACAGCCTTGCTGCAGCGACGGATGAAGAGGTAAGCGGAATATTGACATCAGTACCAATCCAGAGCGAAGCGGCGTATTTTGGAGTAATTCCGTCAAACCAGACGTCGTATTTAGCGTCAGTCGTGCCGGTCTTACCGCCGACCTCAACTCCCGAAATTGCAGCGTTTGTACCGGTTCCGCCGTTTACAACAGACTTGAGCATTGTCACCATGATATATGCAACGCCTTCGTCTAGAACCTTGTGCTGTTTCTTTTCGGTCGATAGAATCGTGCGACCGTCTCTGTCCACTACCTTGGTATATACTCTGTTCTCCACTCTGACACCGCCGTTAGGGAATGTTGCATATGCCTCGGCCATTTCGTAAGGTGAAACACCCTTGGACAGACCGCCAAGTGCCAGTGACGCCGGGTTGAGATCGCCGTTAGGTGTCTTGTTGAGAGTGCTGATTCCATATTTCTCAACCATGCTTGCGGAGTAATCAGATCCGAGCTGTTCATAGAGCTTAACGGCTACGACATTTGTCGAGGTCTGCATACCCCTACGCATGGTCATAGGTCCGGAATATCTATTGTTAGAGTTCTTAGGCCATACCTTGCCGTTGAACTTGATAGGTTCATCGACTATCACAGAAGAAGCTGTCAGGTAGTCACCGTAGTATTTTGTGCCTTGCTTATCGTTGTCGGGGTCGGTGAGAGGGAAGGTCTGTCCGCTCTCTGCCAGCTCGTAGCTCCTCTGCAGTGAAGCGCTGTAAATTGCCAAAGGCTTGATAGATGAGCCGGGTTGACGAGCGTTGACAGCGCGGTTAAACAGCTTTTTGCCAGAGACACCACGACCGCCAATCATAGCTTTGACCTTACCGGTTCCGACTTCTGTAATAACCATTGCACCCTGCGGCTGTATAACCTTGTCCTGCAGGGTATAGAGCTTGTCCGTGAAAGCCGGGGCACCATCGTCGCTGGTAATCAGCTTGCTGTTTTTATTGATGAATTTTGCGCTGATTTTGAGATTACCGTTCTTATCTAGTGTCTTGCTTTCAGTAGGTATATTGATGAAACCTCCGGGAATGATGTAGAGGCTTCCGTTCTCAACCACATATGATGGTTTGAACTCCAAGCTGTAATCAGAGCCGTTTGCGGTCGAAGTCTTGTATATATTCAGTCGTTTATTCTTATATATGGTCAGCGAACCATCATTGTTTTTTTTGTATTCCCCGTCGGCAAGCTTGAATTTCCCATCCTGGAACATATTGTTATATGCGTACAGGGTGATAACTCCTTTGTCACTGACAATATTGCCGGCACTGTCCTTTTTGAGACCGGTTAGCGACGGGAAGTAATTGCCTTCCTTGAAACCAGCCTCGACAGCCTTCTGAGCCTTTGAATCCATTGTGGAGTATATCTTGAGTCCGCCGTTGTAAACCATGTCGTGAGCACTCTGGTAGTCGAGCTTGTACTTCTTCATCAAATCCTTGATAATCTGCTCAACCATGTAGTCGGTGAAGTACGAGGTATCGGTTTCTCTTCCTGCATTGAGTGATGGGTTCAGGAAGTCAGCCAGATTGCTGGCTGCATTTTCCTCATATTCGGCCCTGGTGATATAGCCCTGATCTGCCATCAGCTTGAGCGCAATTTGACGTCTTGGCTTAGAGATATCGTTTGCAATGTATGACTTGCCATCTATCTTGATTGGTGTCGACGTCGACTGCGAAGCCACAGGGGAATCGGCATTTTGGATGAGTGCATAGGTGTCCGGGGATTGAGGCATAGCGGCCAGAGCAGCGCTTTCTTTGAGTGTCAATTGACTTACATCTTTTGAGAAATAGGTCTTTGATGCGTTTTCAATTCCGTAGTTTCCGTATCCGAAATAGATACTGTTGACATACGCTGCGAAAATCTCTTTCTTGGACAGTGTGTGCTCAATTTTAGATGCGTAGTACATCTCGAGAATCTTACGGCGTGCGGAACGCTGACTCTTGATATTAGGCAGGTATACGTTTCTCGCAAGCTGCTGCGTGAGCGTACTTGTTCCTCGGATATTGCCTCTGCCAAATGAAGAGGCGATTGCACCAATCATTCTCTTCCAGTTGAATCCGTGGTGCTTCCAGAAGGTCTTATCCTCCAGAGCTACAAATGCATCAACTGTGTGCTTAGGAATGTCCTTGTACTTGATAATAGTCCGACTTTCGCCGGAACTTACGCTATCGATACGCGTACCGTTATCATCGTATATAACTGAGTTTGTTGAAATCTGATCGTAAATCTTGTTAGGGTCTATTTTAGGGGCGAATGCGATTACGGTTGCAGCATAAATTGAAAACATCAAAATCATTGCAACCATCATAACAACGAGGTTGCGAATAGTGTATTTGATGCTTAGCGTGCGGGCTTTGTTCTTTATCTTCTTGCCTGCAACTACAACGAACGCATCTGCACCGGGAGTATAGTACGGATTAGGTTTGGTAAATATACGCTTTATAAATGCCGCCGGATGTCTGAGGTCTCTCTTAAGGCTGAATCCGGTTCTGTCACCATTCAACATAGCCTTGCGTTCTTCCTTGAGAAGCTTCTTTTCTTCCTTTGCTCTCTTCTTGATAGACTTGTCACGCTTTGCTGCATCCGCCTCGGCTTTGGCGACCTGTTCATGGAACGATGGCTTGTTGCGTTCATTGACTGCGTGAACGCGGCCATATAATTCCGCATCTTCACGTGCAGCATGTTTTGCAGAGTGCTTCTCCAAGTTGTTGCGAAGTCTGTTCTTCTTGGCCTCAGCCTCAGCCTTGGCGACCTGCTCATGAAAGGATGGTCCTTTAGGCTTGTCGCTGCTGTGTGCAGCAGCCTGCATACGCTTCTCGTGCTGTTTCTTTTCAAATTGAAGCTGTGCCATATGGTGAGCGACAACCCTCATCTCTTCCGGTGATAGGCGTTCGCCATTTTTCAGTCTCTTTATTAATATTTGTATGTTTGTTGAGTTTTTTTCCATTTGTTGCCTCTTAAATAAAATATAGCATTTTATTCTATCATGAATTGCTTGGTAAATTAATATTTTGAGCGATTTAAATGTGAAGATTATATGCAGATTATAGTTATTTATACATGAAGGTCGTCTGCTAACAAAAATTGTGCTGAAGGGAATTTTTGACGTGATAGAATTCAGACACCTGTTTAGTGAAATTAAAGATAGTCGGGGGATGTGTGTGTTTAGAAGGAAAATTGTTGCTTATGCAGTTTCTATGGCTTTAGGAATTATATCAGCAGACGTACTGATTAACAGACGTAAAATCATTATTAGCCTTGTCATTGTCGCTGTAGTTATGTTTTCTCTATGGGCTGTAGCTCGAATCAGACGTGGACTTGAGAGCAGAGGTTGCAGCAGCACAATAAACAGAGAGATGATTATCTGCGCGATAGTATTTGCGATGGGGATGTTAAATCTTTCGATAAATCATGTCTATCAGAAACCAATAACATCTTGCAAATTAGAAAAACACAATGCAATAGAGGGTCAAGCAATCAGGTATAAGGAAGATGATAAAGGAATAATCATTGATGTTGAGACGGATACTCTTGGACGCAGAACCGTTATAAGATGCCGGAAATGGCAGTCTTCAGAAAAGGCGGGTGATAGAGGGGATTCAGTAAATAGGAAACGGGGAGGTGCAATTAGGTGCACAGAGACTGCGAGTCGGAATTTATATGGCAGGAAAGTCAGGGTTGAAGGGCAAATAGAAATACCTGAAACAGCGAGAAATCCCGGATGCTTTGATTATAGGAGATATCTGCAGACAAAGAGAATCACACATATGATGAAGGCTTCGCGTATAAAGGTATTTCAAGATAGGGATAAAGCCATAGTGTGGAAAGCCAGGCGTCGATTGCAGGTTATCAAAGAGAGCTTTGCGCGGGAAGCCTCCGGTGGCAAAGAAAGCGTATATGGATTTATAAAAGGTGTGACATACGGTGACACTGGCGATATCGATAATGACACAATAAAGGAATTTAGAGAAAATACCACCGCTCATGTGTTGGCAGTCAGCGGCCTGCATGTAGGCGTTATATATGGGATGCTTAGGCTGATGGCAATGGGGCGACATGGAGGTATTGTAGGAATTGTAACTATAATTGTAATGCTGGGCTACGGAGAGGTGACAGCCTGGAACGTATCGACGACAAGAGCCGTTCTATTAACGTGCACTGCTATATTGGCATTCTATCTGAAGAGACCATTTGACCTGTCAGCTGCTCTGGCTACATCGTTTATAGCCTTGCTCATATACAATCCGTATCTGTTGTTCGGAGCCGGCTTTCAGATGTCTTTTCTGGCAGTTGCCGGTATTGCATTTCTGTGTGATCCACTTGGCAGATTAATAGGCAAATCTGCCGGATTTATTCTTTCGATTCAGCTGGTTATGGTGCCATACACTGTGTATACATTCAACAAGATCAATCCGATTGGGTTCCTTGTAAATATTCCTATCGTCGGACTTATCAGCTTGCTGGTACCGTTCGCAATAGGTGGTTTAATAGTGTTTTTATTTACCGGCAGTGCGGGGTTTATCATCAAAAGCGTGATGTATTATCTTATCAGAATCGTACTGAAGCTAAACCACCTGTTGAATATGAATGGATGCTTTTCGTATTCGGCTAGATCGCATAAGGTTGCTATAGTGCTTGTAGCGTATGCGGTGCTGTTCTTCGTATGCTCCGAATTTGGAATTGTCATGATTCTGCGCAGGAAATACAGGACATTAGCAGTATGTATGATGTTGATTACTCTTGTTTCGGTTGCAGTCGGCTTTGCATATAGAAATCCCTTTTTAAATGATGAGATTGTATTTGTAGATGTTGGGCAAGGTGATGGAATACATATTAGGACTGATAGATATGACATGCTGATAGACGGCGGCGGTGATATAAAGAAGAATATCGGAGAGAAGGTCCTTAAAGAGTACTTCCTGAAAAACGGTATTAATGACCTTGATATGAGTCTCTTTACGCACATGCACACAGATCACTGCAAAGGGGCAATGGAACTCGGTGAGGTTTTTCCTGTAAAAAAATATGTTATCCCATATCCGTACAGAAACGAGGTATCGGGAGGTGGCGTGAAGATGATTGGCTTTAGAGATAAAATACAGCTGTCAAAAGAGGTATGGATTGAAGCAATATGGCCTATGGATGATAGAACCGCTAAAAGCGGAGACGATGATAATGAACTCAATACTGTGTACATAGTGCATTACGATGGTGTCAAGGTGATGATAACGGGCGACCTTGTTGAGCAGGATGAGCTCGATATGGTAAAATACTATAATTCTTCCGATGTGTTAAAGTGCGACATACTTAAGGTTGCACATCATGGAAGCCGATATAGTTCAACTGAAGATTTTATCAGCGCTGTGAGCCCTAAAATTGCAGTAATCCAAGTGGGAAAGCACAATACTTACGGACATCCGAATCCGGGGATAATCAGACGTCTCCGTAGACATGGAGCAGCGGTGTACAGGAACGATAAGCAGGGCGCTATAGGTATAGATATCAATAGAGATAGAATTAGAATTGACAGGATGATAGAAGATGTCATTTAAAGAGTTTAACAACGACCTCAAGAACGGAATACTTGGTAACGCCATATTTATGTACGGAGAGGAAGGATTTCTAACCGATTGGGCATTAAAGACTGTAATCGATAGAATTTCTACCCCTGAGGACAGAAAATATGTGGTAACAGACTTTGATGGAGAGCGGGTAACAGCTCAGGAAATCGTTGAAACTGCAAATACCATGACGATGTTTGCCGGCACACGAGTGTTAACGGTCAAAAATTATTCACCTTTAATCAAAAAGAGTGTGGTCTCCGAGACTGCTACGATTCTGGAGTATTTGAGTTGCCCGAACCCGGCTACGATAATTGTATTTTCCCTTGATAGAGGACACAGCCCGGGGAAGCGTGACAAGCTAAATGCCTTTGCAACTAAGGTTGCGACTGCATGTAGGACTTATAATTTTGAAAGACTGAGCACTGCAGAGTTGAAGTCGTTTGTGAACAAGAGAATCAGAGCCGCCGGAAAGCTAATCGGAGCTCGCGATATGGATTATCTAGTGGATATAACCGGATATCTCAACAATGATAGCGAATATGATTTGTATAGGATGGAGTCTGATCTGACCAAGCTGGTCAATGCTTCAGATGAAGATACGATATCTCGCCAGCTAATTGAGGAAATTATGATAGGCGATAAGGACAGGTTCGTATTTAACTTTATCGATTATCTGCTGGATGGTAAAAAGAATATGGCGATGCAGCTGCTGGTCAACACCGTTGCTGCCGGAGACAATTCGAGGTCGAGAGGCAATGTTTTTTCTTTAGCGTCTATGCTCGTCGGACAATTTGAGCTTATGTACGACTCTTTGGAGCTGGATGAAGAAGGCATGTCCGTTAAGGCTATGGCCAAGAGATTGGGAGTCAACGAGTACAGGCTTAAGAAGGCGTATTCGGCAGCCGTTGAGATTGGCAAAGCCAAGATAAAGAATTCCCTGCTGGCCCTATATGATACCGACAGATTGCTCAAATCAGGAGAGCTGGACAAGACCACATCGCTGGAGCTATTCGTCTTCAACTGGTAGTATGAGCATAATATGAGCCTGAGTTTGCCCTTGTGAGATATGCCGACCATCATCATGTCCCTGATAGTATGAACATAATATGAGCCTAAGCTGATATGCGAAATGTAGAAAGCCTGAGTTTGTGTGCTTGATAAAACGCCGACTCGCTTTTTTCTTTTATTACACAGTGATCTGTTATTCGGTCTTGACAGCTGCGATCAGTTCACGTGCTGCCTCGATCGCATTACTGCTGTCAGGAGCTCCGCTAATTAGCCTTGCCAGCATCTCCAGCTTGCCGTTATCGTTTAGATGTTCGATGACGGTGTGTGATTTTCCATCAGATATCTTCTTATCGATTGAGAAGTTATCATCACCTGATGCGGCTATCTGCGGCAGGTGTGTGATGCAGACAATCTGTCTGTGCTTGGCTATCTCGCTTAGCTTGTGACCGACAACAAGTGCAGTCTTGCCGCTGATTCCGGTATCAATCTCGTCAAAAATCATGGTTTCGACACTATCGTTGCTGCCGAAGATATGCTTGAAAGCCAGCATTATTCTGGAGATTTCTCCACCGGATGCAATCTTGGACATAGGTCTGAGAGGGTCTCCCGGGTTAGTTGATATGAGGAATTTGACACCGTCATAGCCTAATTCGGTAATTTCGTCAAGGCGAGTGATCTCAATTCTAAAATCGGAATTAGCAAAGGCCAGGTCATTTAGCTCACGTAGCATTTCCCGTTCCAAGGCTTCAGCGTTAGACCTTCGCAGTCTGCTTACTACATTAGCCTGAGTCTCAAGATTACGGTATCTGCTATCGATTAGCTCCGCCACCCGTTCTTTTTCGCTGTTCAGATTGTGGATGACGCCGAGCTTGTTATCTAACTCTTCTTTATACTCGATCATCTCTTCGATAGACATGTTGTATTTTCGTTTAGCATCTTCAAGCACGCTAAGCCTTGAGGAGACGCTATCGATCTCTTCCTCGGAGAAGTTGATAGACTCGCCGGTAGTCCTCAAGGTAGAAGAGAGGTCTTCCAAATTATAATAAAGTTCAGTGAAGTTGCTTGAGAGCTCACCGAGCTCTTCACTATATGAAGCTACGCCCTGAAGCTGATGCATGCATGAACCCAGCAGGCTGAGAACCGACGGATCCTCGGTCAACCTGCTGTATGATCCCACAACCGCTTCATATATGCGCTCGCTGTTGCGCATGAGGTCTAGCTGTTCTCGAAGCTCTTCATCCTCGCCTGGTGTCAGGTCAAGCTTGTCGATGTAGTCAAATTCAAATTGGTAGAAGTCCTGCTGCCTGCGAGATTCCGACTCGCTGTGCAGCAGCTTGTCGTATTCACGTCTAACCTCATGGTAGCTTCTGTAAAGCTCAGCCAGCTTGATCAACTCTCCGGAAATGGTCCCATGCCTGTAGCTGTCGGTTATAAGGATGTGGTTCTCCGGATCGAGAATCTGCTGGTTGTCATACTGTCCGTGGATGTCGACAAAATCCTTGCAGAAATCACGAAGCTTGGCAAGCGAAACTATCTCGCCATTGAGCTTAGCAACACTTTTGCCGCTCTTGAGCAGCTCGCGTGAGATTATTACATCATCATCGCCGATATGGCCGGTCACTTGGATGAGAGCTTTGTCCGAACCGTTTCTAATCATCGAAATATCAGCACGACCACCGAGGGCTGTGCTGATAGCCTGTACCAGAACAGATTTACCCGAACCTGTCTCACCGGTGATAATGTTGAGCGAAGATCCGAGATCAAAGGACATATATGCAATTGTCGCAAAGTTAGTTATTTCAACACGATCTAGCATCAATTTACCTCTGTGCCTCGCATTTATGCTCTAAGAGCAATCATATTCTCGAAGCCGTCCAAAATTTCCTTAACGTTATCCTCGTGATCCACGATTATCAGCAATGTATTATCTCCTGCGACTGAACCGACAACATGGTCGAGTCCCAGACAGTCTATGGCTTCGGCAGCGGCGTTGCCACAGCCGGATAGTGTCTTGACGACGATCAGATTCTGTGCCGAGGCGTAGGATATAATCGTCTCTCTGAAAATCTTGACAAATCTCTCGGATATAGGCTGCTTGTCAAACTTGCCTGAAGTGTATTTGTAGCGATCCTTATCAATCGATACCTTTACAAGCTGAAGCTCCTTGATATCTCTGGAAATAGTTGCCTGGGTGACCTTATAACCTGCTTCTTCCAGCAGATCCTGCAGCTGATCCTGAGTTTCAACCACGTGAGTCTTGATTAGTTCCAGAATCTTGTTTTGTCTTGAGTAACGCATTTTTCCTCCTAAATTGCAATACATGGGTTACACTCAATTTTACAGGCTAATTATAGCATAAACTTACAGCTCAATGTATAAATGCGAAAGATTGATACTGAAGTGGTGCATTTATAGACATAATAGGCGGATTTTGATAAAATATCCGAGGTGATTGATGATGAGAATTTTAGGAATAGACCCAGGTTATGCCATCATGGGATATGGCGTTCTAGATTACAATGGTAATCGCTTTAAGACCGTAGGCTACGGTTCGGTAGAAACTGAAGCCGGACTGCCGATGCCTGAGAGATTGAAGCTGCTCTACGATGGACTGACTGAGATAATTCAGAAATACGAACCGGACGAAGTATCAATAGAGGAGCTTTTTTTTAATAGAAATGTTACAACTGCGATTGGGGTAGGTGAAGCTCGTGGGGTTGCTATGCTCGCATGCGTTGAAGGTGGACTTGTCGTGTCCGAATACACACCTATGCAGATTAAACAGGCACTTGTCGGATACGGTAAGGCGGAGAAGGCTCAGGTGCAGATGATGGTTAAAACTATCCTAAACCTGCCTGAGGTGCCTAAACCGGATGATACAGCCGATGCTGTGGCGGCAGCAATTTGCCACGCGCATTCTAGAAACGCAAGGGGTTTAGGGAGATAACTAATGATTAGAAACATCAAGGGGGAATACCTCTATTACGATAAGGGCGCAATGGTCGTGGAGACCATGGGCGGTATTGGATTTCGCATATACATCGCAGATACATCGCCACTGCTGCTCCATCAGGAGGGAGATCTTGTAAATATATTTACGTATATGCAGGTTAAAGAAGACGGTATGTCTCTCTATGGCTTTTCTCAGCTTGATTCACTCAATCTCTTTGAACAGCTAATCACTGTAAAGGGAGTTGGCCCCAGGGCCGGACTTGCTATCATGTCGACAGGCTCTGCGGATGAGATAAAATACAATATCATCAATAAGGATGCAAGTGCTATTGCCAGGGCGCAGGGGGTCGGAAAGAAAACAGCTGAAAGAGTAATACTCGAGTTATGCGACAAAGTGGATGCTGTTCCTATGCCGGACATATCAGCACCTGCCGGTGTCAATATACCGAGGCTCGATGCGACGAGAAGAGAGGCTGTCATGGCTCTCACTACGCTTGGTTATTCCAAGGCAGAGGCGGAGGAAGCAATCGGGAATGTATCAGAGGAAGATCTGGAAGTAGAGACTTATATCAAGAAGGCGCTCAAATATCTGCTGTAGCGGCTCGTGAGCATTGCTTTAAATTTTGCGAGTCGGAGGAATAAAACGGCGCTTTACTTATCTTTAATCTGATAATCTGAAATTCACCTAATAGTAAGGATTGGGAAATGCTGGACAATATTACATCTACAAAGGTAATACCTAACGAAATAAACGGAGAATATACCCTCAGACCGCAGTACCTCAGCGAGTACTGCGGGCAGTCTGCGGCGAAGGAGAACCTGTCTATTTACATCGAGGCTGCTAAGATGCGCGGCGAGTCGCTTGACCACGTGCTTTTTTACGGACCTCCTGGGCTTGGAAAGACCACACTTGCCAACATTATTGCAAATGAGCTGGGGGTGGACATTAAGGTGACGTCCGGCCCGGCAATAAGCAGAGCCGGCGACTTAGCTGCAATTCTTACGAATCTCAACGAAAATGATGTGTTGTTTATAGACGAGATTCACAGGCTGAACCGTTCGGTTGAGGAGGTTCTGTATTCGGCTATGGAGGACTTTGCGCTTGATATAATCATAGGTAAGGGTCCTGCTGCAAGATCGCTGCGTATCGACATCGCTAAATTTACGCTAGTCGGAGCGACGACAAGAGCCGGAAGCCTATCTGCACCATTAAGGGATAGGTTTGGAATAATTACGAAGTTTGAATTCTACACACATGAGGAGATAAGAAATATCCTGCTGCGTTCGGCTAAGGTGCTTGATATTGAGATAGACGACGAGTCCCTTGACGAGCTTGCGAGCAGATCGAGAGGAACTCCTAGAATAGGCAACAGGTTGCTCAAGCGAGTTAGAGATTTCAGCGAGGTGATCAGCGATGGCAGGATTGACATCAAGGTTACATGCAAGGCACTTGATGCGCTCGGTGTGGATGCGCGCGGTCTGGACAAGCTGGACAGACAGATATTGGAGACTATCATCAGGAGCTTTGGCGGAGGCCCGGTTGGAATTGAGACTATCGCAAGCGCAATCGGTGAGGAGAGGGTTACACTCGAGGACGTAAACGAGCCGTTCTTGATTCAATCGGAACTGATGTACAGAACGCAGAAGGGGCGCATGGTCACGAAGCTGGCATACGAGCATATGGGAATGATGTCCTACTACAAAGAAGATTAAACACGTTGAGGCGCGGCAATTGGGTTGCTTAGCAGTCCAACTGTAATCGCGTCTCACTGATTAAGACCGGAGAATATTGGTATATGAAACTTGAAGATTTTGATTATAACCTACCAAAGGAGCTAATCGCACAGGCACCCTCTCTCAAGCGGGATGAATGTCGTCTGATGGTGCTCAACAGGGCTGCAGATACGATAGAACACAAGCATTTCTACGATATACTCGACTACCTGCATGAGGGCGACTGCTTGGTTGTAAACGATTCGCGAGTTATCCCTGCCAGGCTGTACGGCACCAAGGAGAAGACCGGCGCTCATATAGAGTTTTTGTTGATCAAACGACTCGAGGGTGACAAGTGGGAGAGCCTCGTCAAGCCCGGCAAGCGCCTCAAGGAAGGTGACACGGTAATCCTAGATGATAACAAGCTGTTTAAGGCTCACATACTGGGATTCAAGGATGAGGGTAATGGAACCAGGATCATAGAGTTCGAATACGAAGGTATATTCATGGAACGCTTGGAGGAGATAGGCAGTATGCCGCTTCCGCCATATATTGAGAGGCGTGCCGTGGACGATGACAAGGAGAGGTACCAGACTGTATACAGCAAGATAGACGGGTCGGTGGCCGCTCCGACGGCAGGTCTGCATTTTACAGATGAGCTGCTGGAGAAGGTCAAGGTCAAGGGTATTGAAGTCGCTTCTGTTACGCTTCACGTCGGTATCGGTACGTTTAGACCGGTAAAGGTCGAGAACGTCGAGGACCACAAAATGCACTTTGAGGAATATACGATTAATTCTGAGACTGCTGAGACCATTAATCGTGCGATTCGCGATGGCAGAAGAATCATTTCGGTCGGGACGACTTCGACGAGGACGCTCGAAAGCGCTGCCAAGCAGGTCGACGGAGTGTGGCAGATTGAGAGCGGACACAGGAGCACAGGAATATTCATCTATCCGGGATATGAGTACAAGGTGGTGGATGGTCTAATCACAAATTTCCACCTGCCCAAATCGACACTTATAATGCTCGTTTCGGCATTATACGACATAGAGCACATACTTAAGGCGTATGAAGAGGCGGTGGGCGAGAATTACAAGTTCTTTAGCTACGGCGACGCTATGTTTATCAGATAGGAGGTGCAGATGAAGGAGTCACTGAGCTTTGAGCTGCTTAAGAGAGATTATCGCACGCGTGCCAGGCGCGGCAGGATTACTACTCCGCACGGCACTATTGAAACACCTGTATTCATGCCGGTAGGTACTCAGGCCACAGTTAAGGCCATGAAGCCGGAAGATGTCGAGAAGACGGGTGCAGAAATCATCCTAGGAAATACATATCACCTATATCTGAGACCCGGTGAGGAAATAATTCGTGAGGCCGGCGGTCTGCATAAATTCATGAACTGGCACAGGCCAATTCTGACGGACAGCGGCGGTTTTCAGGTGTTTTCGCTCGGCAAGTTTCGCAAGATAACCGAGGAGGGTGCAAAGTTTAAATCGTATATAGACGGTTCATCTCACATGATGACACCTGAAAGTTCGGTTGAGGTACAGAGGGCACTCGGTTCGGATATCATTATGGCGTTTGACGAATGTGTCGCTTATCCGGCTGAGAGAAAATATGTCGAGAGATCTTTGGCGCGCACGACCAGATGGCTGAAGCGCTGCGACGACCATCACAGAAGACTTGAGACAAAGGCTGCTACTGAGTCCGGATCTGATACTATGAAGCAGGCACTGTTTGGAATCATGCAGGGCGGAATGTACAAGGAGCTGCGTGAGGCCAGTGCCAAGCAGATCACTGAGTTTGATTTGCCGGGATATGCGATAGGCGGTCTTTCAGTAGGCGAGCCTAAGGATATAATGCTGGATGTACTTGATGAATGCACTGATCTGCTGCCTGAGGACAAGCCGAGATATCTGATGGGTGTCGGTACACCGGACTACTTATTTGAAGGTGTGGAGCGCGGTGTAGATATGTTCGATTGTGTTCTGCCTACGAGACTGGCAAGGCACGGTGTAGCGATGACGAGTCGGGGCAATATAAATATCAAGAATGCTGCATTTGCAAGGGATTTCAGGACGTTGGATCATGATTGTGAATGCTATTGCTGTAGTAACTACTCGCGTGCATACCTCAGGCATTTATTCAAGAATGAGGAGATACTGTGCTCAATGCTGCTATCGGAACACAATATTCATTTCTTGGTAAACATGATGAAAAATATCAGAAAGGCGATTGAAGAGGACAGGTTCCTCGAGTATAAGCGGGAATTCTATAACAAATATGGAGAATTTTAAGAAATGTCCTATCTCCGAGTTCTGCGGGGGATGCCTGTATCAGGGTGTACCATACGAACAGCAGCGCGCGGAGAAGGAGAATATTATCAGGGAGCAGCTAGTTAGGCACCAAGTTGATGATTCTGTATTCAGAGGGCTTGTGCCGGCGCTCTCGGAATATAGATATAGGAATAAGATGGAGTATACCTTCGGCGATTTTGAAATCGGCGGAGAACTCACTCTTGGCATGCATAAGAAAAAGCATTTCATGTCGATTGTGACATGTGATGAATGTCAGCTGGTGCCGATGGATTTCAATAGGGTGCTGCGTGCAACACTGGATTTCTGCATTGATAAGGGATATTCGTTCTATCACAAGAAGTCTCATCAGGGTCTACTTAGAAATCTCGTGGTGCGTCACGGTGTAAAGACTCACGAGCTGCTGGTAAATATCGTAACAAGCAGCGAGGATGGCTTTGATGAGGCCGGCTACCTAACGATGCTGCAAGGAATCAAGCTCGACAACAAGCTAGTCGGAGTACTGCGCACATTTAACGACAGTCTGGCAGATGCCGTTATCAACGAGGGAGTTAAGATCCTATACGGTCGTGATTATTACAACGAAGAGATCCTGGAACTCAAGTTCAAGGTGAATACGTTCTCATTCTTCCAGACTAATATCAAGGCAGTAGAGAGGCTGTACAGCGAAGCACTTGCGCTGATTCCTGATCCGGATGCCAAGATTGTGTACGATCTGTACTGCGGAACGGGTACAATCTCGCAGCTTATGGCATCCAAGGCCAAGAAGGTGTATGGAATTGAAATAGTGCAGGATTCTATCGATGCAGCTATCGATAACGCCAAAATGAACGGAATCGATAATTGTCATTTCATCTGCGGTGATGTAAAGGCCAAGCTGGATGAGGTGACAGAGAAGCCGGACATGATAGTTGTAGATCCGCCTCGCATGGGAATGCACGACAAGGTCGTGGAGATGTTGGCAAGCTACGGCATAGAGCAAATTCTGTACATATCTTGCAATCCCAATACAATGGCAATGAACCTGGAGAAGTTCGCAGAACTGGGGTATAAGCCGAGGGTGATTAAGGCGTATGATAATTTCGCGAAGACGAAGCACGTGGAGTGCGTAGTATTGATGTCAAGGGTCAAGTGAAAAAGGGCGTATAAGTGTTGATTTCAAGGGATTCCCGGGTTTCGGCCCGGGATCCGTTTTATGGATAAGTTCTGCCGGACACTACCCTTGATAAGTATTGCCAAAGCGATAGTGGAGTGGAACACCTCGAAAAAGGGGTACTGGAGTGGATAAGACTGCTTTTTGGGTAGTTGAGTTGATAAGACTGTTTTCCACTGTTGTCTATATGAGTATCTTAAAATGCTGATTTTTACAAAAGCAGTAATTGTCCTTTACTAAGAAAGCTGCTAAAATTAATATGTATTACTATATAAGGGAGATGGAAGCCTTGGCAGTGAAAAGAGGAAAGACCATCAATGTTTTTTTGATTGATGGTGAAGCGAATGGAAAGATTCGTGCTCAGATTACAAATTGGAATGGCGTTGCCTACAAAATCCCAAGGGAACTGTTAGACGAATGCAAAACTTTTGAAGCCTTCCAGCAAAGCGGCGTGTATTTTCTTTTTTGGTACAGAAACGTATATGTAGGACAAGCAGAAGTACGAAAAACGGGGAAAGGAATCTATCAGCGAATCCTTGACCACGAAACCGATAAACTTAAGGATGACTGGGAAGAAGTGGTGATTTTCACCACTAAAGACAATTCATTTGGAAGAACTGATATCTCATATCTTGAAAATCGATTTTATAATAAGGCGTTGACTGCTGGCAGGTATAATGTCAGAAATAATAATGAACCTACAATTGGTACGGTCACAGAAGAGAAGGAAAACGAACTCGAGGAGTTTATTGATCAGGCGGAACTTGTTCTCGGAGCATTAGGATATAAGGTGTTTGAAAAGGCAGAGCCAAGCAACAGCCTTAAAAAAACAGAGTATTCTCAAGAGAGTAAGAATACGGCTGTTCCACCTCTACAAGATCCCGGTGACATAAAAATTGGAGAGTATGTTTATACTACGATGAGCCGACTCAGTGAAAGCGGTTATACGTTTGCTTCAGAAGAAATCGACAGAATGTGTACTGAAGAATGGTCGAAGGAAGCATTCGGTACGAAAAACGCCTTCATGAAGAGGTACGTTCCTGGAAAGACTAACAACAAAGGCCCTGATGGGAAGTATGTTCGATTCCGAGCAGAACCATTCGTGTTCGGATCAATCCAAGTCCTTATTTCCAAGGAGTGGTATCCGAGGCAATTAGAACGATTTAAGCAATGGTATGAAACTCTGTAATAATAGACTTCCTGATAAGCCGACAAAGGCCAGTCAGGAAGTCTATCATTATTAATAGCGTGATTCTTTTCCGGTTGGCAAATAATAGGACATTCCACTCCCTCTCCCGAAGCTGGTTTTGGTTTCTCTCGTCTTTGGATCTGTTACTGTAGAGTTTCTTTCACAGAAATCAGTATCTGAGTATGGTGTGACAGAATAATGACAGTTCTCATACAATGCAAGAAACAACTATAAAAAATGCAACGGTAAGACTATTGTCAGAGAATATTACGAGATATAAAAAGGGAATGACTGATAGTTGACCAGAGGCAAGAATAAGAGTAAAATGATATGCGTAAATGCGCAATTACGCATATCAGAGCGAGGAGGTATTCTCAATGTCTAAAGCCGACAACGATGCGAAAAAGACACCTGATTCGGAGAAACGAACCACTTTGAATCTGTCCGTAACTGTTGCGGATAAACAGTTTCTGAAGATATACGCTGCGGAGCATGGCGTTACTGTCGCAGCAGTGATACATGAATGTATTACGGAGTATCTTTCAGCAAAAAAGAAATAGAGGTGTTTTTATGGCAGATAGATTAACGCCTGAACAACGCCGCAAGAACATGCAACACATCCGGAATAAGGATTCGGAAATAGAACTACTATTACGGAAAGAACTATGGCGAAGAGGACTTCGTTACAGGAAGAATGTTAAAAGCATTCCAGGATGCCCCGACATAGCTTTTAAGGGCTTGAAGATTGCTGTCTTTTGCGACTCGGAATTTTGGCATGGCTTTGATTGGGAAAACAGAAAATCCGACATTAAAAGTAATCGTGAATTTTGGATTAAGAAGATTGAAAGAAATATCTCTCGAGACAAGGAGGTCAATGAAATCCTTGCCTCTGAAGGGTGGACTGTACTGCGGTTTTGGGGTAAAGATATTAAGAAGAATTTATCAGAGTGCGCAGATACTGTAGAAAGAAGTGTAAAGGAGAAAAGATAATGCCTTATAGAACAATAGACCTCTGCGCAGGAATAGGAGGCATTCGAAAAGGATTTGAAATGACAGGAGAGTTCGAGAATGTTCTCTCATCCGAGATAGATAAATATGCTTGTCAGACTTATATGCATCTGTATGGTGAAAATCCGGAAAACGACCTGACTTCCGAAGACTTTAAGTTGTTGGTGGAGAATACGGATTATGAAGTGTTGCTTGCAGGGTTTCCGTGTCAAAGTTTTAGTAGGCAAGGTTATGAACTTGGTTTTGATGATGAAAAGAGAGGCGTGATTTTTTCGCATATAGCTGAAATAATCAGACGCACTTCTCCAAGAGCTGTTTTTCTTGAGAATGTTGACAATTTGGTAAGACACGACAAGGGGAATACATTTCATACCATCATTAGCATTCTGGAAAAGCAATTAGATTATAAAGTGATAGGAGTCCATTGCGGAACAGACGGCACTCCACTATATGATGGAAGAAATTTCGTAAGGAATTCTCGCTTCTTTGGAATTCCTCAAAATCGCCCAAGGACATATATCATGGCTTTTAGCCGGGAGCATTTTGGCGATGCTGTAGATTATCTTCCAGAGGTTCTTCCTGTAGAAAACCAACTGGTTATATACAGAGATTTGCGCGAACTACTGGAACTTGGAGCAGAACCCAAGTATTATCTGGCATCTGGGTATTTCGACACCCTAATCCGGCATCGCGAAAGAAATCACAGAAATGGTAATGGCTTCGGATACAAAGTTGTTAATGCGGAGAATATACCGTGTCCTGTAGCGAATACAATTCTTGCCACTGGTGGGTCAGGCAAGGAACGAAATCTGGTATATGATCCCCAAGATGATATACCGGGAATGGTATATCCGACAAAGACAACTCCGCTAAATAACAGTTGTGTTCGTTTTATGACACCGAGAGAGTGGGGAAAGTTGCAAGGCTTCATAGGATATGCTTTTATGGAAGATGGTGAAGATACATTTTTTTTCCCGGAAGGTATGAGTGAAGCACAACAGTATAAGCAGTTTGGTAATTCGGTTACAATTCCTGTTATTCAAACAATGGCAGAGTTCATGCTCAGATGTTTTGA
>ERZ773037.405-NODE-405-length-23456-cov-14.850177_pt1 | contig 23456 bp, 22 predicted proteins | sample MGYA00511466_ERZ773037 | MGnify/ENA primary metagenome ERZ773037 (study PRJEB29015, sample SAMEA2738146) | human oral metagenome | biome: human oral; feature: human-associated habitat; material: saliva | place: China | collected 2202 ... | reverse complement strand
AAGTTTATATAACCATCACTACCAACAAATTCTCTCTCATCTTCTCTAACATATATAATTACCTCAGATCCTTCATCAATCAGATGATTCTCTTTGTAGTAAGGTATTCTATATGTTTTGTTGTCTCTCGATTTAACAAGAAAACTTTTGATTGTAGGCCCTTTTTTCTTTTTAATGGATATATCTATGATCGGTTTCTCATACGCTTCGCATACGCCAACTATCTCTCTATATCCTGTTCGACTAATTGATAATATCCTTAAATATCCAACAAGACCTACTCCAATACCAACAACTATACTGATGATTATTCCCCATATATTGGCTAATATAAGGTTTAAAACCCCTCCAGCTCCAGCTATCACCAGCCCTATTTTATAGAACTTGATTGCGTTCTCTGCTACTGATATTGGAATATCATATTCGCCATAACTAAATAACTCTTTTATTTTTTTCATTTTCTTCCTCTTTTCTTTTCTGAAAATTCAAGACCTATAGTTAATTGTGTTTCGGATTCTTTTAGCTTTCCTCCGCATTTATAACAACCAGCAGGATTGTTTGATTGGACTGCTCCGCAAGATGTACATTCGTGAGCCTTTACAAGCTTTAACATAGCTGGAAACGAGTTTCCTGATTTGCTCTTAAATCCTGAAATTTCTTTTGTTTTGCCTTTTGTTACAAGTTCTTTCAGAACGGCCTCGCTTATATTCTTACCTATAAACTTCTTTGGAACTCTAAAAGCACAACCCTCTTTATAGCCACTACATACATATCCGTCTTTAAAGCTAAGCATTTTCTTCCCACAAACAGGGCAGTTTATATCCATTTCAACATTATTTGTTGAGATTTGAGTCACCTTGTTCTTCTCCATCTCGTTACACCATTCTGTGGCTTTTTGATTGATGCTCAAAAGAAATACTTTAAGTTTAGAAACACATTCCTTTGAAGTTGAATTTTCTATTTCGTCTAAGTCCTGCTCCCATTTTGCTGTAAGAATAGGTGACTTTATATCCTCTATTGTAATAGAAGCTATAGCCGACATTCCTTTATCTGTAGGATAAATTGTGTTCTTCTTTCTTTCAACAAACTTCATGTTTATAAGTCTTTCCATGATAGAAGCTCTTGTTGATGGTCTACCGATTCCTTCACTTTTCTTAAGATACTCTCTGGCTGTTTCATCTTCCATTTTTCGGCCACAGTTCTTCATGGCGGTAATGAGCGTAGCTTCTGTATATCTAATAGGTGGTGTAGATGTTTGATCAAAAACGCTATATTCACCAGTAACATTTGCTTTTTCTTCAATGCTACTTGGTAATTCAGAATTATTTACGGTCCTTTGCTTTACGTTTAATGCCATAAATCCCATCTGCTTTAATATAGTTCCATTTGTTTTAAATTCTTCCTCGCCTACACTTGTTGTCACAACAGTTTTTTGAACTTCCATGCTCGGACATACAGTCATTAACATTCGTCTGCAAATGAGATCGTAAATCTTCTCTTGCTTCTCATCAAGTCCTGATGGTGTAAGATCTGTAATTATGATTGCATCATGCCCGCTTACCTTTGAATCGTTAAAATACCTATCAGGCATATTGGTTTTAACTCTACCTTTATACTGCGGAAATCTGCTATCTGTGATTGCCTCCAGTAAGAGTGGAACTTCAAATTTCTTATCTTCCGTTAGGTAGGTCGAATCAACTCTTGGGTATGTTATAAATCCATGTTCATATAAAGATTGTGCTATTTTAAGCGTTTGATCAAGTGTAAATCCATAGTAGTTATTAGCATCTACTTGCAGTGCTGTCGTATCATATAATAGCGGTGGATTTTTCTTCTCAAGCTTTTTTTCAACACTTGTGATCACACCATTTTTGCTTAAATCTCTTATCAGACCTTCTGCAAGCTCTTTCTTTTTGAAGTTCTCTTCTTGTTGCAGTACACCAGTATACTTGTTTCCATCTGCAAGAGTAAACTCAGCAGTAATACCATAGGTTGTTTCTGGCTTGAAATTGCGGATTTCATTTTCTCTATTAACAATAAGAGCTAGTGTAGGAGTAAATACCCTTCCAACATTAAGTAGTCCTCTATCTTTAGATAAATATAATGTAGCAGCAATAGTAAGATTCATGCCAATAACCCAGTCGGCGATACTTCTAGCTCTAGCAGCAAGCACAAATGGATAATTCTCTGTTGAATTCACTAAGTGTTTGAAATCTTCTCTTATCTGCTTCTCGGTTTTTGCGTTATTCCTGAGTCTTAAATATGGCTTAGTTGTGCCAGTTAAATCATATACATATGCAAATATTAACTCGCCTTCACGCTCCCAGTCGGTGGCGTTTATGATAAATTCCGTGCTTGGGTCATTGAATATTTTCTTTACTAAATCAAATTGCCTATCGTCTCTTTTCCTGAAACGCTCTCTTGCTTTTGGATCTGGATTATTATTAAGCCTTCGTTTGCTCTCGAATTTGGTTGGGATATATGGCAATGGGATTTTATACCACTTGTCATATTCTGGCTCGTAATCTTTGATGTCTTTGAGAGTACCAAAATGCCCCCAGCCCCATGTAATTTTATATTCTTTCCCCTCATATTTAGTGGAAATATATCCGTTTTTACTAGAGAGATTCTTCTTAATATCATCTTGATATTGAGATAGATTTTCTGTATTGATATGAGTTCCGTTATAATTGAAGCCGCCAAGAGCAGCGGCAAATTTTATACCCATATCTTCCTTTTCTGCGTATACTACAATCAACTAAATTCCACCTCCCATATTGACTAAAACTATGGCCGCTAATGCAACAATCAATATTGCACCAAACGCCCCGCCAAGAACGATAAGCATCTTCTTATCTCTTCGCTTAACTGTTGTATATTCACCATTGTCAAGCGGCTCTAATGCATCATAAAAACTATCTTTGTTGATCATTTCAGAGGCTTTTATGCTTGCGAGTTCCTCGTCTGTGAGGTCGCCTTCTTCTACTTCTTCACCATCAATAATATACGTCTTTACGTTGCTTTGTTCTTCGTATTCTTTAAGCTTTTTCTTCTGTGCTTTCCGCTCTTTTCTTGTTAGTTTGCGTTCAGGCTCATCATCTATTTCTTCAATTATTTCATTGAAAGAACCCACGAGCATTGAACCCGTGGGTAGTTTTTCTGAATAATTTGATTCTAATCGCCTTGAACGATAAGTTATCAACTTATACATGCTTATCTCCTATCTCTATCTGGATCTATTCTGCCAAAGTAATGATCATAGTAAAAATCAATTGCCCTAAGACCCATTACTGCGAACTGCTTTAGATCATCACCAGATAGACCAATCATTATTCTTTGTTCAGCCTCGTTGTATTTATAGTCTGGAACAACGCCGCCTGTAGTCTCGTTTATTTTAGCTGGACCATCATACGCTGTTATTATAAATGGCTGTGAACTGCCAGCACTTATAGTTAATATCCTTGCTTTCATAGTCTTTTTAGAACCGCCCTTAAACTCTCTAACTGGTTTAGGATATTTACTTCCGCTCTCTTGTGCTGCTTTCTTGCTTGCAGTAATCATTTTGGCTATGTTCCCAGATAGAATATCTCGGCAAAGAACTTCCATTGCAGCCATATCAAAGTAAAAATCAATACTTGATGTTACTCTGTTTCCCTTTTCGGCTTGCTGATTAAACATTCTAAATCCAACGCCAATCTTATCTATATCAAACTGCCCTGTTACTTCGATAAGGCTCTTTTGTGTTTTCTTGCACCAGAACTGCAAGTTCCCGTTGTCAAATTTACCATCTCTCTTCGTCATGTCTTTTCTCTCCTTATGCTTTTATTATATCATATTTAGTGTATAAATCCAAGCATTATAAGGCTTTTTCGAGTACGTTTTTCATGTCATTATATCTAGCAATGTTATATCCAATCACTACAAGTTTTTTGTTTCTGCCCTCGCCAACCGTAAAGGCTTCTGTAACCCATGCGGTCTGATGTTCAAGCAATCTGCTGCCTCTAAGTCCAGTTCTATATATAGTTATATTGCTTATTCTTGCTGGAGACATCTTTACCTTACCCTTTAGTGCTTCTGTGTAAATGCTTGCAGTCTCCTCACTAACACCATTGGTGGAATCATAATTGCTCATGTTTTGAGCCTCTGTTGGGAACGAATCAGAAAAATAAATATTGCCAGATTCGTATTTCTTGATCGTATATTTCTTCCCAACATCAAAGACATCAATGAACGCCCCAGCTAAAGAACTTTGACTATCAACAGGAACTTGATACATAGTTCCACTACCTAGTTCTTTATCTCCTATTGTATATTGTTTAAATTGATTAGGCAGTTTTAAAGAGAAGCCTTTTGTGATCTCTATTTTTCTTGTATCTTTAAATGATTCGTCAACGCCTGATATATTCTTTACCATATAATCAACAACGGCTTTTTCTTTTTCAAAATTATCAGATGAGGTTATCATTGATATAGACGTTGCGACATTTTTATACTGAATATAATATCGTCTCTCTGATACACTAGCATTTCTTGTTGTTTGTTTGCCCTGTAACAAGTTTAGTTTTGGATAATCCTCTACTGATAAAAGCAGATCTTTTTTGCTTACTTCTGAACCGCTATTTGGCTTCTCGACATTTTGATCAATATATCTCTTATATGTAGTATTGTTTACAACAAAATCTTCATATGCGATTTTTGGTGCTAACAGAGTTTTTACAGTACCTATATTACTATAACCAGATTCACCATCTGACGATTCAATATCTGTATCATTCATTGAATGTTCAATATATATAGTCGTATTCGTGCTTGGCTCGGTAAGCTTTATAAGATTGGCTGCATAGACCTCTTTGGTGAATTTTCGTGGATAAGGCATGCTATATCCAGCATAACAATCGTCCATTTTAAGCATCTTATAGCCCGTATTATTTTCTGTTCCTTGAAATGGCTTATCAGAAACATCTGATTTGCTCTTTTCTGTTTTTACTGTGTCTATCTTTCCTATATCTTGTTTCTCTTTGCCACAAGCTGTTATTCCAAAGCTTAGCGCACATATAAGTCCAATTGATAATATGCTCTTTTTATTCATAAATACCTCCAGTTTTTCCTTATTATATCACATTTGGCTAAAGAGACAAAGTATGTTATAATCGCCGTATCGGAGGTTATTATGAAAAGAAAAAGAAGAAAAAAGGAGCGTTTTTCTAGTGCAAGCCATCATAAAAATGCTCTATTAAATACAGGCGAAGGTGGAGCAACTAAAAGGAAGAAAAGGCTTTCCAAAAAGCAAAAAAGAATGAGGGCTGTGATTGGTGTAATTGTTTTTCTCTTAATGATAAGTGCTGGTGCTTTCATAAAAAATATCCTTAATGAAAGACAGCTAGAGCGAGAACGCTTGCAAACAGGAGAGATTATTCACCAAAGGGCCGACAAGAAAAATGTTGATGCAGAAGGCAATCAGATAGTTGATAACGCAACAGCAGATATACATATCATTAATGTAGGACAAGGAGCAGCCGTTCTCATTAAAAACGGTGACAACGAAGCTCTAATTGATGGAGGAAGCGGATCAGCTACGACAACATATCTAAAATCTGTCGTTAATGATGGAGAACTTGAATATGTGGTTAGCACTAATACTTCTCCAGAGTTTATTGGTGGTTTGCCAGAGGTTTATAATAACTTTAAAGTAAAGAAAACTATATATGGCAAGAAGGATAAAAGTGATGGATTTAAGGCTTTTAAAAAGGCCTCTAAAAAGGCTGAACAGGCAAATAATCAGACTATAGACCTCGGAAATGGCATCTCAATTGATGTTATTAAGCCTAAATATGGGGATAGCGCTATATGTGTAGTATCTCTTGGAGATAAAAGGATTGTGCTTGGTGGAAATGCTACAAAGAAAGACATGCAAAGGCTAAAAGGTAAATACCAAGCAGTTGCTGCGTATCTTGTTGAGGGGAGCGGCATGTTAACTCCACCTGAAAATGTGATTGCAACATGGAAACCTCAGTATGCTATTATTTCCTCGTCAGCGCCAAAGGATAATGCTAACACATCTCCAAGCAGAGGCTGTATGGATCTGTTATATAAGCATTGTGGCCAAATATTTGCAACATACAAGTCTGGAACTATTAAGCTAACGCTATCAACACAATCATTAGATATATCTGTAAAAGATGATTCTGGAATTACACCAGATTCTTATGCAAACTAGGGGCGATAAGCCCCTTTTATTATGCCCGAAATCGTGGGGAATTTAGCCATAGCGAGGTTTTTATGGTGTTTAGGTGTAATTAGCCATGTAGATAAAGGTCTTGCTTAAATAAGGAATATTCATCTGCGAATCGTGTTTCCGCAGACAAGTATTTTTTCCATCCATTTTCGCACACAAGTATTTTGGGAAATAGATAACTTGATACGCTCGTAAATTATTCATCTGCGAATCTATCTAAATGTTTATTGCTTTATAATGATAACTAAGGTATAATATTCGCATATAGAGTTTGCTTTTATAGTCTGCTTAAGAAGTATTTGCAAATTTTATAAATATATATATTGTTGCGGGCATATGCTCGTTTTTTTTATTATTAAAAGGAGAATAAAAATGAAAAAAAGAGACTTTATGAAGAAGATCGAAGCGAACAGAAATGCGGACTCTGAGTTCGCAAGACTACTTGAGGCGTCACTATCAGAAACAGATAGCGAACTTGCTAGAATAGCAAAGCGAAAAGGCAAGAGCTTTAATGGTTCTTCCAAAGAATTTAAAGGTTTCATGATGGAAACAAGTATGAAGTAAAAAGGAGAAGAAAAATGACAAAGAAAACAGAAAAGCAGACATATCTGCTAAACAAGATTGAAGGATTTAATCCTTTTGATTACGTCAAGGAGTCTTTTGATTGCTATGGCGATCCAGTAATCGGTGCTAATGGTGAGCAGAAGAAATATCTGCCAACAGCGGCAAAGATTTTCTGGTTCAGACTTCTTTATCCAAACGGAAGATTCCGTATTACTAGGATAGAGAATGGCAATCCTTATGTCGCAATCTTTAATGCGGAGGTTTTCGCAGACAAGAATGATGAGCATCCTATTTCAACATGGGAATATGGAGTTGTAGCATCTAAAGATGATGCTGGTAGCTTCACAAGTTCTATTCAGGCTGCTGAAACAGTTGCACTTGGCAAGGCCCTATCAAGAGCTGGATTCGGGTGTGAAATCGAGATGCTTTTGGATATTGATCCAGATGAACCAGCTCCAAAAGAAGATAAGGCTGAGCCAAAGAAGCGTGCTAAATCTTCTAAGAAAGTAGAAAAGGTCGAGGTTAAAGACGAAGTTCCTGTTAAAGAAGAGCCACAGCAGATCAGTGATGATGAAATTGCAGATCTAATGGAGGCAGCATGCAAGGATGCAGAAGTTGAAGAGCCAAAGACTGAGGAAAAGGCCGAGGAAGAACCTAAAGAAATCCCTGTTGATGAAACACCAAAAGCTGACGAAAAAGCTAAGGAAGAATCGGCAGAGGAGAGTGGGATGACTCTCGAAGAAGCACTTGCTACACCAATCAAGGCATCAAAAAATGCTGGTGTAAAGATTGCTAATCTTGAGGGAAAGACTCTTGGTGAAGCGATAGAAGATTACGCTGGTTTTGAAGAAACTTTGCTTAGACCTAACATGGCTAAGCAAGTAACTCCAGAGGTAGTTGAGGCTGCTAAAGTTATCATTGCAAAGAACAAGTAATATAATGGCGGTTTAAATACCGCCTTTTATTATTAAAAGGAGGTGTAATATGGATAATATATCAATGGTTGATGTTATCCATGATCTAGGCTTACCAGTTAAGCTTAAAAAGACTAGCGGGGATATGGATTGCCCTGTATGTGGTGGAAAGAAAACTCTGCATTTTGATTTAAACCGAGAGGTATTTAATTGCCCGAAGTGTGGATCAATAGGTGGAGGAGTTCTTGATGCATGGGCGTTTTTTAGAAATATTGAGGGAATCAACAAGAAAGAAAAACGCAAAAATGCAAAGAAAGATCTTGATAAATTCTACAACACAGAAGAAGTGGTTGAGGGCTGGCAAGATTTACGAAAAGAAAGAGAGTTCGTTCTTCCACCAGCTAAAGAATATGAGTTAGCTCCCATTGAACCAAGAGATTATACATATAAAAATCTCTTAGATATGTTAGAGCTTACAAACGCTCACAGAAAGAGTTTGCATAAAAGAGGATTAACAGATGAGGATATTGAAGCATATGGCTTTAAGAGTTTTCCTAAGGCTAATCTTGCTGGAATTGCTTCCTCATTACTCTTTAAAGGATGCAATCTTAAAGGAGTGCCTGGGTTCTATCAGGACGATCAAGATAACTGGACTTTAGTATCATATGGCAACGGAATACTTATTCCTGTCAAAAACGCCAAAGGACAAATACTTGCGTTTCAGGTTAGGTTAGACAGCGGAAAGCCTAAATACTTAACACTATCATCATCTGGCAGGCAGAGCGGTGCGAGTGCTAAAACATTTGTGCATTTTGCAACTAAAGAGTATTCAGATATGTCTACGGTCAAGAAGGTAATTCTTACGGAAGGACCTCTAAAGGGAGATATAATTAATAAATATCTGAATGTTCCTGTTCTGGCTATACCAGGTGTGAACGCTATAAATCACCTAGAAGCTATTATTCCACAGCTAAAAGAGCGTGGTCTAAAAACTGTTGAGATAGCGTTTGATATGGATTTTTATGATAACGAATATGTTAAGAAGGCCCTTATCAAAATGAAACGTCTGCTATCAGATTTTAGGCTAGAATACATCCAGTTAACATGGGATAAGAAACAAAAAGGATTAGATGACTTTTTGTTAGATATGAAAAAGGAAACGCAGTAATAGCTGCGTTTTTTTTATGCTCTGAATTGACTTTATTGTTTAATGCTGTATAATATTCTCATATAATTCTCAAACAAGGAGGTATAATGAGTAACATTGATAATACAGTAGATTTGTTCAAGGCTATAAAAAAAGTAGAAGATGAACACGAAAAAGATGGAGTTTACTTTTGGACTACCAAGAAGCTTCTTCAAACCTATAGGGCTTTGAAGAACGATATAGTAAACGAGAAGGTTTTGTACTCAATGGATCTGATTGGGCTGGATAGATCAAAAAAGATAGATGATAACATTGACATTCTATTAGCTCTTCCAGATATTGATAACGACATTATTTATCGTTCAAACAAGCTTAAGGCTTTTTGCACAACATCTGAAATTGAACAATGTAAAAACTTTTCTAACATCATTGATGCTGGAATGAAAGCTCTAAAGGCTTTAGATAAACCTAGTTATGATTTGCTATATAACGCCTTTATTAATAAAGAAGTAAAGGATTATCCACTATTAATCAAAGAATCAGAAATGCCTACACCAACATATTATAGGCATAGAGATTCAGCCATAACCAAGCTGTCAATTGTAATTTTTGGACCATTTGGTCAAAGACATCCGCTATCTAATTTCAAAATCAGTGGTTCAGAAAAGAAGTATAAAAAGTTCTTTGATGTAGCTGACAAAATCGAAGAAATGTTCGGTGATGGATATGAAGGTTAATTTTATGGCGGGCTATCCCGCTTTTTTTATTATAAAAAGGAGGTATATTAATGGGTATAGTTAATTCGTTAGGACTATCAGGGTATCTTCCAGATATGTCTATATTCCGTTCTACCCAAGACTTTATTAATGTAAAAAGTATAGAGAATGGAATGATTGTCACTAAGGATGATCGGTATATTAAAATACTAGAAGTCCTACCAATAAACTTTGATACAAGACCAATAAAGGACAAAGATCGAGTTATATTCAACTTTGCTCAATGGCTCATGATTGCACCAATCAACATCCAGATTAAGATCATGACAGAAAATAGCGACCCATCTTTACTTATAAAACAAGTAGAAGATAGGTATAAAAACGAAGACGATTATGCTGTAGAACCACTAGTAAAAAACTATGTAAATCTATTAAGAGCGCTACATATGTCAGGAACTATAGCAAAGAAATTTTACTTGATTATTTCTTATGATGAAACTGGTGTAAATAGAGCTACAGACTTGCAAGATATATCAATGGAACTTGCAAAGAAAACAGAAGTTGTAAAATCATACTTCATGAAAATGGGGAATATAGTAAATATGATTGGTGAAAGTCTTCACTCTCCAAACGCAAGTTCACAGGAAATATGGTCTACAAGTGAGCTGCTTTATAAGTTCTTAAATCCAAGAACAAGTCAAAAGGTTAGCTTTAAAGAAAGAGTTCAAAGACTATATAGTGACACAAAGACTGTTATGGAAGCTGATGATGCAAAGCCACCAATTGATAGTTTAATTGCGCCAACAGGCATAGATGTTTCACCGTCAGACTGTGTTGTTATTGATGGTAGATATTATACATATTTGCTTGTTCCTAGTAGCGGTTATCCTAGTGATGTATGGGCTGGTTGGTTTGAACATATATTCAAATTGAAAGCAGGAGAGTCGGTAGATATATTCCTACATAAGATTCCAAAGAATAAGATGCTACAAAAAACATCAAGTGGAATTAAGTTTACTGGGGTTAAGTTATCCGAGAAAAACGAAACTCAAATGGACTATGAGCAGACAGAAAATGCTTTGTCATCTGCAATGTATATCAAGAAGGCAATCAATAATAATGGAGAAGAACCATTCTATATAACTACCATGATTACTTTGTCTGATGATAGATATGAGAGTCTTATGGATAGGCGAGAAGAACTTATGGAGAGTCTTAAGGCACAAGAAATAACTCTATTAACTCTTCCATATTTACAAGAAGAGGCTATGTATAGTTCGTTACCATTGCTCCAATTAAGTCCAAAACTGTTTGATAAAGGCAAAAGAAATATCATGACATTAGGTGTAGCCTCGTCGTTTCCATTCGTATCTGCTGACATGACTGATGAGGGTGGATTTATGATTGGAACAGACACGCTAAACGGAACATTATGTATTATTAATCCGTTTGATAGAAAAGCTTATGCTAATGGTAATACGGTTATTCTTGGAACATCTGGTGCTGGTAAAACATATCTACAGTCAGTTTTAGCATTAAGAATGAGAGCGACTGGAACACAGTGTTTCATTATTGCACCACTAAAAGCACATGAGTTTACGAGAGCGTGTAGGGGTGTTCAGGGATCATTTGTAAAAATTTCAGCAGCTTCAAGAAGCCATATAAACGTAATGGATATTAGACCAGTTGATAATGAAGTAGCGAAAATATTGCAAGGAGAAGATATATTAGAGAATAATATTTACCTTGCTGACAAGATACAAACTATCATCACATTTATAAGTTTGCTTGTGCCAGATCTTGAAAATGACGAAGAACAAACCATAGATACGTGCTGCGTAAAGGCTTATGCACGATATGGAATTACAGAAGATAATGATTCAATATATGTTGATCCTATGGATAAATCTAAGGGTTTAAAAGAGATGCCAACACTCGGAGATTTATATGAAGAACTAGAGAATAGCGAAATTTCAAAAAGAATCTTGCAGATTTTACAAAAATTTACAACAGGGTCAGCAAAGAGTTTTAATAGAAGAACTAATGTAGATCTTGATAATAAATTTATTGTTTTTGATTTATCTGCTCTTGATGGAAGAATGATTCCTGCTGGTATGTTTATTGCATTTGACTTTATCATGGGAAGAATAAAAGAAAATGTACTTGAGCAAAAAATGGTATTCATTGATGAGGTTTGGCAATTGATTGGTGCTGGTGGAAACGCAAAAGCCGCTGAGTTTGTACAGCGTATGGCTAAAATTCTTAGAGGATATAATGCTGCTATGAGTGTTTCCACTCAGGATATTTCCGACTTCTTTGCTCTTGATGGTGGCAAGTATGGTAGTGCCGTTATTGCTAACTCACAGATCAAAATACTACTAAAAATGGAAGAAAGTGAAAGCTCTTATTTAAAGGGAAAGATAAACCTTAATTACAATGAGCTTCGTGATCTTGAGGGATATTCAAAAGGACAATGTATTGTTTGTGCTGGATCAAATCACATCCCAATGCAAGTTATAGCTTCGCCGTGGGAACATCAATTGATAACAACAGATGCAGCAAATCTAAAGAAAGTTTATGAAAACATGTTAAGTGAGGTACAAAATGAAGATGTTAACTAGTATTATTGTTTGCCCTGATGGAAGTGAAAAATTACTATCTTTACTAGATGAGTTTGAGTGTTTGAGTAAAGAACAGATTACAATGTTTCTGATGCAAACTGATGAAACTTTTAATCGAAAAAGATGTGAGCTTATAATTAATAAGCTTAAAAAGGCGGGAGTTATTACAGAAAAAGGTGGATATATCTCACGAGACAATTCTGATCCAGATAAGAAATTAATAGATGCCTTTTGGGTTCTTCTTCATTATGTAGATGAAAATAGCAATGTATCAAAAGGTCGCTATCCAGCAGAAATTATATTTGAACATAATAATATTGTTTCTGAAATAATTGTTTGTGATGATGATCTATTAAGTAAAATGGACTTCTTGTCAAAGAGATATAAACGAAAAAATAAAGTTGAATACTATATTCTAAATAACTCTGAAACCATAGACGAATTAGATGATGAACTTTACCCAGAAGAACCATTTTCAATAATTACTGTATCGGGTGAAGATGAAAATGGAATACCTAAAATGATGTTCCATGAAGTTATATCAAGTGAGGACATTCATGCAAAACCAAAGGCAAAGCCTAGCAATGACTATATAAGCATTGATGAGGATGGTGATTATAATGAGTAATAATCAGGACGAACTGCTTCACAAGGTCTCCGCTATTCAGCGGGGGCTTTTGCAACAAAATAAAGACTTGACGGCTCTTTATACAGAACTTTCAAGAGTAAATTCTATAAGCAAATTCGACTTCAAAAACAATGCTGAGTCTGTTTACAAAATAGCTTTAGAGACAGAAATGCTGCTCTCTAAAAGTAGAGATATTACTCTTGAATCACTATCTTATTTAGAGAAAAACAAAGTGTCAAAAAGTGCATATAGTATCGCTAAAAATAATGCAAGTGATGATATTTTTAAAAATAAAATCACGCCTTCTCTGATATATTTTCGTTTCCCAATGCTTACTCCAAAGTATTCAAAGCGACAAGGGAAATACGAACAAATGTGTGATTACACCATAAGAAATTACATCAAAGATTCATTATTAGAGCATCAATCTAGGCATGGATATTTTAATATTTGGGATAAATTTACTATTATTTTTATCCATCATTTTGACGGAGATTCCGAAGTTTGTGACACAGATAATTTTGATATTAAGAAGCCAATAGATGCTTTAATTAATGTTTTAATCAAAGATGATGGCGTAAATAATTCACATATTATTCAATACTCTAAGCTAGATAACGCTAATTATACCGAAATGTATATAGCAAAAGGACACAATATTACGACCGCTATAGACCGTAATTTACCCCATTTTTAAACAACGAAAAATGCACGTTTTGTAATTCTTGAAAATGCCCCTTTTTAGGGGTGTTTTTTTCGTTAATGAGAAAAGTGTTGAAAATCTAAGCAAAAGTGGTGTAAAATGCAAGGGCAAAACATACGCATTAGGCTCATGGGTATGTTCTCGTCGAGAAATGGGGGTAAAAAGAAATGCTAATTGAAACAAGAAATATTGGCGATAAAATCATGAGCCGTCTAGCTGTCTGTGGCGAACTATCTCTGGCAAATATACCAAAGGGATATGAGCGAGATATGACACGGAAGATGCAGCGTGACGGGCTAGTGACTATCAACAAGAAAAGAGAGACTGTGCGAATAAAGAGTCCTCTCGGTATAGAGTATCTACGGAAGTATGATATGGAACTCTACGAACACTATATAGGCTTAACTAACAACCATGTGTTCAAGAGTACAGATAGAGATAGGCTTAGGTATAGGGAGATCGGTAGGGTAGGAGAGATAATGCTTGCCTCTGACGTCACGATAGACAACATCAAGCTCGAAGAACGCAGCAACATCTTCGGCAGAGAAAACTATGACAACGTGATCGACTCCGTACTCGGAGGAACTACCTTTTTTGGGTATAAAAAATTCGCAGATGAGATTTTAGAAATGGTCGCAGGACTCGCAGATGAGAAAAATTATTTTTCGGGCAAATTTGTGAAATCGAACGGAACGCACAAGCAGATAACACCAAGCAAGATAACAGGCATATATTTTTCAAACAGGCGTTCGTATCTTGTATACTACATAAGTGAGTTAGATACAAAGATGGTAATTAATTCTGAGAAGGGAATGATTGCGTGGCTAAGGAGACTACACGAGAAGGCATACGGTCTTGTCGCAATGAATGAACAAGCGACAGAAAGTCCTAATGGGGAGGCTATAGTTTTTTACAACACAGAGGAAGAATTAGAGAAGATGTTATACCCAAGCACGAATAGACATTTTTCACCGAAGCTATTCAGTAGGTATTACATGATACCTGACAATGAGTATAGAGATATGATACTGGCAATGATTGGTCACAAACCTTTTTCGGTGGACGAGTTTCTGACATGCGACTACTCTCTGATCGAAAGATTAAAAAATAAAGATGAACCGACAAGCGTTTTGTGCTACGAGTGGCAAACTGAGTTTTTGCGAAAGCATCTGAAAGGACATCCAATCACACTAAGAGTAATCACCAAAGAACAAGAACAGGAAATAGCTAATCGTTTTAAATAAGAGATACGCTCCACATTTAGTGGGGCTTTTTCTTTTCCAAATAATCAGAGACTCTCTTAGGTTAAACAAGCTCCGAGTAGACGCCTACTTCAACAAGGCATTACTTGTCATTAGGGTAGGGAACAAAGACGGCCTTGAACCTTTTTCGTTTTTCGCAGATGAGAAATTACAAGTAGAGAAATAGTTGCTCACACATGCGTAGTATTACATATGTTATGAGGGGTGAATATAGTTATGATGGATTAATAGATAAATGATTGGTGGTAACACTCTCTGTGAGGGATTTAATACCTCGTGGGGTTTGTTATCATTTGTTGTTAGATTAATTGCGTTATAAGCCAAATTATTTTCGCAGATGAAAAATTTAGTTGGCTTATGCAAAATACTTATGTGCGAAATTGCGGGTAAGTGTCTTACTTGCAGATGTTTTTACAAAACGCATTTCTTTCACCACACCAATCACACTAGGTCTGTTCATACGCCAGATGGTGATTGGGTGAGTAAACCTTTTTCCCAGACGAGAAGTTGTGGCTCACAGAAGAACGTGTCACACATGAGAGACAGCATCAAATATTTGCGGGAAAATTTTAGCGCAGGAGAGGGAAAAGGGTTGTAGATATAGTTTATATCGTCTAGGGAGTAATAAGGGCTTAGAGGAGAGAATAAGATTGCAGATGAGAGAGGCGTGATTGGTGGCAATATTCCTTGTGAGGGGTTAAGTGCCTCGTAGGGTTTGTTCTCGCTCGCCGCTTAATTAATTACGTCACGGGCTAAATTGTTTTCGCAGATGAATATTCTAATACACACAAGCTCATAGCTAGTTAGCTAGTCAGATGCGCACAGAGTTTTCGCATATGAGAAATTTGGCTGGTTTGTATAAAATACTTGTGTGCGAAAACCACAGATGGTCGTCTTGCCTCCAAGCATTTTCTCAGAACTTATTCCTTTACCATACCAATCATACTGGATGTGTTTTATATACCTAATGGTGATTGCCAGAGGAATTTCGGGCGAGGCCTACTGTGCAATCGGATCGGTTTGAAAAATAGAGAGCTTTATCGTAAGGTGTCCTACACGACAATTAATCTTCCCTGCATAACTTTTTTCGCAGATGAGTTTTTTGTAATTTTTCCCATATGCGAATTTTGCTTAAGGTTCTATGAGTGACATAGGACTTAGTAACATATCGTCATCTCCAATCAGAATATATGGGATAGGTGTGTGATTGGTGTTAGCTCTGAGTTATATTGACTATTTGTAAAACTTATGAATGCCACCGCTTAACTTTCTCTTGCGAACGATTACTTTCGCAGATGAGCATTTTGGTGAATAGCTCACTATATGTTCTTGACGTGTTGGCGTTTTTCTCATCTGCGATTCTGGTATTTTCCGTCTAGCCTCGTGGTCGTCTGAATTCATTTACGCACCTAACTTGCTGCGAACGATTATTTTCGCAGATGAGAATTTTAGAGATAGCGTTTATCTGCGGCGGTTAAAATACTTATATGCGAAATATCTAGGCGTGATGATAAGACTTCTTCATGCAATCATGATATGGATTTAGTGATTGGTGGTATATGCTTATAGACCCTTATGGGTTTGGTGAGTAGTAGTGCTCTGGGAATAAACATAAAGGATTGGGGAATAAAGGCAATATTTTAAGGAGTGGGTGATTGAGGTCAGCAGCGTGGGTGTCGTGGGTTATATCAGGGTGCTTAAGAGAAATGCTATAGCTACCCGCTGCGATAATTTCGCAGATGAATAGTTTGCTATAGGTGGCCTTGCTGAATTTTTTCATATGCGATTTTGCTCAAAGGGGATTTCAGGGTAAATAACTCTCGCCTGTTCGGGGATGTGTGCTTGGGAAATTCTCTGCTTGATGGCAATAGGCGAATTATGTGTTTCGTAGCCTCATCCTCACATACTCACGAATAAAGACATAGTTGTGGGGAATTAGTCTTGGCGGTATAAATGCTGCTTGGTTGCCAATCACAAAAGGGGTCTTTAGGGTAAAAGTTGGGTTTAACTAATTGTCTTTGAATAATGCATATACCACACGTCTATCTGAGATGCCACGAGAAGGTCGAAAATTTGACCGTAGAGCGATTTTTATGGCGTTTAGGTATAAAGATATGGCTAGGCGTGTTTTAGGCATAAATGATTGGTGTTGTCTGCGGACAAAATTTGTCTCTAGCTATCCAGATAAAACTAATAAAAAAGAGGGGCTGATACCCCTCTAATTATTTTTTGATTCACAAGGTTCTCAAACTCAAACTGATAAAACTATCTTCTTGCAACCGCCTTTTGAGTTTACGGCCATTTCTCTTAAGGTGAGATCTAAGTTCTTCGCCTCTTTTAGATTGCTTAGCGAATATCCATTGAGCAGAGTGAATGTAAAATCTACTCTTGAAACATCACTGCCTGTAAATAGCGTGCTGCGAACTACCGTGTTACTAAATTTCGAATCCGATAAATCCGCATCAACAAACGTAGAGTTAACTAAAGTGGCATTTGATAAATTCGCAGATGAAAGATTTGCGTTGTCAAACGAAGTTCCGTCAATATCTGTTTTGATGAGTTCTGCACCAATCATGCTTGCATTCTCAACGTTACAAGATTCAAGTCTTGTGTTTGTGAAATTGGCCCTATCGAGTTTTGCGTTTACGAAGTTACATCCAACAAAAGTAATATCTCGCATATCCATATCAGTCATATCCGAATTAGAGAAGTCGCAGTTTATATATTTCTCGGTATAACATCCAATGTTTAACTCTCTGAGGTCGTGATTGCTAAAATCATATCCTGAAAGTGGGCCGCCATAAATATATAGCCTGTTCATTGTATCTTCAAAATCGTCTCTGGTTAACTTTCTAAGTTTACTCATTTTTGTCTCCTTTGTTTTTCTTAATTCCATTATACCATTTTTGAAACAATTTTGAAACACTTTCAGGTGAATTTTTTAAAATTTATTGCGGTTTTCGCACTTTCGGAGTGGACTATCACAACAGAGATGCCACGAGAACCCCAAAAATTTGACCGTAGCGAGGTTTTTATAGCTAAATTGAGTATTTGTATGTCTGTAAATAAAAAATCGCTTAAAAACGAAATTTCGAGCGAATGCTGAAAATGATTCAACCTAATTTTAAATAGTGTGTAAAAAAAGAGGAGCTTGCGCCCCTCGTGAGCAATCTTTGGATCACTCGTTCAGTAAATGTCATTGACCACGCCATTCAGCAATGTCTCAGTACATCCTCCTTTGGCACTCTCATAACTAGAGATTCTTGCTTCAACGACCACTACATTACTACAAGAGCTTAGTTTTACACGGTCTCCACAAGCTAGATTATACTGTTCCCGTATGCCCTACGGTGCAGTTTATTTTTTAGGCAAACATAATGTTTTATCTCAAGATTTATTATATCATATTCGCTATCGAAAAGCAAGCTCTTGATAAGGTTATTCTCGCTCTGGCTTGGTTCGGATTGATACAGCCGCTGTGCCAGTTAGGTCGATTGCGATTGGTGATACCTCTGGCTCTATGAATAAGACGTTAGTTCTGCAATCACGAAGTCTACTCTTGTCAAACTCACAGGACAACATCTCAACATCAATGAATAGACTGTTTGAGATGTCTACTTGCTTGAAGTTCGCATAATTAAATCTTGAACAGATAATCCTAGAGGCAATCATAATAGCGCCACTGAGGTTTGTATATTCAAATTCACAAAACTCAAATACACAGCCATTTAGGTTCGCATCTGACAAGTCTGCTCCTGTAAAGTCCACATTCCAGAACTTCCTGTTAGACAGATCCTTGCCTCGCAGATCTAAGTATTTCATGTTCAGAGTATCGTTATATCCTCTCACTCTTGTTAACCTCTCGCACGCTCTGTCGTCTGCAAGCATCAGTAGTGCTTCTAAATCCTTATCGCTTATTTGTTTTAGCATATCTCATATCTCCTTTGTTGTTTTTTATTATATCATACTTTGTGTTTATTTCCAAGAGGTTTGATTGGGGAAAACTCTAGAGGCTGTGTTTTATTTTTTTTGATTGGGAGCGTAATTTGCCTGTATTAAAATCAATAACGAACCCCAATATAATTAATGGCTTGGGTAGCAACTTAGCGAATTTGATGCTTGATTTAAAAAACAGTATGCGTTGCAGTGTTGCAAAATATGATATAATTAAAATTAAATGAAATGGAGAATGATTTAAAAAATGGATAATCATGAAACAATTAGTACAAATATAAATACAGGCAGCGATTTTGTGTCATTGTCTTTTAAAAATTTTTCCGCAAGCGAGATGGATGTATTCCTTGCTATTTGCTACAAATGCCAAAGACAAAAAGCGGCTGAGTTGATAATTCCAATTACTGAGCTTAGACAACTCGCCAAATATAGAAATGTGAGCAATAAAGACTTTATGGATGCAATAAGAACAATGGCAATAAAGCTGTTTTCTTTAGACCCCAAAATCAAAAAGCCTAATACTAGATTTTCTTTATTTATTCCATTTGTAGTCTTTGAGTTTGACTTAAATGTGGGTCTTAAGGTGAAAATGAATGATGAATTTTCATATTTATTTGATGATTTTCTTAAAGATTACACGGTATCGGATATAAAAGAAAGTGTAACATTATCATCTTCGTATGCAAAACGTATCTATAGAGTGCTTCGACATTTAAAACGTAATAATCAATCAGCGTGGATTGTTTCTCTTAAAGATTTTAGGATTTTTGTAAATCTGCCCGAAAGCTACAAAATGGGGAATATTGATCAAAGGGTGCTTGAACCAAGTATTAAAGAGTTGTCGAGGTTCTTTCCAAATTTAAAAGTGGAAAAATTATATTCCACAGAGGCTAAAAGGGGTAGACCATCTGTGTTGGGTCTAAAGTTTACTTTTGATAAGGTTTCCACTATGCGAAAGAAAGATAATTATGACGGTGGAACTATTGATAGATATTAAATTATTCGTCAAACTAAGCCAGTAAACATATGATGTTCTGGCTATTTTTTATACAAAATAAAAAGTGCCTCATAGAGACACTTAGTAATATTCGTCATAGTCGTTGTAGCCGTCATCATCCATATCATAGGGATCTTCACAATCATCATCAATCCCGTTACCATTTAGATCGTTTTCATATAGTGGCGGTTCTGGTGCTTGCAAATCGTCATATGGATTGTAATATTCTTCCTCGTAAAACATAATGCTCTCCTTTCTTTGTTTTAGTAATTATATCACATTAAAGGTTTATAATACACTAAAGCAAATACTGTTGCTAAGACCGTTAAAAAAGACAAAACGCTGGTTGCGGCTAACATTCCCTTTACTAATCCAACTATTTGTCCGTTAGGTGCTTTTTCGTTGTCTTTATTTGTCATTGTGATTGCTAAAGCAATGAGACCAATAATCGCCCACAAAACTATAGTTGACGCAGTCAATGCAAATAATAATTGTGCTATATTCATTTAATCACTCCTTTTATTCTTTTAGCCCCTCTGGCCATATCTTCATTGGTTCTTTTTCTTCATAGAAAAAGAATTGCATTTGATTGGTGGTTAAAGTCATGCCCTCATAATTACAATTGTTTACCGTTGAAGGAACACGCCCTCTAAGCACTATGTATTTAGCCGATAATTCTGAGAGATCGCTTTCTTTAAATTTGACTCCTTCAAGCTCTGCTTCATCAAAAATTGCTTCACGCATATCGCACTTGACAAACCTAACATCATCTAGTTTTGCTCTACAAAAGTCAGCACACTTAAGGCTGCACTCTGACAAAAACACATTATTGAATGATGCAAAGCAAAGTTTCACATAATTCATGCTACAGTTCTCGAATTTTGTATTGGCTAAGTTGCAATCGTTGAAAGTAGCAGCTGTTTTAGAAAACTCACAGTTGGTAAATTTACAGCTTGTTATATACGTTTCAAGAAAGTTTACTGACATTATCTCGCAGTCTGTAAATGTGCAACCACGGAAAAGCGAATCTCTAATGTCAGCTCCTGTGAAGCGAACATTGTGAAAGTCTACCTCGTAAAAACGTCCTTTATTCAAATCTTCGAATGTTAAATCTACATTGCTTATATCAAGCCGTCCATTAACTCTTTGCTTGCTGTCAAGATCTTTTGCGCTTCTTATTAATTTCTCTGTTTTTCTGTTCTTGTCAATCAATCCCATAGCTCCATTTAACCTCACTTTCTTAAGTTTATTATATCATATTTGATCGTTAATTCCAATAGATGTGATTGGTTGTGAGTAACTTGTGTCGTTTTTCGCAGATGAATATTTTACTGCTAACATTTTAAAATACTTGTATGCGAAACAGCAGTCTTGACGAGATAAAGAAATGTGATATAATGTGTTTGCTTTTAGTAATATGGTCTTTCCTGAGTCTGTAGAACCGCCTATTAGCATATGAACACCTATAAACGTATGCGGGATAATAACTTGGGAAACCGAATCACTCAGTCTAATGATTGGGTGATTTTTTTATTTAAAATACTCTAAAGGTATTTCAAAAATGTTTCAAAAATGGTATAATGAAATTAAGCAAAGAAAGGAGATAATATGAGAACCGAAGAAATAAAAGAGATATACGAGACCTTAACTAAAGAAACATCAAGTCTTAATGTGCTTACAAACATAGATCTGTGGAGGGAAAGAATTTTAGAGACTGGTCATTTGAGAACTATGATTGATATTAGAGAGACGGTAGACAAGCTAGAGAGCTGCCTAATCAACAGCGGGAAGAATCTTTCAAAAAGCGAAATCTTTCAGCTACAAAACACGATAGAAAAACTAAATTCTGAGTGCGAAGAATTAAAAAACACAGATGTGTTTGACAGGGTAGTAAAGAGATTGAGCGAAACGTCCAAAGAGGACGAACCGCTAATCAAGCTGAGGAAGATAACTCAGGAAGAAGTTGACAAAATGCTTGATGATGCCAATCGCATAAAGATGGGTGATGGCACTCATCTAAAGAGCGTAGATCTTCGTGGATATGATTTAAGAGGTATTAGTTTTAGAGGCAGAGAGCTTAACAGGGTTTTGTTTGATAACTCTTACTTGAACAACGCAGATTTTATCAGGGCAAAGATAACAGGGTGTAGCTTCGCAGCGGCGATAATGAATGAAGCGTGCTTCCGTGCAGCAGATATTCGGAACTGTTCTTTCTGTAACGCCAAGATGAAAAACCTTGATGCTATTATGTCTAAGATATATCTCTCATCATTTGAAGGCGCTAATTTAGAAAATGCAGAATTTACGTCATCAAGCATAAGCAACTCTGTGTTTAATGATGCTAAAATGAGAGCCGCAAAAGTAAATCTTGCAACCATAGGTGATTGCTCATTCGTTGATTGTGATCTGTTTATCGTTGACTTTTCTGAGGCATATTTAAACAATAGAAGCATAGAGTTACTAAGAAAGGCTCGCATCTTCAACATAGAAAACTTAGATAGATAAATAATTCGGCTCTCGAAAGAGGGCCGTTTTTGATTGGAACAGAGATAGGATTGCTTTAAGCATATTGTAAAACGCCAATACCAGCAGAACCACAAAGTGAAATTCACAGATGAGAAAAACGCAATCTAAGCAAATTATTCATCTGCGAAAATTGACAATATATTTTTCCCGACAATTTGTCGTTTTTAATCAGCACCTTACCTGATCAATTTGCATAAAATAAAACAGCCCACACGGGGCTGCTAGTCTATCTTGGCAATCACTAATCAAAGAATGGCACATTTTCAGGAAACATATCCATTTCTGTTTTAGATTCTGGTGTTTGGTCTAAGCACTGATTTTCTTCAAGACCTTTTTCTTTATCAATTTCAAGTGGTTTATATTTGTTTGCGTTTTTAGGTTTGTCATAAGTAAATATATATCCACCAAGCTTTGTTCGTCCTCTACCTTTTGGTTTTTCGTAGTATTTTTCAACCTTGAGGTTTGGAAAAAATTTTTGATTATCATCTATAACGACCGCAAGGATATTTGCGTCTATATGACAACTCCTATAGGTGTTTGGTATATCTAAATACTCCCTAAATTCATCATATGAAACTTTCCAAAATGGCTTTTTCTGATTGCGGAATTGTCTAAGCCTTTTGTAAACAGCTTTAGAATAAATTGATTTGAGGGAGGCGTGTTCAAACAACTCCATTGATGTATAATTCTTTTCAAAGTCGTTTAGCAAATATGTAAATATTTGGCTTACCGCAACATCAAGATACTCATTGTCTTTATCGATAACATATCCAGAAAATAAAACAAATTCTGCATGAATTTTCTTATTATCAATCACGAAAAGTAACCTTCCAAGTTTGTTGTTAATTTCTAGCAACCTCTCATAAAACTGCTCATTGTCCTTTGATGAAAAATAAGACAGCTTTTTTAATTCGTCAAATGTGATTCTTGCAACATCAGTTCCGTTTCTTTGACAGCGATAGCAAATTCCCATAAGTATATCAAGTTCGTTTGCTGACAACCCTTTTAGCGGGAAATTGACTAAATCGTTATTCCAGTTAACTATTTCTCTTTTAGTTTCTTTCACTTCCATATTTTACTCCTTTTGTTTTATTATACCATAGCAAAATGAATATTGAAATACTGTTTTAAAATAAAGTATGTCTTTATTCCCTAAAAGTATGTCTTTATTCCCTAAAAGTATGTCTTT
>ERZ773037.403-NODE-403-length-23487-cov-43.338085_pt1 | contig 23487 bp, 37 predicted proteins | sample MGYA00511466_ERZ773037 | MGnify/ENA primary metagenome ERZ773037 (study PRJEB29015, sample SAMEA2738146) | human oral metagenome | biome: human oral; feature: human-associated habitat; material: saliva | place: China | collected 2202 ... | reverse complement strand
TAGAGAACTAGAAATAGAGAACTAGAAATAGAGAACTAGAAATAGAGAACTAGAAATAGAGAACTAGAAATGTAAGTCTTAAGCTTTAGTTATGTATTTATATATATACTTGCCCCCCCCTACCCCCCCAAGGGCTTCACCCTCTCACTATATAGTCTGTTCTGGGCACCCCCGTTTTGTGCATGTTTTTCAGAAATGAGGCGCATGTCACGCGCGGTCTAGTCTGCACAAGTCTTAGAATCCGCAGAAACAAGCCAATCGCCCCCAGGCCCACGCCTCGACCCTGGGGGCGTGGGCTGCGACCGGGCTTGCGCGCCTTGGGTAGGGGTGCTACTGTCATTGACAGTCGCTATTCGCAATGGGGTAGATTAGTTGACGTGGAAAGCTTATAACACGTCGCGGATATTTTTTGCTATGACCGTGTGGTCTCCACGCGCAATTCTTTGGGGGTCATAGCCCCCTATTTAATTGCTCGGTAGAATTGACAGGATTGCGCTCAGATAATTGCGCGCGTGGTTGTTTTCTCGCATTCTGGGACAATTCTTTGTTGCTATTGACAATGGTCTATTTGCGCTTTATCGCGCGCGTGTCGCGCGCTTTATCGACGTCGCTGCTCTGGCCTAATGGTCGCCGCTCTAGTCGCCGTCGTAGGGGTGTGTGTGGGTGTGGGTAGGGGATAGGTGAGGGTGTGAGGGGCGCGCTGGGAGCGTCTTGACAGGTGCGTGTACGTGCGTTTTTCGCTGGGTTCGTTTGCGCGCTCTTGCATGTGTGTGTTTGGCTTGTTGGTGCGGTTTGTGGGGCGGCCGGCGTCGGGGTGTTTGTGGCTGCGTCTCGGAGTATGGGTACTGTACATCTCACGATGTGGTTGCGTTTTGTGCGTTAGCTTGACGTGAGCCGGGCGGTGCCCTAGACTGATGCCATCGCCGAACGAGGCGGCGCGGTGAGAGCGCGGCGCGGGTAGTTTTGCGCGATTGATCTTTTTTGTGAATTAAATCGTGGTTGATTTTTGCCTTTTTGGCGCGCGCTTTGCCTAGCGCGGTCACTCAGCTGCTTTAGTCGCGGCCCTGTCGATAGGGCAGGGCGGCGCGCAGCTCACACCGTCGCTAGGGCTGGCCTTGATGTCCCGGCCGGCTTAATCGGGGGCGCGTGTCGCTATTGGACTAGGGCAGGTGTCTAGTGAGGGCCGCGCGCGCTTAGCAGGTGCGGCGACGGCGGCGAGTGCGATTCTCGCCCTGCCTACGGGCGCGCCCAAGGATGGGCGGCGCTACACATGGTCCCCACCGTGGGGGCCTATCTGAGAATGTGAGAGGTAAAATTGTGGCAAAGTTTGTTGATTCCGAGGGCCGCGAGTACGTGACCTCGTGGGAGCGTGCAGTTAGCGCGGCGCGCGATTGGGCAGACGGCGGCGATGGCTGGGATTTGGAAGCTCTCGCGGGCGTGCTTTATGAGTCCGTGAGCTTCCACGGCGGTCAGCCGCGCTGGTATGCCCGTCCCGAGGTGGATTTTGAGGCGGCGGCGGCCTGTGATTGGACTGCATGGCGCGCGGCCCCCGCTCACTCGGGGGGCATGGTTGCAGAGCGCTGGGAGTCTGGCAATGAGTGTCACGTGTGGCATCTCGGCTTGTGGCGCGATGCTGACACGGGGGACGTGTCGCTGCGCGCGACGGCAGTTCCTGAGTGGGGTGACTCTCCGTGGGTGGGGGGCGCGGGTATCGCGTATGACTCTGACCGCGCGTCTGAGTGGGGCGGCTTGGATTGGCTGTTCTCGAATTGGTCAGCCTGGCAGCGTGAGTTGTCTGAGGCGGCGGCGCGATTCGTTGGGGATTGATTCTAGTCCCTGGTTCCCGGCCCTAATGGTGGGTGTGAGACGGGTTCAATTCCCGTGCCGGGAGCTGGCTACCAAGGCGGTGGCCTTACTGAAAATGTGAGATGAGGTTTTCACGGTGATTGACTTCGATTGGGATAACATGGCGGCGCGTGAGTGTGCGGACTGGATCATGGAAGAACTGGGGCCCGATGTTTTGACGGTTGATGCGTTTCTTGAATTCACCAACGGCTCGGGCGCGGCCCCCTCCGATTGGGATGTTGACACGTGGGTTGCTGAGTATTTCGAGTGGCGTTTTTCGCCCGCTTGGCAGCGCCTTGTATGGGAGGCGTGGGACGCGTGCGGACGCCCGGCTACCGAGGAATTCTATGACCTGTATGGCGATGAGGGTGACCCTGAGAATCGCCGTGAGGCGCAGGCGATGAGTCGTATTCTGGCTATTCAGGATATGGTCGGTCGTTTCATGTCGGGCGCGTTCGCTAGGGCGTGTTTGGCGGCGGATTGGGTGGCTATTCCGGTGGCCGCGCACGCTCCTCGTTGGCGGGAGGATGAGGTTGAATCTCGGTCTCCCTCGGGGGATGCGTCTGAGCTTCCTGATGGGGCGTGGCTGATTGACGGTTGCGCTTGGGATTGGTGTGAGGATGGGGGCGCTGTTGAGGTGTACCCGTGCGGATTGGCGTACAGGTTGGGCGTTGCGATGCCTCCGGCGGTTGCCTAGCGGTGTTGTTGGTTTCCCTGACTTAATGGTGAGTGTGAGCTGGGTTCGATTCCCAGTCAGGGAGCTGGGGCAAGCATGGCGTGTGTTTGTCCTGACATAGAACGAGAGATAGGTAGAATGATGGATTTCATGACCGAGGTCACGGGCGATGCGCTAGATTTCATGCAAGGCGTGTGGGATGACCGTGAGTCGTTCACGCGTGCCGAGTTGGGCGGCGCGCCCGAATGGGCTGACTATGTCGATAAGAGCGGAGAGCTTTTCGGTTGCGGCGAGCTTGAGGATGCTTTCGAGAATGATCTGACCGACTGCTACGACATGGTTTCTGTGTGTGGCTACGAGTACGAGGCGGGGCGCGTGCTTAGGGCGCTTGACCCTATCGCGTTCCGTGAGTCGTTCCTAGATTGGATTGACGCGCAACAGAGCGACGGCGAACTGCGCAGTATTGAGGGCCGTTAGCGGTCCTCGCCCTTGGCAAGTCGGTTGCGCGCCCGTATGGGCGTCCTGGGTTCGATTCCTGGGCTGGGGGCTGGCTTAGCCACGGTGGCTAGGCTTATTGGAAGAGAAAGACAGTGTGATAGCGATGACTTACGGATATGTTGAGGGCGATGCGTTGGCGGCGATGCAAGATGCGTGGGATGACAGGGAGTCGTTCACGTGCGATGAGCTGGGAGGCGTGGACCGCTATTGGAGCTGGGTCGCATGTGACGGCGAGCTGTTCACGCGGCGCGATGCTGAGGAATTGACGCGCGAATCTCTGGATGACTGCTTCCCGTCGCTTACTGTGTGCGGCATTGAGCTGTTGGCGGGTGACATTGTTGAGTCCACCGCGCCCCTGTTGTTTGCTGAGTGCGTGGATGCTGACATTGCTATGCGCCTGAGTGAGGGCGATTGGCGAGAGGTTCAGTGATATTAGGGGCGCGCGCCCTTGGCCGCCCTAGCCTGTTGGTAGGTGTAGATGCAGGTTCGACCCCTGCCTAGGGAGCTGATAGCCACGGCGGCTATCTATCTGAAATTGAGAGTGAGTGTGAATGATATGGCGACTCGGATCATGCTTCCGTGTGAGGGTTTTTCGCCCGCGTGGGAGTGGTTGAGTGTGTGGCAGCTGGAAGCCCTGCAGGATTGGTGGGGCAATAGTGCCCGGCTGGTTCGTGAGAGTGTGGGCGCGCCCGCGTGGGCTGAGTATGTGGATCGGGACGGGAATGCTTGGTCCCGTGAGGGGCTACTAACGAGGCTAATCCTTGACGGTATCGACCTGTTTGGCGAGGCGCACGTGGATGCGACGATTAAGGACCTCGGCAATGATGGCATGATTGAAATGCTTGACGGGTGGCTTGAGGCCCGCGTGTTCGCGGGTGAGCTGGTTCGCCTCGTTAGCGAGAGTGAGGCGTGAGATGGATCGGGATGAGTTGAAAGCCCTGGTTGAGCGGGCGCGTGAGGATGAGACGTTCCCCGGCTACTTCCTGTACTGCCAGGTCGGCATTAGCGGCGTGCGTTCGTCGTTTGGCTGGGTTGATTCTGACGGGTTCCTGCGCACGCGCGATGACTTGACGGATGAGTATGAGGCTGAGCTGGATTACATGGGCGCGGCGGCGGGTGCCAGTGGCTTACTCGGGGCTGCCACGGCCACGCTTGACCCGGCTGGGTTCGATGAGGGTGTGGATTCGTACATTGCGCGCCTCGAAGCGCAGGGCGTGCTGATCCCCCTGTATTACGCGGACTAGCGGTGGTGGATACTTGGTATCCTGGTTGCGTGACGTGTGACACGCGGGTTATCGCGGGCTTAATGGTGAGTGCAAGGCTGGTTCAATTCCAGCCCCGCGAGCGGCGGGCAGATGCCACCGTGGTATCGCCTCGGATACATGGAATAGGAGAGACAGGAAAAATGAGCGGTGACAAGACAATTCGCGTGACGGGCCAGGCCGGGCTGGATGAGGCGCTGGCTAACCCCCCCGTCTGATGATGTGGTGATCGTGATCGACTCGCACCCCGGCGATTTCATCCCGAACTACGTTTTCGTGATGGATTCGCGCGGGCATGCGATTGTGGCGCAGGGCGAGTCGCGTGTTGTTGTATCGGGTACATCCGCCCTGACAGCGCGAGGCCGCAGCAGGGTTGACGTGCGTGACGAGGCGGTTGTGCAAGCGACGGACTTCGCGCAGGTCAACTGGCATGACAGTTCTAGCGGGAAGTGCGGGTACTATGCACGCGGCCAGGTGTTTGATACGGCGACCGTGGAAATGCACGCGCTTTGTCCGCTGTTTGCGTTCGACAGTTCTACGGTGGCAGCGCACGGCGGCTCACACGTGCTGGCCTACGATAACGCCTCTGTGACTGCCCATCATCAGGCAGTTGTTGAGATATGGGACGATGTTGACGTGACCGCTTACGACTGGGCGGTTGTTTACAGTGAGGGTGGCGAGGTGTACGCGCACGATCATGTGGCCGTGTACGCAAAGTATGACACGCGCGTGGAGGGTCCGGCGACGTCGGTTGTTCACGTGCTTACGCCCGGCGTGAGGGTTGTGGGTGACATTACGGTGATTGACGGCGAACAGTAGCGTGACGGGGTGTTGGCCCCGGTTTCCCAGGCTTAGGGGTGAGTGGCAGGTGGGTTCGATTCCCGCCCTGGGAGCGGGTTCGCGGCCAACAGGGCTGCGGACTGCATTGAAAGCCGAGTGTGAAGGCGGTGGCCCGTGAGGGATATCAGCAAGTGTAAGACGATGGCGGCGGGCGAGTACATGACGCCCGAGCAGGCGGATGACCTCAAAGTGACGTGGGGTGAGGCCGAGTACGTGCTGCGTGACGCGATGAACGCGCCCGACTGGGCGCACTTCATTGACTATGAAGGTACCGCGTATTCGGTTGAGTACCTGGCGGAGGAATGGATACAGGGTGGTGCGGTAGAAGGCGAGCGAGAGCTTATGATCATGCTCTCCCCGGAGCTGACGTCCCAAATCATCTTCAAGTCCATCAGGGAGCGCGTTAAGGCGGGCGAGCTGTGCGCGATCGTGGACTCACCCGACGATTGGAAGTAACCCCAAGGGGGGTTTCCCTGGCGCTTGAATGGGTGAGCGTCGTGCCGGTTCGAGTCCGGGCCAGGGAGCGAGGACAATCAGAGCGGTTTGTCCTGACGTGAAACGAGAGTGAGACAAAGATGAATACTTTCCCCATGACAACCGTCGAATCAGGCGGACAGATTAAGAAACAGGCGCGCACCGAAATGATGTGCCTGTGGGATGAGCGCACGCAGTTCACGCGCTCGGAACTGGGCGGCGCGCCCGACTGGGCGAAATGGGTGGATAAAGACGGAGACCTGTTTGATGCGACGGATGAGGCGGACGCGTTCGATGAGCTGATTGATTCGACTCACCCGGTCATTCGGATTGAGGGGGTTCTGGTGCTTCCCTCGCGGGCGCTCGCTACGGAGGTTACCGACTACGAGTACAAGCGTTGGCGCTGGTTGGGTGACCTGGTTGCCGCCGGTCACCTGCGAAAGGTGGTTGACGATGAGCGCGCATGACAACTGGGTTCCCCCGGCCCCTTACCAGCCGTGCATCCCCCTGCGTGACGGCGTGTGGGCCGACGCCGGGGACTGGATGACCGGCCCTGACCCGGATGCGCCGGGGCGATGGGCGCTGCTTACGGGCGTGCCGGTCACGCGTGAGGGGTTTAAGGAAGCCGCCCGCCGCGTGCTCGCGTTGGCGGTGTGCGACGGGGGCCTGTGGGGCCTCGCCGCGTGAGCGAGACAGATGGAAGGTGTGTAATGGTAAAGCTGGATGGCGGCGCTGAACATATCACAGCGTTACGGGACTTTTGCGAGTTTCTTTGGGGACTTTCTGACACGATTAAGGATCGCGCTCAGATCGTAGGCTTGAGCGGATTCCCTGAGGGATGCAAGGGTTTGGGCGACTCGCCCGACGCTGACCGCGCTTGTGAGGCGTGCGGCGATTTGCAAATTGCGCTGACGGACTGCGCTGTCGTGGTGGATGACCTGAGTGACCGACTGGAAATGGTGAATGATCCTGTCGTGCGCGCCTGGCAGGGGCGGCGGGACATGCTGAGCGCAGAATTGCCCTCGCCGCGTGACGTGCGACAGAACAATCAACAGTAAAACTTGGAAGGCAAGCATGATGGAAAGTAGTAATCCCAACAAGGCATGGATGTTGGCCGCGAAATGGGCGGCTTTCGCCGGGGAGGTTGACTACATGCGAGAAAGGCTCGACCTCAATCTACTCATGGAAGGCGTGCGCCACAGGCACGATGTGCCGGGTGACAAGCTGGGCGATTCTCCCGAGGCGAGTATGGTTCGCGTGCACGCGCGCGCCGCCCTCGGAGCCTTGGAGCACCTGTCTGCGTCGCTCGAAACCCTGGCGCACCTGATCGCCCCTGACATGGGCGAGGATGAGGACTGAGGGGGATGCGCGTGGGGCACACGATGACTCCCCTCGGGGAAATGGCAGTAGCCGCGCCCCGCATGGGCGCATGGCTCGACGCACAGGCGAGCTAACAAGCAATTCTGGAAGGTAGTGTGAACACAATGGCTTGGTACGACAAGGACCAGGTGGACCGAATGGTGGGGCGCGTCATGGAAACATGGGAGCGCCGCTACGATGACATGCTGAGTGAGGACGCTAAGGCTGAGGGGTGGAGCGTCGTGTATGAGCCACCCGCCGCTGGGCTGCGCATGCACTCGATGCGCCTCGTCCAGCTCAAGGGCGAGGACCCCAAGGACGTTGCGGAGGAGCGCACGTTCTACCTCATCCACGAGGACAAGGCGACCAGCCTTGTGTGGGAGATGCGCGTGAGCGGCAAGTGGGAGCACGGGCGCGAATGGCACGTGCCCGTGGAAGCCCGACTGGGGGCCCTCATGTGGTTGAACCGGCGTGATCCGGCAATCCAGCACGAGTTGCCCGACGCGACGGGCGAGTTCTGGCGCGGCCCCCACGTTGAGCGGACCGTTGGCGATTACGGATTGACTATGGGCATCCTGTATGCGAACTGGCTCTCGGCCAAGACCATGCCGCGACGTCGCATGCTTGCGCAGATGCCGATTGCGGCCTAGCATCCACCCCCCCTGGTTTGGTGGGGTGAGCATTCTCGCCGGGGCGACGGCTAGGGGGGTTCTTTACCTCTCTCTCCCTCCCTGGTTTCCGCCCTGGCGGGTGCGCTCACCTCCCCAAACCGGGGGTGTCACAGAACATTCAACCCGAGGCCCCTGACCCTGCTTGACGCATGGGTGGGGGCCTTGTTGTAACCGGAAGGAAGGGGGCCTCCTAATGGTGGGTTCCAATGGTACTTTGAGCGTGCGCGCGGTCGCATGGCTTATGACACTAGTGGCTCTGGCCGCTGGGCTATGGCTGGGCAGGGGCATTATGCCTGACAGGCCCGCATATTTCCTCGCAGAGATGCAGCAGGGGCGCGTGGTCCTGGTGGAGGGCACGCGGTGGCGGACGGATGACTGTCACAAAATTACCAGGAGGTTCGTGACGGATCTACTGTCTGAGCCGACGGATGTTGTGGAGGCTGTTACCCCTGAGGGTGTCCATCGTGGTTGGGCGCGTTTGGAGCCGCGAGACTGCGCGGCCTAACGCCTGGTCAAGTGGCAGACAACACGTTTCGCTACTACAGTTTTTCATGTTGTCAGATAACCATTACCGACAACGCACACACGAGAACGTTGAGAAAGCAGTACCAACAATGACACAGGAGCCAACCCCCTACACAGTCACCGCACACACGACCGACCCCGCCGCGGCAAACCTCATCCTCGCAGCAGTCCTCGATGAGGCCCGCCGAACGGGCGCACAAGTCAACATTAGTGGGAGAGTCCCCGCCCCCAACGGGAACATCGTCAACGTGAAAGCCGCGCAGGGAGACCAGCTCGCGGACGCGGCCAACCTATTCATTACGTGGGCGGAAGCCGCCGAAAAACCCCGACTCATGCACTCGCCCGCCGACGTCGCAACCATGCTAGGCGTATCCGCCCGCACGCTAGGCGAGTGGAGGTTCACCGGCGCAGGCCCCGCATTCGTGAAAGTCGGAAGCATCGTACGCTACCCGCACGACGCGCTCACGGACTGGATGCAGGAGAATCAGCAGACTGTCGCCTAAACAACAAGGAAGCCCGCCCCGAAACCAACCTAAGCGCTTTGCGGCGAGTGTGAGAGACCGTCCAACGGTTCGCCTGGCGGGGCAAACCTGTCAGATGCGCTTGTAATGGCTGTCCGGTGCGGGCTTCCCACACAGAACGTTCAACAGAGAAAACAGACAAACCTAGGGCGTGTCGGCACTTGTTGTAACAGGGTTGAGTGTAGCACTCTGCGCAGCTCAAGCGCAATACCCCAAAAGTTGGAACAAGGACCGACCGGCCCCAACAGTCCTAAAATAGGAAGGAAAACCGTCAACATGGGAACTACATCACTCACCCGCGAACAGCTCAACGAGGCTATCGAACAGTTCGCAAACAAGATCATGGAATCCCTCGGACCCACCGTCGCAGACGATGAGACGACCGAGTCGGAACTGTCCGGCACCCGCTTCATGGTGATCGACCTTGACGGCAGGGAATGCGTGGTGGATGCCAAGCTGATTAGCTCGGGCACGCTTATCATGGATGGCCCGCTTGAACTCTTCCGCTGCGGCACGGGATTCGGCAGTAAGCCGTGGATGCGCTACAACGGCAGGCCGCTCACCCATGAAGAGTTTGCGCAAGAAATGCGCGACGCCTACACAATCCCCCACATCGCCCACCAGGGCTGATCGGGGGGGCGATGACAAAGCCAATCACCCTCGATGAGGCCGTGGACTTCATCAGCCGACTATGCGCCCAATCGAACGCGCCCGCAACGCCACCGAACGCGGTCCCTATCAACGCCGCAGGCATCTCCCTGACGATGGACCTGTCCACCCTCCCGCCCGGCACACTCATTGACAGCTACGTGACGGGAGAGTTTTTCAAGGTCACGCACGACCATTGGGTAACCACGCGGACATCTAACGGACGATATACGGACGCGGACGTCGCCACACAGGTACGCCTCGGATGGGACGCCGACCTTGAGCGGACGGACTTCAACCTCATCCACATGGGCGAATAGCCCATACGTTGCGCACGGTTTCTGGCGGAACCAAAGCGCACAACACACACAGATCAAGTTCAACTGGAAGGAAAACAAGCACATGGCATGGATGCTACTTGGAATCGGCGTCGCAATCTTTATCGCGGGGCTGACAACCGCCCTCATCATTAAGGAAAGCCTCGAATGGCACGACACTAAGGGCGCGCTCTGGGTCGGGAACCTGTTCAACATCATCGTCCTGGCCCTCGTCGGCTACCCCGGCGCATGGCTAGTGTTCACCCACATCACGGGGGTGGGACTGTGATCGAACGAGTCACCCCCAACAACATCATCCTCCTCGCAAACAAGTACCGTGGCGACATGGTCAACCAGGTCACGCCCGGCGGGGTCGTGCCCCGAATCGTTTTCGGACGTCGGGACAACGTGGTCAACATCGGAGACCTGATTGGAAACACGTCCGACGGTGGAGTCATCGTGCACCGTGAAGGCACCCGCGAATGGGAGGTGGTCGCATGACCATTCACGGACTGCTCGCGGCGGCGGCATCCGCCCCCATCACTCGCACGATCCGAAACCGCGCAATGGACACCGTGCTACAGCGCGAGGGCGACGATCCGGTATGGACGGTCAAGACTAAGAATCTTGACCTGATCCGCGCCCTAGACGAGGCGTGCGGACGCGAGCGCGGCGTGACAATCGTGCGCTCGCATGAGATGGGCATCGTGAAGGCCGCAGAATACGAGGTCGAAGATGCGCTGCTCGCATCCCTCATGAGTGGACTCGACGCTGACCCGTCCGACCCCCCAGCTGCGGCCTGATAGGCCGTTAGGGGCGCGTCTAGGGGCCTTAACGGGCTTGCCCTGGGCGCGCCCCGGCCTATTGAAAGGAATGCGAATAATGAGTGCGACACTTCGGCGCGCATACACAATCGACGCCGACCCGCCGAACGTCTGCCACCCCATCATCTTCACCGACCTCATGAACCTGCGCGCGGCTTACGGGACACTCATCATCGTGGACGACATCGAACATATGCGCGTCCCCGAGGGGTGGATCGACGCGATGGGGAATTGGTGTACGAACGAGGAAATGCGGGAAGCCCTCACCAAAAACCCGCACGCGGCCCGAGTGGTATACAACACCCACCGGACATCCCACTAATCAGAAAGCGACACAAAACAATGAGTCACGACAACTACCTGAACGCAATCAGCGAGGCAAAGAAACTTCTCACAGAACTACTCAACGACCCTGAGCACGGCAAGCTCACATTCGAGGGCATCAACGGCCTTAACGACCTGAATGTCATCGGCCCGAACAGTCTGGACGGCCTCACAACCGGGGCAGTAGTCGTGATCGACGGCGATGAATGGATGAGTCTTACCACACGCATCGCCAGTTCGCGACAGTGGCAGTGTTTTAGGGGCGAGCTGCGAGTAACAAGCGAGGAATTGTACCTCATCGCCCTCAAAAATGCGGACGACCTGCACTACGCCCACACGGGTGACTGTTCGGGCGCGAACTTCTGAGAAAAGGGAGGATGAACACTTATGACAAGCATCGAAACCTACCAGGAACGCATCGATGCCATTAAAGCGAGCATCGAACGTCTCAAAGGCGACGGGGCGTTTGCTATCCAGAACCTGCCCGGAAGGGCATCTCTCATAGTGCGCGAAGAAGGCGACCTATGCCTCCCGTTCGGGACGGTCATCGCCGGAAACGAGGACCACGTATACCTGCGAGCTCCACACGGGCGCATCTACTGGGAGTCGTCTAGCCGCAGCAGTGCTGAGCCGCGCGGATACAACCTCGAACAATTCTACGAATTCCTGAGCACGCGCACGATGATGGGCGAGCGGTTCGGCATCGTCTACCAGCCGACCAGGTAACGGGGGTTTAGCGTGAACAAGGACAATCCCCAGGCAACCGAGTACGAAAAAATCCTCAAAAATATCGACGAGGCCCGCAAGGCCCTGCGCAACGCAGCAAACCCCCCAGCGGGCACAATCAACATCACAATCCCCGGCCTCGATGACCCCATCACCGGGGAACGCAGCCTGTGGCTCCTCCCACCCGGCACATCAATCCACATCAGCGAAACAGTGCCAGGCGGTGGTGCCGTGTACGTCCAGTCATCCGCCGCCCGCACGCAACGATGGATGCGGCACGATGGGCGGCAACTGTCCGGGGAGGACATGTTCGCCGCAATCCTCAGTGCGACCGAGTTTGGCGACCGTATCACTCTCCTGTCGTACGGGCTGGACCCCCAGTAAAGCAGTCTGGAAGGTAATCGAAATGGACATCACGAAAGAAACCCTGATCGAACACATCGAAAATCTGTTTGACAACGTTGAATTGGGTGAGCCGGTGGAAGCCCTGGTCGAACTCACCGCTCTCGGCGCGAAAGTAAAGCTCGACCTGTCAACGCTGGCGTACGGCGCGATCATCTTCCTCGACGGCGCGACATGGTTCAAGGAAGCTGACGACATGTGGACCGCAAGCGACGGGGGCGAGATTAGCCAGGTGCAGTTTGCGCGATGCATCCGCGCCGCCCGCCCTAGCGACGTCGTATTCCTCTACAACGGCGAGGTATACAGGTGACCGACACAATCAAGCTCGACCCCCATTACGACTGCACGGCCAGCCACCACATCACGGAACTGCGCGGCCCCGAACACCTCGCGGCCCTCATGCCCGGCACGATCATCCTCACGAACGGCTGGGAATACATGCGGCTAGTCGGCCACGTGGGATGGGCGCACATCGACGGCAAAGTATTCACACACCAGGAAATGTGGAACCTGATCGTCGCCCGCAAACAGGACGGGTGGCCCGTCAGCCTCATCCACGTCGGCGCAGCATAACAGGAGGGCAAAATGATCCACATAACCCCATACCGCGAACAGGACCCGCAGCCATGCGAGGCGCTCTATGACTCTTTTGACCTCCTGGAGCTTCCGCCCGGCACAGTCATCCTCATGAACGTGTGGGAATACGTGCGCCTCGAAACCGGGTGGGCGCATGTGGACGGACGTGTCCTCACAAACGACGAGTTCTGGCACTACCTCACCTACTGGCACGAGGAAGGGCTACCCGTCCACATCCTACACGTGGGCATCAAGTAAACGGAAGGACGTTAAGCATGCAAACCCAAGTCGAAACACTCAACTACTACAACAACGCATTCGACGCACTCTGCGAGGCGCAAGAGCTGGTCGAACAGCTCGAAATGGAAATCAGCAGCATCCTCGACAGCAACACGGAACCAATCATCATCCCCGTCAGCGGGGGCGGGGAACGCGAAATCATAACCCCCGACGATCTTAGGCTCCTCGGTAAAGGAACCGTAATCACCATGGGGGACATCGAATACATGCGGACAGGGTACGCACATGCCCGACACAGAACGCAGCTAACCCCTAATGGGAGGAAACATGACAGAAACCAACACGGCCCTCAGTCAGGCCATCGCTAAGTGTGACGAGATCAAGGCCAGGCTGGAAACGCTACGTGAAATGAGTGAGCCTAAGCCTGTCCTGCGGCTTGAGTCCATTACTCGCCCCGGCCATTGGAAGGAACTACAGTCGGCGGACGACCTTGGCGACTGTGTGCCTGGCGCAGTCATTGTCACGCCGGACACCCGCATCTTCCGAATCTGCGATCCCGCAAACCCTTGGACTAGCAGAATTGGTACCCGAATCTCGAATGCGGCCCTGTGGGACATGCTCACCCGAGCAGCCAACAAGGGCGCAACACTCAAGTACCTTGCGACCGACTAGGCCACGCCTGTCAAGCGGCCCTCTCGCGATGGAAGACCAGCGCTCAACCCGTCCCAACATGGGGGTGGCGAGAGTAACGGTTTTCTCATCGTGAGGGGGCCGCTTTTTGCTACCCCAAAAACAGGCAACGCATGCTACAATACTGGCAACCAAACCCCCACATCAAGGAAGGCCCCCATCATGGCACGCAGAGCACTCCAACCCGGCGAACTAGGCAACATCACCACCACGAAAGTCTCCAAACAAGGCAAGGCGTGGACCGTCAACCCGGACGGCACCCACTGGCGGGCAAGCGTCCTCATCGGACAACGCGGCGACACCCCCAAACGCATCCGCACTATCGCAGCCAGCAAACGCCAAGCCGTGCGACAGTGCGAGGAACAAGCCAAACAACACATTGACGACGCGAAACGCGCGTCAGGCGTCATCACTGACACGTTCACGCCACGGGAAGTCTGGGACGCCTACACGCGCTCGCGCCGCCACCAAGCCCTCGCCCCAGCCACCCGACGCAACTACGAGACCGCCGTGGCCGATAGCCAACGCGAAAACCCGCACTGGTGGAACCTCCCCCTTAATGAGGCAGTCACCGTGTCAGCCCTCACCACACTCTACGACGGGTACGTTGCCAGGCACGGGAGTGGGCGCGCTAAGAATAGCCTGCGGGCCGCTTTAGGCGTCGCCCTCAAGCTCGCGTCCGACGCCGTTAACCTCTCATCATTCCACGCCACGCGCCCTACAGACGCGCCCATCACAAACCCTGTACGCGCAAGACTGGACACTGACCGCATCCTCCCCCCCGACGAAATGCGCGCCCTCGTCACCACGCTTGAGCAGTACGACGCAAAACGAATCCCCGAACAAGACGCAGTAGACGCTCTCATCCTCCAAACCCACCTCGGCCTGCGCGCGGGGGAGCTGTTCTCTCTCACGTGGGGGAACGTGGACCTCGACAAGGGCCTAGTATGCGGTGTTGAATCACGCAAGACCCACCGCACGTACCCAGACAAGACACTGCCCGAATGGCAGGCCGACAGGCTACGCGCAAGAGCCAAGAAAGCCGCCCGCGCGGGCGCGGACGTGCGCCTGTTCAACCGGGCGCAAGCAACCATGTACCGCGAGTGCCGACTCCTCCTCGATAAGCTCGGCCACTCGGACCTGTCAATCCACGGCATCCGCAAATCCGTAGGCAGTATCGTCTTTGACACTTACGGGGCAAGGGCGGCGGCGGCATGGCTCGCACACGCTAACGTCCAGACCACCATCTCCTATTACGTGAAGCTCGGCGGCGCGATGCCGGACGGCCCGGTTGACCTGCTCAATCGTGGCGAACAGGAAAACAGGCAGTAAGTGGGCAACGCGCCGCCGAGAGGGTAAGTCACATCGTTGAAACGATGCGGGAAACCGGCCTACAAATCATAGTACATCTGGTACTCGTACGGATGCGGGTAGGCGCGCATCGGGGCGACCTCGTTGGTCTCCTTGTAGTCGAGCCAGGTATCGATGAGATCCTGGGTGAAGACGTCGCCCTCGGTGAGGAACTCGTGGTCCTCGCGCAGTGCGTCGAGAGCGGCCTCGAGAGAGCTCGGAAGCTTCGCGATGTCCTGGTACTCGGCCGGGGGCAGCTCGTACAGGTCCTTGTCGATGGGAGCTGCCGGCTCGATGCGACGCTTGATGCCGTCGATGCCAGCCATGAGGCACGCGGAGAACGCCAGGTAGGGGTTTGCGCTCGGGTCCGGCACGCGGTACTCCACGCGCTTGGCCTTGGGTGACGTGCCCGTGACGGGGATGCGGATGCACGCGGAGCGGTTGCGCGCCGAGTACACGAGGTTGATCGGAGCCTCAAAACCGGGAACCAGGCGGCGGAAAGAGTTCACCGACGGATTCGTGAAGGCGAGGAGCGCGGGAGCGTGCTCCAGTAGGCCGCCGATGAACCAGCGGGCAGTGTCGGACAGGGATCCGTAGCCGCGCTCGTCGTAGAAGAGGGGCTCGCCGTTCTTCCACAGGGACATGTGGGTGTGCATACCCGAGCCGTTGTCGCCGAACAGGGGCTTGGGCATGAAGGTCGCGGAATGGCCAAACTCGAGGGCCGCGTTCTTAATGACGTACTTGAACTTCATCATGTCGTCGGCCGCGGTCTGCAGCGTCGCGAAGCGGTAGTTGATCTCCTGCTGACCGCCTGAGCCGACCTCGTGGTGGGCGCGCTCGATCGTCAGGCCGACCTCTTCGAGGAGGCGGCTCATCTCGTCGCGCACATCCGCGTACTTGTCGGCGGGGGAGACAGGGAAGTAACCGCCCTTGACGGCCACCTTATAGCCCATGTTGCCGCCCTCTTCGACGCGACCGGTGTTCCAGTACGCCTCGGGGGAGTCGACGGAGAAGAACGTGTTGTGCGGGGTGACCTGGTAGCGCACGTCGTCGAAGAGGTAGAACTCCGCCTCGGCGCCGATGAAGCACTCGTCTGCGATACCGGTCGAACGCAGGTAGGCCTCGGCCTTCGCGGCCACCTGGCGCGGGTCGCGCGAGAAAGGCTCATCCGTGAAGGGGTCGACGATCGAGAAGTTAACGACCAGGGTCTTTCGATCACGGAACGGGTCAACGAACGCGGAAGAGATGTCCGGGATGAGCTTCATGTCGGACTCGTGGATGGCGGTGAATCCGCGCACAGAGGAGCCGTCGAACATGAGGCCGTCCGACAGTGCGGCGTCCAAGAATTCGCTCACGGGGATCGTGAAGTGCTGCTGAACCCCGGGGACGTCGCAGAAGCGCACGTCGACGAGTTCAATGTTCTGCTCGGAGATAAAGTCTGCGACCTCTTGGGTGGAGGTGAACATGAACGTCCTTCTTTGTGGGAGAGCTGTACTCGTTGGTCAAGAATGGGTCAATTCGTAACCAAGACCAGTATATGCCTACAGGTGGCAGCTGCGCGTATTGGTTTCAATATTCAAAGGTTTCATGACATAGAGCACGCCCGCGGTGGGCATCGGGCGCTGCCAGCCCCGGCCTCGTACTCTGGGAGCGTGGCTGATCCTTCGACGTACCGACCCCGCACGGGAGATATTCCGACCTCGCCGGGCGTCTACCGATTCTCCGACCCTCAGGGCCGCGTCATCTACGTCGGTAAGGCCAAAAACCTGCGCAATCGCCTGACGAACTACTTCCAGGATCTGGCGAACCTGCATCCGCGCACCCAGCAGATGGTGACGACCGCGAGCACCGTCCAGTGGACCGTTGTGCGTTCCGAGGTGGAGGCGCTCACGCTGGAGTTCACGTGGATTAAGGAATTCAATCCGCGTTTCAACGTCATGTTTAAGGACGACAAGTCCTACCCGTATCTGGCGGTGTCGATGGGGGAGCGCTTCCCCCGTGTGCAGGTCACGCGTGAGCGCAAGCGTGCGGTGTCGCGTTACTTCGGGCCGTACACGCAGGTGTGGGCGATTCGTGAGACGATCGATCAGCTGCTGCGCGTGTTTCCGATGCGCTCGTGCTCCGCGGGCGTGTTCCAGCGGGCGAAGGTTCAGGGGCGTCCATGTCTGCTCGGCTACATCGATAAGTGTTCGGCGCCGTGTGTCGGTCGGATCTCGATGGAGGAGCATCGCGAGCTCGCCGAGGGGTTGTGCCAGTTCATGGAGGGGCGCACGGGTCCCGTCATCCGTGACCTGGAGGAGCAGATGCGCCAGGCGTCGGCGGAGCTGAACTTCGAGCGTGCGGCGAAGCTGCGCGACGATGTGTTGGCGTTGCGCACGGTGCTGGAGCGCAACGCGGTCGTGCTGGATGACGGCTCGGACGCCGACGTGTTCTCGCTCGTCAGCGATGACCTGGACGCGGCGGTACACGTCTTCCACGTGCGTGGCGGGCGTATCCGGGGCACGCGCGGATGGGTGATCGAGCGCGTCGACGGGGCGGATGACGCCGCCCTCATGTCCCGCCTCCTGGAGCAGGTGTATTCCTCGGCGTCGCCGGACGAGGCCGGGGCCGGGAAGCCGGACAAGGTGGCGGCCGTGAGCGTGGACGACGTCGCGCATACGCCCACATCGGCGATCCCGCGCGAGGTACTCGTTTCTGTCGAGCCCGAGGAGAAGGAGACGATTGCGCGCTGGCTGCGGGAGGTGCGCGGCGCGTCCGTGTCCATTCACGTTCCCAAGCGTGGCCCGAAGGCTCAGCTCATGGAGACGGTGACCGAGAATGCCCGCCAGGCCCTTGCCCTGCATCGGACGAAGCGGGCGGGTGACATCACGGCACGTTCGAAGGCGCTCGAGCAGCTCGCCGAGAACCTGGACCTGCCCGCAGCGCCCTTGCGTATCGAGTGCTACGACGTGTCGCACACGGGCGGCGACAATCAGGTGGCCTCGATGGTCGTCTTTGAGGATGGTATGCCGCGTAAGGACGCCTACCGCACCTACAACATCCGCGGTGAGGACGGGAGTGGTACCCCCGACGATACGAGCGCGATGAACGAGGTCCTCACCCGGCGCTTTTCACGCTTGCTGGCCGAGGAGGCTGGCGTCGAAGGGGAGGACGAGGATGGTGTCGCCTACGCCTCCGGTCCGATCGACGCGACGACGGGGCGGCCCAAGCGATTCTCCTACCGCCCCGACCTGGTCGTTGTCGATGGTGGCCTCCCGCAGGTGAACGCCGCGCGCGGCGCCCTGGACGCCGTGGGTGCGGACGTGCCCGTCGTGGGACTGGCGAAGCGGCTCGAGGAGGTATGGATCCCCGGTGAGGAGTTCCCGCTCATCCTTCCACGCACCTCGGAGGCGCTCTACCTCCTGCAGTACCTGCGCGACGAGTCCCACCGCTTCGCGATCACGAAGCATCGTAAGCGGCGTTCAAAGGCCCAGCGGCGCTCGGTGCTCGATTCCATCCCAGGGCTTGGACCCGCCCGTCAGGCCGCGCTGTTGAAACATTTCGGCTCTGTCAAGCGGATCCGTGAGGCGTCCGTGGAGCAGATTGCCGAGGTCAAGGGCGTGGGACCCGGTCTCGCGCGCACGATTCGCGATAGGCTTGCGACATCGTCGAGGGAGGACACACCATGACATTGACGCTTCCCGTGCCGCTGCCGGCGCGCGTGCTGCTGCTTGGATCGGGCGAACTCGGTAAGGAAGTAGCGATCGCCCTGCAGCGCTACGGATGCACCGTCATCGCGTGTGACTCCTACCCGAATGCTCCGGCGATGCAGGTCGCGGATGAGTCTCGCGTTCTCGATATGAGTGATCCGAGCGCCTTGCGTGCAGTGCTCAACGGCCTCGATGTCGACCTCATTGTTCCCGAGGTGGAAGCCATCGCGACTGACGAACTCAGCGCTTGTGAGGAGCGAGGCGTGCGCGTCGTCCCCAACGCCTTCGCCGTCCAGGCCACGATGGACCGCCAGCGCATCCGCACCCTCGCCGCCTCCCTCCCCGGCGTGCGCACCTCCGCATTCCGATTCGCACGCAGCGAGGCCGAGCTGGCCACCGCTCTCGACGAGATCGGATACCCCGCCTTCGTGAAACCGACCATGTCCTCTTCCGGGCACGGCCAGTCCCGCGTCACCGGCCCCGAGCAGGCCGCCTCCGCATGGGCCCACGCAGAAGAAGATGCCCGCGCGACGACCGGCGTCGTCATCGTCGAAGAAGGCGTCGACTTCGACTATGAGATCACGCTGCTCACCGTGCGCTCCTGGGACGCGAAGTCCGGTACGGTCACGACGAGCTTCTGCGCGCCCATCGGGCACCGCCAGGAGGGCGGAGACTACGTCGAATCCTGGCAGCCCATGGCCATGAGCGAGGCAGCCCTCGAAGCCTCACGCACGATGGCCAAGGCCGTCACTGACACCCTGGCCGAGGCTGGAAACGGCCCCTGCCTCGGCATCTTCGGCGTCGAGTTCTTCGTGCGTGGCGATGAGGTCTGGTTCTCCGAGCTCTCGCCACGCCCCCACGACACCGGCATGGTGACGATGGTGACGCAAGCGCAATCCGAGTTCGAACTGCACGCACGCGCCATCCTGGGCCTGCCCGTCTCGACCGCGCAGGCGAGCCCCGGTGCCTCGGCCGTCATCAAGTCAACCGGCGCCGTCGATGCCCCCGTCTACGAGGGCGTCGCCGAAGCCCTAGCCACCGCCGACATCGTGCGCATCTTCGGCAAGCCCATCAGCCGCGCAGGTAGGCGCGTCGGTGTCGTCGCCACCACCGCGAGCACGCCGAAGGAAGCGCGAGTCATCGCCAGGCGCGCGGCCGCAGGCATCTCCATCGACGAGGCCCCCGCTCCTTGCGCATAACAGCTCCCACCTACCAGCACATCCCACCCGTCAGGAGGACGTCATGCCCGACCACACACCCAGGGACGACCGCGATGAGCGCCCGGCCCAGGCCTCGTCGATGAACGAGGAGAACCCTCCCACGGTTCCCGAGGGCATCGCCGTGCGCGACATGATCCGCGTCAAGTACGAGCCTCGCGCCTCCAACGAGGTCCTCATCATCACGGGCTACTCCGGGGCGGGCCGCACGGGAGCCGCCCGCGCGCTCGAGGATCTGGACTGGTACGTCGTCGACAACCTGCCGCCGACCATGCTGCCCGCTCTCGTCGGCATGATGTCGAATGACCCCGCGGCCGGCGTGCACCGCCTGGCGGTCGGCGTCGATGTTCGCTCGCGCACCTTCTTCCGCACATTGGACGCCACACTCGAGCAGCTCAAGGGCGCGGGCATCGCCTACCGCATTATCTTCCTCGAGGCCAGCCCCCAGACCCTCGTGCGCCGCTACGAATCCAACCGTCGTCCCCACCCCCTCCAGGGTGCCGGCACCCTCATGGACGGTATCAAAGCTGAAATGCGCCTCCTCGCGCCCCTGCGCCGTGCAGCCGACGAGGTCATCGACACCTCCACCATGAGTGTCCACGATTTGACCCGACGTATCCGCGATATCGTGGCGGGGGAGGAGCGCCCCCTGCAGGTGACCGTCGAGTCGTTCGGTTTCAAGCACGGGCTGCCCCTCGACGCCGATCACGTCGTTGACGTGCGTTTTCTCAAGAACCCGTACTGGGTGGACGAGTTGCGTCACCTCACGGGCAGGGACCAGGCCGTCGCCGACTACGTGCTCTCTCAGCCGGGTGCACGCGATTTTGCTCTCGGATATGCGGACCTACTGGCTCCCATGCTGAGCGGCTATCTGGCAGAATTGAAGCCATTCGTCACGATTGCCGTCGGATGCACGGGCGGAAAGCACCGCTCAGTTGCTTGCTCCGAGGCAATCGCCAAGCGCCTGCGCACACACGGATACACGGTTCGCGTGATGCACCGTGACATTGGGAGAGACTGATGCCCTATCTTGATGCAGCCGGCTGGGTTCAACGTGGAGAATCCGGCCAGAACATAGTCGCCCTGGGCGGCGGACACGGCTTGTCCGCAACCCTGCGGGCTTTGCGCCACATTACCCGTGCGCTCACGGCAGTCGTGACTGTCGCCGATGACGGTGGTAGTTCCGGCCGTCTGCGCCAGGAGATGCCGATCCTGCCTCCCGGCGACCTGCGTATGGCGTTGGCGTCGCTATGTGAGGAATCCGAGTGGGGCTTGACGTGGCGTGACGTCATGCAGCTGCGCCTGGATACGAGCGGCCCGCTCAACGGCCATGCGCTCGGCAACCTGCTGATTTCTGGCCTGTGGCAGCTCCTCGACGATCCGGTTGAGGGCCTCGACTGGGTTGGTCGGCTCCTCGGGGCACAGGGGCGGGTCCTGCCCATGTCGACGACGCCCATTGATATCGAGGCGGACATGAACGACGGTGGACGTCGTTACGTCGTGTCCGGCCAATCGAAGGTTGCTGTCGCCCCCGGTACCGTCGAGCACGTTCGTATTACGCCCGAGGCCCCCGAGGTCCCTTCTGCGGTTACCGACGCCATCTCCGAGGCCGACTGGGTCGTGCTGGGCCCCGGCTCCTGGTACACGTCGGTCATTCCGCATCTGCTGGTCCCCGACATCAACCGAGCACTCGCAACGACGGACGCGCACCGCGCGCTCGTGCTCAACCTGGCACGCCAACGCGGCGAAACCGATCTCATGTCGACCGCCGATCACGTGCGTGTCCTGCGCGAGTACGCGCCCATGCTCAAGCTCGACGTCGTCGTCGCTGACCCCACGGCATGCGATGATATCGATGACCTCATCGTCGCTGCCGAGGAGCTCGGTGCGCGCGTTCTCCTGCGCCAGGTCCGCACGGGCGACGGGGCTCCGCACCACGACCCGCTGCGCCTTGCCGCAGCATTGCGTGACGCATTCGACGGCTTCCTTGGTGAGGTCGGACAGAGCGAAACGTGGTTACCTTAGAAGCTGTTGCCTGTTGACAAACGACTTCACACCCTAGGAAGAACCCGTGTCTCTGACATCTGACATGAAGGACGAGCTCGCGCGCGCCGTCATCACGACGCCGTCGGAGGTGGCCGCCGAGGTAAGCGCGACACTGCGTTTCGCCGGCGGTCTGCACCTCGTGGGCGGTCGCATTCTCGTCGAGGCTGAGCTCGACTCGCCTGTCGCTGCACGGCGCCTGCGCACCTACCTGCAGGCGCTGTACAACGCGGAATCCTCCGTCGTCGTCGTGTCCGGATCATCCCTGCGACGCGGCAAGCGCTACGTTGTGCGAGTCGTCCACAAGGCTGATGAGCTCGCTCGCCTGACCGGTCTCGTTGATTCACTGCGCCGTCCCATTCGCGGCCTGCCGCCCGTACTCGTCGCCTCGGGGACGGCCGAGGCTGCGGCGATTTGGCGCGGTGCGTTCCTCGCCCGCGGCTCGCTCATGGAACCCGGACGTTCCTCCTCGCTTGAGATCACCTGTCCCGGTCCCGAGGTGGCGCTCGCCATGGTGGGTTGCGCGCGTAAGCTCGGCGCGGCCGCGCGCTCGAAGGAGGTGCGCGGTACGGATCGTGTGTCCGTCCGTGACTCTGATGCGATCGGCACGCTGATTTCCGCGATGGGTGCACCCCAGACCTTCGAGGCCTGGCAGGAGCGCCGCGAGCGCCGCGAGGCGCGGGGCAGCGCCAACCGGCTGGCTAACTTTGACGATGCGAATCTGCGCCGCTCCGCGCGTGCCGCCGTCGCAGCCGGTGCGCGCGTTGAGCGAGCCTTTGAGATTCTTGGGGACGACGTACCGGCTCACCTGCTCGAGGCAGGTACCCTGCGGCTGAAGTACAAGCAGGCGTCCCTCGAAGAGCTCGGCAAGCACACGAATCCGCCGCTCACCAAGGATGCCGTTGCCGGGCGAATCCGACGACTCCTGGCCCTCGCTGACAAGGTTGCACACGAACGAGGCATTCCCGATACGGAATCCGCGCTCACCCTCGACATGCTCGATGAGGACTGAGGTCCCTGGTTCCTGCCACAACGTCTCGATTTAAACGAGAATTACCCCACGTGCAGATTTTCAAATTGGATTGTGACAGAGCACGCTCTGGGGTGTAGATTAGGAACTGCTGGAACCGCAGACATCTGCGGGCCGGGCTGGCAACCCGCACGCCCGGTTGCATCGAATACCGTGCCCCGCGAGGGGCACGAGCAGGAGGAACATAGTGACCACCCGCGTTGGCATCAACGGCTTCGGCCGCATCGGCCGCAACTTCTTCCGCGCTGCTCTCGAGCAGGGCGCGGACATCGAGATCGTCGCCGTTAACGACCTCACCGACAACAAGACCCTCGCTCACCTGCTGAAGTACGACTCGATCACGGGTCGCTTCCAGGGCGAGGTCTCCTACGATGACGAGGGCATCGTCGTCAACGGCAAGCACATCAAGGTGCTGGCGCAGCGTAACCCCGCCGATCTGCCCTGGGGCGAGCTCGGCGTTGAGGTTGTCGTTGAGTCCACCGGCTTCTTCACCGACGGCGAGAAGGCCAAGGCTCACCTGGACGCTGGCGCCAAGAAGGTCGTCATCTCCGCTCCCGCGAAGAACGTCGACGGCACCTTCGTCATGGGCGTGAACGAGGACAAGTACGATGGCGCCACGATGAACATCGTGTCGAACGCCTCCTGCACGACCAACTGCCTCGCCCCCCTGGCCAAGGTTCTTGAGGAGAACTTCGGCATCGAGCGCGGCATCATGACCACCATCCACTCCTACACGGGTG
>ERZ773037.395-NODE-395-length-23826-cov-7.260612_pt1 | contig 23826 bp, 25 predicted proteins | sample MGYA00511466_ERZ773037 | MGnify/ENA primary metagenome ERZ773037 (study PRJEB29015, sample SAMEA2738146) | human oral metagenome | biome: human oral; feature: human-associated habitat; material: saliva | place: China | collected 2202 ... | reverse complement strand
AATGTAAAAAAGTGTTATAATATAAACAGTTCTTTGTAACAGGATACAATGTGATAAATGCAAATGTTATCGGTTATAGATATGAAAACTATATATTGAAATAAATAATATAAAATATTCTATTATTTAGTAAAAAATCAATATAAGAGTAAGGAGGAGTTGTAATGGCAGAATATAAGATTTTAGTCGTAGATGACGAGGAGCCAATTGCAAAAATTTTAGACTTTAATTTAAGGAAAGAAGGCTATGATGTAATAATAGCTAATGATGGAGAAAAAGCAGTAGAATTAGCGTTTAGCGAAGATCCAGACCTAATTTTATTAGACCTTATGTTACCTAAAAAAGATGGTATGGAGGTCTGCCGAGAAGTACGCGCTCAAAAAAATATTCCTATTATTATGTTAACTGCAAAAAATAGTGAAATAGATAAAGTTCTAGGTCTTGAATTTGGGGCAGATGACTATGTAACAAAACCATTTTCAACAAGAGAACTGATGGCACGTGTAAAAGTAAACTTACGTCGTGTTGCTAAACAAACTGAAGTAGTAGAGGAAAAAAATACTAGTGAAGTTGTAATCAAAGATATAGTAATTTATCCTGAAGCATATGTTATTAAAAAGAATGGAGAAGAAGTTGATTTAACACGAAGAGAGTTTGATTTATTTTATTATTTAGCTCAGCACCGTGGGCAAGTATTAACTCGAGAAAATCTTCTTCAAACTGTTTGGGGTTACGATTATTTTGGTGATGTAAGAACGGTTGACGTAACAGTTAGACGTCTTCGTGAGAAAGTTGAAACAGACTCATCACAACCAGAATATATAATGACAAGACGTGGAGTAGGATACTTTATAGGTGAAGAGTAATGAGCTTCTTTGGAAAAAAATTTAAAAAAAGATATTTTTCATCTATTAGGGTGAAGTTCGTAATAGTTTATGTATTGGTAAATATTATCTCATTACAGTTAATTGGTCTATTCTTTACAACGCAACTTAGGACTACCAATATAAATACTTTCGAACAAAATATTATGGAACAAGAGAAGATATTAAATTATCATATAAGAGAAGAGTTAGATAAAGATAAGTCTAACTCTCTATCAGAAAGTGATAATGATACTAAATCAACAGATAGTAAGAGTAGTATAACTAAGTTAGTAAGTGAATTTAATATTCAAAAATTACTTTTAGTAAGTGTAATTGATAAAGATTCAAAAATAGTTGCCTCATCATCTAAAAATGGAAATGACGACTATTTATCAAAAAGATCATTTGATCCACAAGTAAGCCAGGTTTTAAAAACTGGAGAGAGTGCGAAAAAAATTCAAACTAATCCAGATACCAATAGAAGAGTTTGGCTTTATGCGAGTCCGATAAAAAAAGATAATGAAGTAGTCGGAGTCGTTTCGATAATGGCGGATATAGAAAGTGTATACCAAGATTTAGTAGGTATTACAAAAATATTTACAGTTGGAACAATTTTATCAATTTTAATAACAACAATAATTGGTTTTGTTGCTTCTAAAACAGTAACTAGTTCTATTGAGAAGATGAGTGCGCAAGTAAAAACTATGGCTTCAGGAAACTACGGAACAGTTGTGGGGATAAATACGAACGATGAAATTGGGGATCTGGCCAAGGTCTTTAACCAAATTTCAAAGAGGATTAAAGAAGAACAAGATGTAACTGAAACCGAACGTAGAAGACTTGCAACTATTATCGAAAGTATGATGGATGGTATCATTACGACTGATACTAATGGTAAAGTTATCCTAATAAATACTAGTGCTGGAGATATGATTGATGCTCCAGAAAATGAAATTCTTATCGGGAAAGATGCTTTAAAATTATTAAATATCTCAGAATATGAAAGTATTGGAGAAATAATAGAAGCAGAAGATAGCTTACTAGTCAATACTTCTGGGGATGAAGAGGGTCTACTACTTAGGGCAGAATTTTCTAAAATATTAAAAGAAGAAAATGAAGATTTATCACAAGTATCAACAGAATTAGAAGGATATATCATTGTATTATATGATGTAACTGATCAAGAAAGACAAGAGCGTGAGAGAAGAGAGTTCGTCTCTACAGTATCTCATGAATTAAGAACACCTTTAACAACTATGAACAGCTATATAGAAGCGTTAGAAGAAGGTGTTATTAATGATAAAGAATTAGCTCCACAATTTATAGATACAATCCATAAGGAAACTACGCGTATGATAAGAATGGTAAATGAACTTATGCAGTTAGGTAAGATGGATATTAAAGAGGAGCATTACGATAAAGAGTTTATTGATATAAATAAACTAATAGAGCAAATTTCTGATAGGTTTGAGCTTACTCATCCTGAGAAAAACTTTATTAAATATATACCAAAAACACCTATATTTGTAGAAGGAGATCAAGATAAATTAACGCAAGTGTTTGATAATATTATGAACAATGCGATAAAATACTCTCCAAATGGTAAAAATATAACAGTTAGGGTAAGACAAAATTATAATCATAATCGTGTAAGTATCTCTATAAAAGATGAAGGGGTAGGAATACCACTTGTTCATATAGATAAAATATTCAATAGATTTTATCGTGTAGACAAGAGTCGTCAAAGAACTATGGGTGGAACAGGATTAGGATTAGCACTAGCTAAAAATATCGTAGAAGCACATAGAGGAAGAATATGGGCGCAAAGTAGAGAAGGGTATGGTAGTATTATCTTTGTAACTTTACCATGTGAGAATATGGATGATGAATGGTTATAGGAGGGGTTATATGAAAAATAATAAGATGGAAACTATGAAGTCGATATTATTAGTTTTCCTTGTAATTAGCAGTATAGCTTTATCTTATTTAATAACAACATATCAACCTGATTACGAAATATTTACTAGAAAAAGTGGTCAAAAAGCTACGGAAGGTAAGGATAATTCAGCATTGCTGAACTTCCTTACACCAGATTCAATTGTAAAAACAGATGCTGGAGCTAGAGAAGAACCACCTGTTAAAGGTTCTATTACAAAAGTAGCAACAGTAAATGCGGTTAAAGATAGAGGGAAATTAAAAGAAATTCTATCTGTTCTTGCTAAAAGTGAAAGTACAGAAGCCAGAGTAAAAAGTGTTGGTGCTGAAGAGTTATTCGGTAATAATAACAAAGAAAAATTAACAATAAATTACTCTGTTACTCTAGAATCATCTTTACTGAAATCATTGCTTTTTTCAGAGGAAAACTCTAATATTACCGTAGAGTTTGATACAATAGTATTATTAAAAGAAAAACCAGATACTATTTATTTATATAAAAAAGATGATAAAAACTACTTACAAATATCAGTAAAAGAAAAAGTATATGACACAGTTGATGCTATATTTAATGAAAATAAGCATGAGTATGGAAAATATAGTTTAAACAATAAGTTTATCTATGTAAAAGAAAAGACTGATAATCTTATGATTGATGAATATAGTATAGAAGATGTTAATATGAATAAGCTAGCAAGAGGAATCTTTGATAAAAAAGACAATATTCGAGTTAGTAGTAACAATGAAATGACTGATGGTTATGGAATTCTAAAACCACAAGGTAACAGAATAATCTATACAAACCCATCAAGTGAAGATGGTAAAGAGGTTGATGCAACTACAGCGGTAACTAATGCGATTAACTTCTTAGAGTTAGGATATAATGAGGATGTTAGTTATCAAGTAACAACAGCCTTAGAAGGTATAACAATACTTCAACAAACGTATAAAGACTCGATAGTATTTAGTAAAGATGGTTCTGCGGAAATCATTGTTGAGGATAATACGAATGGTATTTATCGTCTAACTTCGCCAAGAAGAATATCTAAGGCATATTTGTCATCTAAAACTTTAGGAACATATGATATAGAAAGAATAGAGTATGTTATAAACTATTTATATAAACATGTAGAATTACAGTCTGTTGATGACATAGTACTAGGATATGAAAAATCATATAATAAATCTAAAAATACTTGTAGTTATATTCCTGCATGGTATATAAAATATAATGATCGCTATGTAAGTTTCAAAAGTTTAAAAGAAACGGTAGATAAAGGAGAAAGACTATGAACTGGGGCAAAATAAAAACGATGTTTATATATGTGTTTATAGTTTTAAATATTATTTTACTAAGTTTCTTTGTTTATACAGTTGAGAAAAATAGTGCTGATATTATTCAGGAAAAAGAAATAATAGAAAAATCTATGGCTAACGATAATATTACTGTAGAAGAAAACTATACTAAAAAAGATAATCTAGGTTATGTAAATGTGACGATTTCAGATTTAAAAGATATAAAACAAGATGTAGCAGGACTAAACTATGATCTAACTAAATCAGATAAGACTGCAATATTAAAAGTTACTAGTGAAACTAGCTTGACGAATGTTAATAAAAGTAATTACAAAGTAGATTTAGATACATTTTTACTTGAACGATTTAAACCTAGTGCAAATTATATCTTTTCTAGCTATGATAGCAATAAAAAAGAGATTATTTATGATCAGCAAGTAGATGGTCTAAGAATCTTTAGTAACAACAATGCTAGAATAGTATTCCGTGTTGATGATAACGGGGATGTGAAATCCTTTGAACAAACACTAGTAACAAATATAAGAAAAGATAAAAATGAAACGCTAGTAACGCAGTCACAAGCTGTAAATAGGTTATATCATGAAGATTTAATTCCTAAAAACAGCAAAGTAAAAGCTAATCTAGGATATTATACATATATTTCACAAACAGAAAATCAGGTGCTTATTCCTACTTGGAATATAGTAATTAGCAATAACGACAGTGGTGAAGTAAAGAACTACTATGTTGATGCGATAAACCTTGATATATTAAATAAGAAACGATAAATAAAGGTCAACCATATACTTGGTTGACCTTTATTTTATATATTATATTTATTATTCTACTGTTACTGATTTAGCTAAGTTACGTGGTTTATCAACGTCTAATCCACGAGTGTAAGCTGCATAGTATGCGAATAGTTGAGTAACTACGATACTTGCGATTGGAGCAAGATCTTCGTTTACGTTTGGAATAGCGTAGTCACCTTTACGAGCTAGTTTTTCAAGAGTGATAACTAGTGTGTTAGCTCCGCGGCTTGCTACCTCACTTACATTACTACGAGTGTTTAAGTCTAGTTTTGTATTTGTGATAAGAGCAACTACTGGAGTTTTTTCTTCGATTAGGGCGATAGTTCCGTGTTTTAATTCTCCACCAGCAAATCCTTCAGTTTGGATATATGAAACTTCTTTAAGTTTTAAAGCAGCCTCACATGCACTATAGTAGTCAATTCCACGACCGATATAGAATGCATTACGTTCAGTGAATAAGTTTTTAGCTAAGTTTTTAATTGTCTTAGTATCATCTAAGATTGATTCGATTGCAGAAGTAATTACTGATAATTCTTGCTCGATATCAAATTTAGGTTTTCTATTAAGTTTAAGCGCTACTTCGTAAGCTAAAATACTTAAAATAGCAATTTGTGAAGTATAAGCTTTAGTAGAAGCAACGGCGATTTCTACACCTGCGTGTAATAATAATGTGTAATCACATTCACGAGATAGAGTAGAAGCATCTACGTTAGTTAATACTAAGAATTTATAATCGCTGTTTACACCGCGTAATTTAGTTAATACTGCACGTAAGTCAGCTGTTTCTCCAGATTGAGAAAGGAAGATAAACATTGGTTTTTTAGATAATAGAGGTACATTGTATGCAAACTCTGATGCAAGGTGTACTTCTGTTGGGATACCAGCCCATTTTTCGAAGTAGTTTCTCCCTACTAAACCAGCGTTATAACTAGTTCCGCAACCGATAATGTATAATCTATCAGCATCTTTTACGTGGTTAACGATATCGCTATCGATGTTAATGTCATGTCCGTTGAAGTAGTGAGAAATGATGTTACGCATAGCTCCTACTTGTTCATTAATTTCTTTAATCATATAGTGCTCGTGAATACCTTTGTCGATTTCACCAGCGTTTAAGTTAGTTGAGAAGCTTTCGCGTTCAACTACATTTCCTTCTTTATCTTCGATAGTTACGCTATCTTTTTTAACGATTACGATTTCACCATCGTTGATTTCTAAGAAGTTGTTAGTGTACTTAATCATAGCAAGAGCATCACTACCTACGTAGTTTTTGTTTCCTTCTCCAAGACCAATTAATAATGGACTTTTGTTTTTTGCTACATATAAAGTATCTTGATCTTCAGTATCGATTAAACAAAGAGCATATGAACCTTGTAATTTAGAAACAGCTTTTTTGAATGCATCTTTAGTGCTCATTCCACGGTCGCTGTATACTTGAACTAATTGAACGATAACTTCAGTATCAGTTTCAGAAACAAGTTCTACATCTTTGAAAAATCTATCTTTAAGTTCTTGGAAGTTTTCGATAACTCCGTTGTGAACTAAAACAAAACGTTTGTTGAAGCTTTGGTGAGGGTGAGAGTTAGGCACGTTAACACCACCATGAGTAGCCCAACGAGTGTGACCAATACCTAATTCAAAGTATAAATCCTCAGGGATTAAAGCTTCTAAGTTTTTGATACGACCAACAGCTTTAGTAACGCTAGCCTCTCCATCTACAACACCAGCAATACCAGCTGAGTCATATCCACGATACTCAAGGCTGCTAAGCCCATCGATTAAAAACTTCACTCCATTTGCTTCTCCAACAAATCCTACAATTCCACACATATTTAATTTCCTCGCTTTTTATATTTTATTTAATTAATAATTCAAATTTATAATACCAAAAATACTTAATAGTAGCTTAAAACTATATTGTTTACCGCTATTCTTATTAAAGATAGGTATTATATAAAGAGATAATAATGATTTTGAAGAATAAACTTAAAAAATTAACACAAAATTTCACTTCGTAACTAGTTGTTTTATGAAAAGAAAATTTCATAAAGAAAATTAGAAAGTACTAATTTATTAAAAGAAGTAAAATAGCTAATTTCTTGTATTCTGTTGTACATTATTTAACGAAACTCTTTAATTCCGAAAAAGCATCCGCCGAATTTTCGATAACTTTTTTCCTCGTCAACTAAGCTCAATTTAACCGTTAGAACTTAGTTCGGGCGCTGTAATTATAAATTATAAAACCTCCATATTTTGTGCATTCTATCATATTATACTAAATGAAAAGAATTATGTAAATTGATTTGATGTTATTTTAAGTTACAAAGAAGGTTAAAAATAACATCTATACCTAGTTATACTTAAGGTATAGATGTTATAGGATGTATTAATATGTATTAACCAGTTACTTCTACAGCGTTTTTAGTTTCATCTGGAAGACTTACTTCGTTTACAGAGTTGATTTTACTATAATCAGTGTTTATTGTTCCGATAAAAGTAAGATTATTAGCGCTGAAAGAGAATTTTGTTTCACTACGTACTGGAGTGAAATCTTTAGTTACAACATATTTAATTTGTAACTCTTTTGGATCTATATCTTTATAAAGATCTTCTTGGTCATCAGCGTTTCTTGTTGAATTTAATACTGCTGTAATAATTTCTTTGAATTTACTATTATCTGTTCCTGAATAAGTAAGAACATAGTTTCCATTTTCTTCAGTTACTTTAAAGTCTTTAGCATTGTTTTTGTATGCTTCTAATACTTTTTGAGGGAAAATATTATCTTTTATATAATCATATTGAGAAGTAACTGTTGGATTTGAACTTTTTGTCCAATCAGAAGATGTGCTTTTTTTAACATAAGCAGTGTCATCTTTTAAATAAATGTCTTCTTTATAATTGTTATCACTAACATTATCAGAAGATACAGTTCCTGAAATTTTGTAAACTGCAGGATCAGTAGTAAATGTAGTTACTATTTTAGTTTCTGATTTTGGAGTAGAGTTATCAGTAACCATTTCGGCTATAGAAGTCGTAGAACTCTCTCCACTTTTGATTTTTTTAGTGTTCTCAATAGTTTTATTAAATATAGTTTCTGGATTTGAAGTGCTCTTTAAATTACAAGCTGTCAAAGTAACAGCAAGTACAAATGTAAAAGCAATTAAAAAATATTTTTTCGCAATTTTCATTATGTATATCTCCTTATTTATAGGCTTTAACATAGTTTATCACATTTTAATATTAAAAGCTAGAGGAGGAAAATGTAAATAAATAACAAAATTCCTCTTGACATATATCAATGATTGATATACAATTATATCAAAGATAGATATATCGATGATGGATATAGATAGAGAATATCTCTATAAATGAGGTGATAAAATGGCAAAATTAAGCCCGTATGAAACAGGCGAATTAACGGATAGTATATTTTTTACACTTCTTGTTCTAATAGAACCGATACATGGTTACATGATAATGCAGAAAGTTGCAGAGATTACAAATAATAGTGTCATTATCGGACCAGCAACAATGTATACGACATTAGGAAAAATGGTCGGTGCAGGTTGGATAGAAGAAAAAGAAGTGGATAATTCAAAAAAAGAATATCATATTACTCCAAAAGGAGAAGAGATATTAAACAGAAATCTACAGCAACGTCAATTCTTGGTTGATGTAGCTAAAAGATTTTTGGGAGGTGATTTAAATGGGTAAATATAAGCTTGTAAATGGATTTACTTTATCGAATGATAGATGTATGAAAAAATTAGAAAAATACAGTGAAGAGGGCTGGTATTTTAAAAAATATCTCGTATTTTTTATGTTACTCGAAAAGGGCGAAAAGAAAAAGTGTAAGTATAGATTGTTATATGAGAAAAAATTTGATAAAGAACGCGAAGAGTTTTATGCGGCTAATGGTTGGCAGGTAGTAAGAAATAGCCACTTTTGGCAAATACTAAGAGGTGATGCCGATGCTGTGGAACTATATACAGATGCTGTTAGTGAGAAAGAAATGTGGAAACAAAGAATAAAATTTAATTCAATATTAACGGCAATAGTTATAATAGTAGATATATTATTTGATTTTACAAGTATATATATTAGTGACGATGAGTTTGTTGATTTTATTAGAGGTATGGTGTTTAGTGCAGGGTTTGGAATGGTAGCACTTACTATTTATTTCTGTTTTAAATATCTATCCCTTGATAAAAAATCGTATAATGAATAATAAGTAGAGGTGATAAGGATGTATAAATATATAAATATATGGATCAGTTATGATAAAGTAGCTGATAAAATGAATCGCCTTGCTGCTCAAGGATACGAATACGATAAAGAATATTTAGTAGCAGTTAGAATGAAAAAAACATCTGAAACCAATGATAAGCAATATAAGTTTATCTATGACAAGAATTTCACTCCCGAGACAGCGGAGTATTATAAAGCGAGCGGTTGGAAGCTTCATAAGTTTAAGTTTTATAATATATTTAGGCTTGCTGAAGGAAATTCAAATTCGTATCCAATATTTACAGATACTGAAACGGAATTTGAAATTACTAGATATAGATTGTTAAGATTTACAATTCAGTTTATTATAATAAGTATTATATGTGTGTTATTTTTTGCAAATAAGTACACTATTGTTAAATGGATAGTTCTGAGCTGGATACCTAACGGTGTATTCGCTGCACTAGCTGGAGTACTAGGTGGTATGTGTGGTTATTGTATAGGAGGTCTTGCAATATTTATACCGAAGTATTTCAAGTTAAAAAAAGAATTGAAATTAAATAGTGATTAAGTAGAATGAAGAGAAAGAGGTAAAAATATGATTCTAGAGTTTATAAATGTAGAGAAAAGTTTTGGTGCTAAAAAGGTACTAAAAGGTGTTAACTTCACTGCGAAAAGTGGAGTAGCAAATGGTTATTTAGGGCGAAACGGAAGCGGAAAAACAACAAGTTTTCGTATACTATTAGATATTTTCAAACCTGATAAAGGTCAAATTTTACTAGATGGTAAGAAGCTTGATCATAAAAAGGTAAAAATAGGATACCTACCAGAAGAACGTGGAATGTACGATGGTGTAGGTTTAGTAGACCAACTAACATATTTTGGTATGTTAAAAGGAATGAAGAAAAAAGCTGCACAAACAGAAGCAAAAAAATGGTTAGAGTATTTTGACTTAAAAGATGATAAACAAGCACTTAAAACATTATCTAAAGGTAATGCTCAAAAAATCCAAATCATTCAAAGTGTTATGAATGATCCTGATATTCTTGTTTTTGACGAACCTTTTAGTGGACTAGATCCAGTTAACGTATCAAAATTAAAAGAAATTATTAATAACTTTATTAAAAGAGATAAGCTAGTGCTGTTTTCTTCTCACCAAATGCCTGTAGTAGAAACATTTTGTGAAGATGTACATATTCTTGAAAAAGGTGAAATAGTACTAAGCGGAAATCTTGATTATATGAAAAAACAACTAGGTCATGGAAAAATGATTTTAAGCGTAAGCAATATAACTAATCAAGAATTATATGCTAACTTAAGAAGTTTACCGATGGGAATAGACTTATCACTAAAACCAGAAGGAGTACTACTTGACTTTAAAGAACCAGATGCTAAAAGAGAGTTACTTAACAAGTTAGCTGGTAGTAGTTTTGATATTGAAGAGTTTAAATTGTATAAACCAACATTAGAAGAAATATTTAAAGAACAGGTAGGTAAGTAATTATGAAAAACTTTATGACAGTATTTAATTTTGAATTTAAACAATTTTTTGCGAAGAAATCAACAAGAGTTATAATGGTGATATACTTTGTTCTAATCTTTGGAGCGACTTTTATTCCTACTATTATGAATAGTAGCTATTTCAAAGGTAATAGCAATGATAACTTCAGTAAGAGTGCATATGTTGTAAAAGATGTTCCGGTTGAAGTGTCAGATTTAAAAGAAGCTAAAAAATATGAAAGCAAAGAACAAATCGAAAAAGATATAAAAGACGGAAAACTTGAAGAAGGTATAGTTTTAACTAAGGATAGCTATGAATATCTATCAAAACAAAGCATTATGGGTAACAATGATAGTGCGTTTAGAGATGCCTTTGAAGCAAATGTTGAAAAATTAGTATATAAACAAAATAGCTTAGATTATGCAAAAGTAAATCAAGTTAAAGCAAGTATACCAAAACCAACTCCGATAAATGTTGGAGGAGATTCTAATGTTAAATCACAAATAGCTAACTTTGCAATGATTTATGTATTAACATTTATTATATATATGACTGTAGTTCAATTTGGTGGTATTGTAGCAACAAATGTTGTTAAAGAGAAAAGTAACAGAGCTATGGAGCTTCTAATAGTTACGGTTAAACCAAAAACATTAATTTTAGGAAAAGTACTTGCTTTATCTGTGGCTGTATTAATTCAAATGGGATTAATTGTTGGTGGATTAGTATTAGGTCTTAAAATCAATGGAGCTAAATACAGCGATAGTATAAGAGAAATAGTTAGTAACTTAAACTATAAAGTGTTAGGAGTTGGATTAGCATTTACATTAACAGGATTCGTAATGTTTATGTTTATGTTTGCGGCATTTGCATCGCTAGTAAGTAAAGTGGAAGATGTTAACGGAGCTGTGATGTTACCGATGTTAGTATTTATGGCAGCATTCTTCGCTAACTACTATTTAATGGGACAAGGTGCTAATACTAAGATTGCAGCAATATTATCATACTTCCCACTAACTTCATATTTTGTAATGTTTACTAGATACGCTCTTGGTAATGCTAACCTACACAGTGTAGAGATTTCTTACGGTATTTTAGCAATTACAACACTAATAGTAGCTATTGCTTGTGTTAGAGTATACAGAGCAGCAACATTAAGATATGGACAAAAACTAAAATTCTTTAAATTATTATTTGGAAAATAAAATATTATAAGAAACTGAAGCGGCTATTATTAGCTGCTTCTTTTTTGTTTGTAATTAGAGGAGAAACCAATAGATAAATGTAGATTTTTCAATTTGAAAATACATTTGAATTTTGATAAATAGTGTAATGTATAGTATAATATACAAAAAGTAAAAGATAAAAGGAGCTAATATGGTCTTATTGCAAAGTAGTAGAGAAGAAGCTTCAGGAGCAGCGACACAATTAATGGGAGCTAGTAACGGTTTAAATGACGTAGGAACAGTTACAAAAGATACAGAAACTACAGTAGCTGGAAATAAAAATGCACAAAGCAGTGCTGATACAGCGATATCTAATGGTCAAAAAGTTCAACATGTAATTCAAAATATGTGTAAAAATATTAATAGTGTTGCAGCTGAATTCGAAGCTATGGATAAGGATATAAGTAAAGAATTACAATTTAATATTAAGCGCTAATTAATAAATATTAAAAGGATTAATAAATGGAAAATAAAGACGAATATATTAAAAGGCAACTGTTAGAAGAACAGCTAGATGATAACAAAAAGAAATTGAAAAAATTTGAACAATTAGAAGATATAAATAATAAAGAACAATCTCAAAGTTATAGATTAAAACAACAGTTACATCGCTTGTTCGGAAGAGAGTATAGTAGACACATTGAATATATAGATTATTGTGAAGAACAAAGTAGAAAAAATTTAGCAAAAACAAAAAACACTCTTCTAGATGAAGAGGCAGATCTTAAAATTAAGTATCAAAAACTAGAGAAATAGTAGGTGATAGTATGAGTATAGATATGATATTAGGTTCGGCACGTAGCCAAACCGATAGTATAAAGAGTCTTACGACAAAGCAAATAGCAAGTTATGAAGAAATAGAACGTGCTTTAACTAATTTTGTTACACAAACACATAATTTAAAAGGAGTAACATACGATAGTGCAAAAGCATATTGCAGTAGTGTATTAACTCCAGTGATTAGAGGTAGTATATTACTAGATCAAGCGATAGCAAGATCTAATGAACAATATATAAATACATACACAGGTGAAGTACATAACGATTCACTAAAACAAAGTGAATTAGAAAGGTCGATAGAAGATACAAAAAGCCAAATAGCCTTCAATGAAAGGCTACTAAGTGAACATTTTGAACAAGATGCAGTTGACCTGCGTGAAGTAAGTAACCTACAAGATAAAATATCAAGTTATAGAAAAATTCAGCATGATCTTGAAGAAAAACTAAGAAAGCTATTAGCATTTAATGCGAAGTCACCAAGTTTCTTCCAAGAAATAGAAAGTTTGAAGAATGCTGTTGATCAAGGAATTGCGCTAGCAGAAAAAAGTTGGAGCCCCTTTTCAAAAACATTCTCGATACCAAGTAGAGAGGATATGGGGTGGACGGATATAATAGAAGGTAAATGGGAAGAAAAAGACTATTCCCAAGATGATCTAAACTATAAGGAATCCTTAAAAGGTCAATATGGTTTTGATGATAAAGCAGCAAGAATAATTGTAAAACTTAAAAGGAATATTTATAAAGATTCAAGAATCAAAGATAACGAAAAAGACTATGTATTAACGAGATTACTTGGTGGGTTATCTTATGATTTAAATCCCAATTTAAAAGGTTGGTTTGAGAAATCTATGTGGCAAGCTACTGCAGGAATAGGGAAAAATTTCGGTGATAACTTAATGGACATAGAAACTCAATTAAAAGCTTACCTTAACTTAACAAATGAAGAATACGAGTATTTAAAATATAAAGTTAGAATACAACATAGTGGTATAGAAATAAAATCTGAAAAGTTAGCAAGAGATGTGGAAAAATATAATCGTTATAAAAATAATATGGAAAAAGTCTTAAGGTCTAAATTAACAGATGAGGAGTTTAATAAATTATGGGATAATCAAGTTGATTCATTTAAAGATAAAACAGATTTCGCGCACCAATATATCACAATAGCTACTCATTTGTATGGTAAACCACGCTTCCCTGATTTAATAGGGGGACATAAAAAAACTAATGATATATCGGGTTGGTTAGGTGATACAACAACTGTAGCTGGAGATCCCCCAAGCATAGGTAACGATGATTATAAAGCAGATTTAGATTCGGTTAATATAACAAGCATAATGAAAAAGGATAATATTGGTTTTATAGAGGCAAGTAATAAATATTATAATAATTTAGGAAATGGTACTTATAACCGAGCTGAAGAATTTAAAAAGAATATACCACTTAACAAAGTAGAAGATAAAATATTTGAACAACTACGTGTATATTATGTAGATAAAGATAATCGACCAGTTAATAAACCTAGTACTATAGATGATATACAAAAAAATTATCCGCAAACATATAATTTTATAAAAAGTTTAGAGAATAACCAGAATGATTTAAAAAATTATCATATAGAAAAGTAGGTGGTTTTATGAAAAAAATAAGTAAAAAATGGAAGATATTCATAACGGCTATGGTAGTCTTGTTAGGAGGATTATATGGTGTTTATAAAGTAAACAACAGAAATGCATTTGAAGAGATGTTCAACTCATACTATAATTTTGTACCGATATCGGCTCTATATAACATGCCGCAAATAGAGCCGATACCTAGAGATAATAGAGGAGCTGATGTTGTAGTATTAAACTATAAAGAAAATAATAATGAACGGGAGATAGATATTACATTAGTAGGTGATGATAATGAAAGTATTTCAATATTTTACTCTGTATTAATATCTGATGGAGTACATTTAGCTATACATTATAGTTATGATATAAATAGTCATAAATTAAGAAATTATGTAAGTTTCTATGGAGATAATGTTCCCAAGGATAAAGATAAAGATAAACAGACTAAAGAACTTGTAGAAAAATACAATCTTTCTAAAGAACAGCTACAAAAAATATCAGATGAAGGTTTAGATAAAGTGCTGACTGACTGGAAAAGGTATAGTAACAGCTCATATTCAAAAGATAATATGGGAAGACTGACAATAGAGAAAGATGAATTTTTAAAATAATAAGGTAAACCTATGAAAAAACTCAGTAAGAAATGGAAAATAATTATAACTACTGTAGTAATTCTGATAGGCAGTTTCTATGGTTATTATAAAATAAATAACAGAAATGCATTTGAAGAGATGTACAACTCATATTACAATATACTCCCTATCGCCTCTATAGACAGAATGGGGCAAATTGAACCTATGCGTAAAGATAAAAGGGGTATAGACGTTGTAACATTAGAGTATAAAAATAATACAAAAGATAAAAAAATAGGAATTCTTTTGATAAGAAGAGATGAAGAGATAATAGTTACTAGTTCTATTTTAGTAGAAGAAGGAATACATATAGGAATAAGTTATACATATAATATGAATTCTCATACCTTGATCAATGATGTAGGTTTTCATGGGGAAAATGTTCCTACAGTTGAAGATAAGGTAAAACAAACAAAAGAACTACTAGAAAAATATAATATCTCAAAAGAGTACTTACAAGAAAAATCAGATGAATTATTGAATACTGTACTAACGGATTGGAAAAGATACAGTGGCAGCCCATATTCAAAAGACAATATGGGAAGATTAACAATAGAGAAAGATGAATTTTTGAGTTAATAGAGATAGATTTTAAAGTAACAAGGTAAACCTATGAAAAAGTTAAGTAAGAAATGGAAAATATTTATAACAGCTGTAGTAATTCTGATAGGTAGTTTCTATGGTTACTATAAATCAAATAATAGAAACGCATTTGAAGAGATGTATAACTCATATTTTAATATACTTCCTATTAGTTCAATAGAAAGAATGGGCCAAATTAAACCAATACCTCTTAATGATAGACAATTAGATATTATAAAGCTATATTATAAAGAAAAAGTTGATAATAGTAATATAGAATTTACCTTGGTAAATTTTGATGATAGAAAGAAAATAAATTTCTATAGCTCGACATTAATAGATGAAGGAGTATATTTAGACATAAGCTATGTGTATGATATGAATCAACATACCTTAGAAAATAGTGTATCTTTTCGCGGGGAAAATGTTCCTAGAGTAGATGATGAACAAAAACAAACAAGAGAACTACTAGAAAAATATAATATCTCAAAAGAATACTTACAAGAAAAATCAGACAAACTATTAGATACGGTCCTGACGGACTGGAAGAGGTATAGTAATAGCTCGTATTCAAAAGACAATATGGGAAGACTAACAATTGAGAAAGATGAATTTTTAAAATAACAAGGTAAATCTATGAAAAAACTTGGTAAAAAATGGAAAATAATAATAACTGCTGTAGTAATTCTGATAGGTAGTTTCTATGGTTATTACAAAGCAAACAATAGAAACACCTTTGAAGAGATGTATAATTCCTATTATAATGTCCTACCGCTTAGGACTATTGATAATATGCCAGAAATAGAACCTATACCTAAAAAATTAAGAAATCAAGATGTTATATATTTAGTATATAAGGAAAATACTGATAAAAATAAAATAAAGTTTTCGCTAACAGAAAATAAAATAGCTTTATTTTATTCGGGACTTATTGAGGAAAATGTATGGTTGGATATAACATATAGTTATAGTGTTAGCGAAAAAAAGTTGAAAAATTATATCAGTTTTCGTGGGGAAAGTGTACCTACAGTAGATGATGATCAAAAACAAACAAAAGAACTTTTAGAAAAATATAATATTTCAAAAGAATACCTGCAAGAAAAATCAGATGAATTATTGAATACTGTACTAACAGACTGGAAGAACTATAGTGGTAGCTCATATTCAAAAGACAATATGGGAAGATTAACAATAGAGAAAGATGAATTTTTAAAATAATAAGGTAAACCTATGAAAAAGTTAAGTAAAAAATGGAAAATATTTATATCCGTTGTGGTAATCTTGATAGGTAGTTTATATGGCTATTATAAAGCAAACAACAGAAACGCCTTTGAAGAGATGTATAATTCGTATTTTAACGTATTACCACTTAGAGCTATAGATAATATGGGACAGATAAAACCTATCCGTAGAGATGATCAAGGCTTCGATGTAAAAAAATTTTACTATAAAGAACAAGTTAATGGAAGTAATATAGAATTTTCTTTAATAAACTTTGATGATGAAAAGAAAATATTTATAATTAGCTCAACATTAATTGGAGAAGGGGTATATTTAGATATAAACTATGTGTATGATATGAATACACACAAATTGGAAAACAGTGTTACTTTCCGCGGAGAAAATGTTCCTTTAACAAATGATAAACCTAAACAAAGAAGAGAACTACTAGAAAAATACAATATTTCAAAAGAATATCTACAAAAAAAGTCAGATGAATTATTGAATACTGTACTAACAGACTGGAAAAATTATAGTGGTAGCTCATATTCAAAAGACAATATGGGAAGACTGACAATAGAGAAAGATGAATTTTTGAGATAATAGGTTAAATCTATGAAAAAGTTAAGTAAAAAATGGAAAATAATTATAGCGATTGTGATTTTCTTGGCAGGGTGCCTATATGGTTATTACAAAGCAAATAATAGAAATGCATTTGAAGAGATGTATAATTCCTATTATAATGTTCTACCGCTTAGGACAATTGCTAATATGCCTCAAATAGTACCTTTAACTAGGGATCAAACAGAACAAAGTATTAGAGCTCTAAATTATAAAACTAATACAGATAAAGATAAAGTGGAAATTTCATTAGTGAATAATTTAGATAGAAAAAGTATCTCAATAATTTCTTCTAGTTATATCTCTGAAGAAGTATACTTAGATATAAATTATAGATATGAGGTAGATACTCAAAAATTAATAAATTATGTTAGTTTTCGTGGTAGGAATATACCTAGTACTGATGACAAACAAAAGCAAAGAAAAGAACTACTAGAAAAATACAATATTTCAAAAGAATACTTACAAGAAAAGTCTGATAAACTATTAGATACTGTACTGACGGATTGGAAGAGGTATAGTAATAGCTCGTATTCAAAAGATAATATGGGAAGATTAACGATAGAGAAAGATGAGTTTTTGAGATAGTAAATTAAATAATAGGTAAAATAAAAGGTCGTAGCTTTTAAATAAAGTTACGACTTTTTTATGAAAAGTATATTTTCTATATAAAATAGCCATAAAATATTTAATGTGTTTATGAAAGGGTGTTTCATGAAAATGAAAGTAATCTTGATACAGATAACTTTGTAGATAATAACAATCTAAAATCTGTTACATAAAAAATCCAACATCTATTTACTTTATTTTTATTAGAAAAAAAGATATAATATAATTATAAAAACGATTACAAAAAAATACAAATAAAGGAGGCGTAATTTATGAGTGAATTAAAAAGAACGATAGGTTTCTTACCGGCGTTTATGACGGTAATAGGTTCTGTAATAGGGGCAGGGGTATTCTTTAAAGCCGCCATAATATATAAAACAACTGGAACAATGAGCCTAGGACTTTTAGCTTGGGCATTAGCGGGAGTAATTACAATATGTGCAGGCCTTACAGTAGCTGAACTTGCAGCTTCTATTCCAGAAGTTGGTGGAATGGTTGTTTGGATTGAAAAAGCTTATGGTAAAACAGCAGCGTTCTTATTAGGTTGGGCACAATCAGTTATCTATTTCCCGGCTATGATAGCGGCTTTAGCAGTTATTTTCTCAACACAAGTATTAAACTTATTAAACTTAGACAAAGCATGGCATTTACCAATTGCTTTTGCAGCAGCAGCATCACTAATGTTTTTAAACTTCTTAGGAGGAAAAACAGGTGGTGTTATCCAAACAGTAGCTACAATCTGTAAGTTGATTCCATTGGCTGCTATTATACTTTTTGGTTTATTCCAATCGGATTCTCAACCGCTACAACTTTTCCCAATTGAAGCAGGAAAAGACATCTCATTTGCAGGTGGATTAGGTGGAGCATTACTAGCTGCGATGTTCGCATATGAAGGATGGACTAACGTAGGTAGTATGGCTGGAGAAATGAAAAATCCTCAAAAAGACTTACCAAGAGCTATTTTCTTAGGTCTTGCGGTAGTTATGGCTGTATATGTACTTATAAATGTTGCGTATCTAATGAGTTTACCAATGGATCGTGTTGCTGGTAACCAAACAGTAGCTAGTGAAGTAGCGGCTAAGTTATTTGGTGGACTAGGTGGTAAAATCTTAACAATTGGTATCCTAATAAGTGTGTACGGTGCTATAAACGGATTTACAATGGCAGGAATTCGTGTACCTTACGCAATGGCAAAAAGTGATCAAATTCCAATGAAAAATGTTTGGACAAAATTAAATAAAGATTCTATTCCAGTAAATGCAGGTTTACTATTATTAGTACTAGCTGGAATCATGATGTTAACAGGAAGTTTTGATATGTTAACAGACTTACTAGTATTTGTAATGTGGTTCTTCTATACAGCTACATTCCTTGCGGTAATCATCTTACGTAAAAAAGATCCTGAACTAGATCGTCCTTACAAAGTGCCTCTATACCCAATTATTCCAATAATCGCAATTTTAGGTGGAGTATACACATTAGTAAGTACACTTATCGCTCAAACAGAATTAGCTTTAGGTGGAATTGGATTAACAGTTGTTGGTTTACTATTCTACACAGAAATACACAAAAAATTCAAAAAATAGCATTATTCTATATACAAAAAGAGTACAAACAATTGGTTTGTACTCTTTTCAATTTTAAGGAAAAAATATAAGTTAAGAAGTTTTTTAGAAAATATAGGGTATTAAAATAGATTTAGCAATAATTTAAAAATTAATAGAGTGATATTACTCTATTTTTTTTATCGAAGAATATGATATAATGAAGAAAAAATTAAAAAGGTAGGTGTAAAATGAGTAATATTAGAGCTATAACAATACGAGTACTATTAGCTATAATACCGTTTGTAGCACTGATAGTTATACTTTACTATTCAACTGCATCTAATGGGAAAGATATAAGAAAGATGCATGAACAAGAGAGGATAGCACTGTATATTGTACAAAATTTCAATAATGTAAAAAAAATAGAGTTTAAGAGTTTTGAACATCGTTCTGGACCTGGGCCAAGCGGCTGGTTTGTGGAAGCTGTAGTAAATGATGATTTTGGAGCACACTACCATTTGAAAGATATAGAAGGTAATGCAGAAATTAGCGGAGATATAAATGTGTATACTCGAGAGGATATGAAGGATGAGATTAAAGCGGGTATTCGGACAATGAATGTAGAGAGCAGAAAACAGCCGGATACAAATGCAAATATAAACAATATAGAAATAAAATATTTCGAAGGATAATAATTAATGAAAAGAATAATAAAAGTATTAGTCAGTATAATTAGTTTAGTAGTACTTGGAATATTTAGTGCTGGATGTGGATCGAATAATGTGAAAATAACTAAAGAACAACAAGAGAATATTGTAAAAGAGTTAGCTAGAAGTTATGATATAAAATCGATTGAATTTAAAAAAATTGAAAAAACATATGAGGCAGGAACAATAACTATATATATAAAGTTAAATGATGATCCAGGATATGAAACAACAATAAGTATTGATAATATCGATGAATTAAATAATATAAAAACAAGATGGGGGCTTAGTCCAATTCAGAGGTTTGAAAAATTAAAAAGAAAAGAAACTATAGCATTAGAGAATATAGATTTAAAAAGTATAAAAATAAAATATATAGAAAAATAGTATTTCGAAGTCTAGCGTTATAATAACATTATTCTATATACAAAAAGAGTACAAACAATTTGTTTGTACTCTTTTCTACGTTAAAAGTATATTTATACCCGAGGGTTATTTTCTATTTTCTAAGTATTCAGCGATTGCTGCTACGTCTTTATCTCCACGACCAGATACGTTAACGATAATCACTTTATCTTTATCCATTTTTGGAGCACGTTTGATAACTTCTGCTAGTGCGTGAGAACTTTCGATAGCTGGAATAATTCCTTCTGTTCTAGTTAGTAAAAGTAGTGCATCAACTGCTTCATCATCAGTTGCACTTACATATTCTGCACGTTTTGCATCTCTTAGGAATGAGTGTTCTGGTCCAATACCAGGGTAGTCTAAACCTGGAGAAATAGAATAAACAGGTTTAACAGAACCATCTTCGTTAAATAGTGCGTAAGTTTTCATTCCATCTAATACACCAACAGTTCCAAGAGTCAGTGTTGCAGCATGACGGTCTGTGTTTAAACCACGTCCAGCAGCTTCTACACCTAAAAGAGCAACTTCTTCATGAGGTATAAACTCTGCAAAAGCACCGATAGCGTTAGAACCACCACCAACACAAGCAACAACTAGGTCAGGTAAACGACCTTCTTTTTCTAGGATTTGACGTTTTGCTTCTTTACTAATAATTTTTTGGAAGTCTTTTACGATAGTTGGGTAAGGGTGTGGACCAACTGCTGATCCAAGTACATAGAAAGTATCATCAATATTTTCAATCCATGCTTTAAATGCAGCGTCTACAGCTTCTTTTAAAGTTTTTTCTCCTTCTTGAGCCGGATGTACTTTTGCTCCAAGCATTTCCATTCTAAATACATTTAAGCGTTGGCGTTCAACATCTAATGCACCCATGTAAATTTCACATTCCATACCGAATTTAGCGGCAGCAGCTGCAGTAGCAACACCGTGTTGTCCAGCGCCAGTTTCAGCGATTACTTTCTTTTTACCCATACGTTTAGCTAGTAAAATTTGTCCGATAACGTTATTAAGTTTATGTGCACCAAGGTGGTTTAAATCTTCACGTTTTAAATAGATTTTAGCTCCACCAAGTTCTTTTGTTAATGTCTCAGCGTAGTAAAGTGGAGTTTCGCGGCCTGAATAGTCTTTTAAGTAGTGTGCGTATTCAGCTAAAAATTCTTCGTCATCTTTGTATTTATTGTATGCTTCTTCTAACTCATCTAATGCTTTTTGTACTGCTTCAGGAACAAAGCTTCCTCCAAATTCTCCAAAATATCCTTTTAATGTATCTAAGTTGTTTTCTAAGTTTGTCATTTATTTATCCTCCAAGTAATTCGTCTTTTAAAATTTTTTTTAATAATCTATCTTACTCCAAAAAGAAAAGACCGTATAGATCTCTACACGGCCCTTTTTCGAAATTTAAATGAATTTTTCTACAGCCGACATAGACACTTTTTAGAGTACACTAAAGTTGCGTCTACGTCTTTAAAACATACACACAACATTATCTACGCCAGTTTTGCCAAGAATTTAAAGTTGTTGTTTGTTTCATTTTGTAGTACCTCCATTCATTTTGTTGATTTAATTATACATAGTTTTAAAACAAAAAGCAATAGTATTTTAAAAATTTTTTAAATATTTTTCAGAAAATTCAAAAGAAAAGTTAGTGAATAACGTTTGTTAGTGGAGTTTTTTAATAATATGTAAGTTTATTTAGAGTATTTTTATTTTGAATATTCTTGAGTTGCTTATAACAATATTTTTTGTGAAAGTTATTTATCTTAAAATTTGTCTTGAAAAGTGATATAATGTAGCAGTAAATGTTTTAGTATGGAGGTGTAACTTGAAATTATCGGTATTAGCCAGTAGTAGTAGTGGAAATAGTATTTACTTAGAACATAATAATTTTAAATGTTTAGTAGATGCAGGACTAACCGGCAAAAAAATAACAGAAAACTTAGCAAAAATCGATCGAGATATAAAAGATATTAATGCTATATTTGTAACTCATGAACATATAGATCATATAAAAGGAATAGGTGTACTAGCACGTAAATATAATATCCCAGTTTATGCGAACAAGTTAACTTGGGATAATATGCAAAAGGTTGGCGAGATAAAAACTGATCTTAAATTTCATTTTGAAAAAGAGGAAAGTAAAATTTTTGATAATAATATAGTAGTAAATAGTTTTGGAGTAAGTCATGATGCTGCTAACCCTCAATTCTATACTTTTGAGTGTGAAGGTAAAAGGGTGAGTATTCTTACAGATACAGGATATGTATCAGATAAAATGATAGATTATGTAAAAGACTCTCATACAATAGTATATGAAAGTAACCATGAAGAAAATGTCCTGTTGAGTGGACCGTATCCTTGGGTAACAAAACAACGTATTTTATCAGATAAGGGACATTTATCAAATAACGATTCTGCCAACTATTTAACTAAGATAGTAGGGGATAACACTAAAAATGTCTTTTTAGCCCACCTAAGTGAGCAAAATAATACAAAAGAGCTTGCTAGAATGTCTGCGGATATGACGCTTAAAAATAAAGATATTGACTGTGTGTTAGAAGAAAATAATTCTATTGATTGTAATAATAAGATAGTAATAATGGATACAGACCCAGCAATCCCTACAAAATTACTTGAAATATAACAATATAGAAAGCAAATGATTATCGAAGGTATATCTAGTTTGAATTGCCAAAAAAAGATAGCTATTTTTGAAATACTAAGTGTATTTTATAAAAATAGCTATTTTTTGTCGTTTAGAATAAAAAGAAAAACATTATAGGTTGACATGTATATACAACGTTTTAAAGATATCTAATAATATAGACAAAATTTTCTCGAAAAGTAACCGTTTTCCTTTAAATTTTCTGAAAATTCTAGTTTTTTTAACTGAAATTTTAATTTTTTTATTGCATTTTATCGAAAAATCCTTTAAGATATTATTATGTTATTTTTATTTTTAGGTCAATATAAACAAAGAGATTATACATAATTATCAAATTGTTTTGTTTTAAGACAATATTAAAAATAAATGGATGTCTTAATGGAAAGTATTTATATAGTAAATACTGGTTATTTTTGGAAGGAGTTTAGCGAATGGAAAAGCTATTAGAGATTAAAAATCTAGAAACAGCATTTAGAATTAAAGATGATTATTTTAATGCTGTTGATAAAGTTAGTTTAGACCTATATAAAAACGAAGTATTAGCTATCGTTGGAGAGAGTGGTTGTGGTAAGTCGACATTAGCG
>ERZ773037.389-NODE-389-length-24054-cov-7.789491_pt1 | contig 24054 bp, 30 predicted proteins | sample MGYA00511466_ERZ773037 | MGnify/ENA primary metagenome ERZ773037 (study PRJEB29015, sample SAMEA2738146) | human oral metagenome | biome: human oral; feature: human-associated habitat; material: saliva | place: China | collected 2202 ... | reverse complement strand
CTAACACCTTGTGGCACAAGGAGTTTCGCATAATATGTCGACATATTATTTTTGGTCTTATTTTGACTATAGAATATGCCCTAGACTCTTGATACTATTGACACTATGGCGCATAATATGACATATTTGGCGTTTCATATTATTGCCTTATTTGTGACATACTTCCTTTCTTTTAGACGTTTACGTGGTGATGAGTTTCTAAGCTCTTAAAACTAGAGTTTGAAATTGACAGTAGCATTTAACTTTAGAATGGCTCTGAGAAGCTCTCAGAAGCCCGTGACACGATTTTAGATGGTCTTTAGGGTAAAACTACCGGATAGGGTCTAGAGTTGATTACAGAGCAAATTAGAGACCTTAAAAACGATGTGCTTATTTTACGGTGTTTTATGAGACGGTAGAAAAAGGTTAACGTGAGTTAAAACGTTAGAATAGCCTTCAGAAGCTTTCAGAAGTCCGTGACACGATTTTAGGGTTGTTCTAGGGTAAATATACCCGATAGGGTTTTAAACGGCGTAAAGAGCCTCTCAGAGCCTTTAAAAACGGTAGGTGTCTTTATTAAAGATTTTTAATGGGTTTTGCCTTGTCTTGGTTAAGGGCTTGTGCTATAATGAACGGTGACAACGCCTTTGTGCGTTAAATTTAGTTATGACAAAGGAGTTTTGCAATGACAAAACGAAACACGAACCGAGCAATCGAAGGTCATGGTAGCCTTCGTAAAACAAAAGCTTTCGGGCTTGCTGGTGTCATGGCACTTGCTGGTGTCTTTGTAACAGGTAATGCGTCAGCCAATGAAGTGGCAGCGCATGATACAACACCTGTTGTATCAACAGGAGCAACAACTGCGCCTACGACTACGGCAACTGAAGCAACGCTTGCAACTTTGGACAAACCAGTGGAAACGGCAACAACGGTTGATACGTCAGCGCCTGCTGATACGCTTGTTGATGTGGCTAAAAACGCTAACACTATCGAAGCGACTAATCAAGCGGATTTGGACGAGGGTTATACAACCGTTAAGAACCAAGCAGATGTTCTTAAAGTACCAACAACCGAAGGTGACGCTAAGACGTATGACAATCTCAAAGATGCGTCTAAAGATGTTAATGACCAAAGCAAGGCTGTAGCAGATGCGGCTGCGGTTCGTGACGAGCTCAATACAAAACTCGACACTGTGATTAAAGACGCTGAAAAAGCGGGTATCACCGTGAACCTTACAGACGACGTTGTTTACGACAAGGCCGAAGACGCAACAGCTGATATCAACAAGCAAGTGGAACAACTTGGTGCTTTGACGGAAACCGTTACTAACGCTAAAACACGTCTTGAAACGGTTATTAAAGAAGCAACGGATGCTGGTGTGCTCTTTAAGGGTGACGCTACCTTGACACTCGTTGTTGGTAAAGAAGACGAGTTCAATGCGCAACTGGCAGCTGCTGAAAAAGCGGTTAAAGATGCTATTGACGCGCAAAAAGCTGTCACGACTGGTTTTGACAAAGCCGTTGCTAAAGCTGAGTCAGCTAAAGTGAAAGTCATCGTCAAAGGTCAAACGGAAGTAACCCCTGAAGAAGCGTCTAAAGCTCTTGGAGCCGTTAACGCTAAGGTGGACGCAGCTGTCGCTCAAAAAGTAGCTAATGACAAGGCTTACGCCGAAGCGCTTAAGTCATGGGAAGCTGTTGTTGCAGCGGGTAACGCTAAAGTTGAAGCGGAATATCAACGTGACTTGGCGGCCTTTAACAAACGCGTGGCTGAAGCCAAAGCGCAAAACGACAAGATTACAGCCGAAAACAAGGCTATCGAAGAAGCTAACAAGAGTGCTAAGGGTGGTTTGACCAAAGAGTCAACAGCTAAAGCCAATAACGATGGGTCTTACACGCAAAGCCTTTCAGGACTTGCTGACGTTAAGATTGCGTCGACTGGTGAAGTAACGTTGACGCCAACAGGTAGTGTGACTTTGGTTTCTGCGGAACTCGTCAGCGCAAGTGGTAAGAAACAAGCGCTTGAAGTCAAAGACAACAAGGTTTCATACAAGGGTGCTCTTACGGAAGCTGGTAATTATACTGTTAATTATACGTTTAAACCAAATGGTAACGCTGAAGGTAAGGTTGTTGGTAGCTTTGTCGTGACTAACAGTTCACAAGACAGCACGACAACGACTAAAGTAACGACGGCGCCTATGGACTTGATTGCCATGGTAGACTCAAGTCCGTCATTTAGCAGCCGTTCGTCTCAAATCTTCCCAATTATCAAAGATATTTTGAAAGACGCTAATCCTAAGACACGCCTTGCTTTCTTTGATACGTCAGTGAACACAACCATGAGTCATATCATTTCGAACGACGGTGCAACGCGTTGGATGTCACTCGATGACGCTAAGAAGTTTGTTGATCTTGTTGTCGACCACATGGCGAAAACCAAAGCTGAGGGTTGGTCTTACTATGACGCTAACAACATGTTCTACGACGTGTTGAAACAACACCCTGAGTTCTTGATTGACCGTGCTTATGTTGACAAACCAATCGAAAAAGCTTACGAAGATTTGACAGATAAGAATAAAATCTTCAACGTTCTTCAAGTGACTGACGGCTGGTCAGCAAACGAAGAAATGGATAGCTCGTTTGCGGAGTACGTTAAAGCGCACGCTAAGACTTTCGTCAGTGCGATTGATGCTAGTGGCGCAGGCGACTTTACTATCGGTAAAATGCGTGCCCTTGGTTTTGATACGGCTATCGAAGCTAACCCTGTAACGGATAAAGACAAGATTGTAGCTTACTTCCGTGAAGTAGCGACTGAAACAGTCAATACGCCAGGTGAAGTGAAACAATCGTCTAAGACAGACAGCAAGACAGATAGTTTTGCCGCAAATACGACAAAACCTTTGAAACAACTCGTTGCAGTGCCAACGGATGCGCCTAAGAAGGGCAAATTCGATGCGCCTGCTAAACCTGTTCAAAAAGAAGCTCCAACCGTTGAATTGTCACGTTTGGTGGTAACGACGGCTTCACCTAAACTTGGTGAGGTTCAAGCGGAAGCGCATAAGGTTTCGGTCTCTGTCGCTATTCATCCTGTGACTTATAAAGCCCCTGAAGCGCCTAAGGCTGAAGCTCCAGCGCAAGCACCTGCGGCTCCTGTTAAAGCGGCTAAAGTGGCTGAGGGTCGTACCCTTCCGAACACAGGGTCTGCTGATACGACAGCGCTTGGTCTTGCGGGTCTCGCAACGCTTGGTGTGGCTGGAACGCTTATCCGTCGTAAAACAAACTAACAATAAAAAAAGAGCCAAACGGCTCTTTTTTGCTTGCGTCTGAGAGCCCCTGAGAGCTCGTCTACGTGCGTTTAGACTGAGGTCGGTAGTTTTACCCTAGCGATGACCCAAAGGGCCTCAGAAACGATGTCAGAGGGGTCTATGGACGTTTAGGTTTTGATACTTCTGACGGTTCGTCCATGGCTTGCTCAAAAACATAGCGTTGGTCGAGGTCTAATGGGCACCCTTCCGCGATAAGACGTCTTGCAAACGAAACAATAGCTTGTTTGTCTTCAGGGACGGGTCGTGGTTTGATGGTCATAAATTCACGAAACGGTAGAAGTACGTCATGTAGAAGCATTACAGGTGTTGTTGCGTCGGCTGTAAGTTCTTCGAATGATACCGTTAGGTCAAAGAGTAGTGACCCGTTAATGGCGTTGATTTCAACGGTTGTCGTCGTATCGTCTGAGGTTTCGACTTGTTCTGTCTTGACATTGTACGCTGCTCGACTGCCTGTTTCTAGTTTTGCTGTTTTTACAATTTGATTTAAGCAAAGTTCGAGTGAGTCAGCGTCGTAAGCGTGGTAGCCTGGTTTAACGATATCAGACCACAGACGTCCGATAAGTGAATTAAATCGGCGTTTGGTGCTTTCTGTGAGTTCGCCAAATTCAAGCTCGTATTTGCGCGCAAAGTTTTCGCACATTTGTTTAGCTGTTTCTTCAGATGATACAGCAAGAGCTGATGTTGGGTCAAACATGTGTTCGGTGATCGTTGCTAGTTCGGTTAAGAGAAAATCAGCAATACCCGTGCTATTGTTTTTAACGATGTTTTCAACAGTGAGCTTGATTTCTTCAGGCGTCATGGTTTTTAGAATACCAAATTCGCCACCATCGGCTAGCGTTTTTGTCAGACGCTCAGTGTAAGTATCAATCAATTTTTGTTTAGCGTCATCCGTTGGACCCTCTAAGGCTTGTAACAAGTCCTTAGAAACAGCGTCTTTGAGAGGGATAGTCTTGATGCTGCCGTCAGCGTGCGTGATGGTGAATACTTGTTTGTCTTCGTCAAAGTGAACGGTGTCTGAGTTTAGGTTCTTGAGTTTATCAGTGAGTTGTGTCATGAGAGGCGTTCCTTTCGTTAGTTAGAGCGACGACCTTTGTTGTCAGCTTGGTTGAAGAGTTCCAAGAGTCGGAGTTCACGGTCAGTCAAACCACGGCGTTTGATGGCGCGTGGTTGCCAATCGGTTGTTTTACTAATCATGTGGTTGAGAATGATTTGGGTAATAGCTTTAGCGGTATCGTCTGAAAACGGCTCTGAGAGACTCTCAGATACTTTCTTTGCGATGTCACGGTGTTTGATATAGTCAGCCACATAAACGACCGCTGAGACGTTCTCATGGCCTTTGAAGCGGTCGTAACCGCTAGCCTCGTCGAACGTGCGAGTGGCATATTTCCCAAGGTCATGAAAGCGAGCAGCTTCTGTCAGAACAAAACGGTCGTCATTGGACAGCTGGTGTTGGTCTGCGAGCTTGTTGGCTTCAGCTTCAACCAAACGCAAGTGCTCGGAGATGGGTTCTTTGTGGTGCGGCGTGCCGTGGTCGTCTGAATAGATACCCTCTTTGAGACGAATTTGAATAACGTCTGTGAGAGCGGGACGATGGTTATCCGCAAGAGCCATGGTATCGCAGTCGATACCAACGATAGGTGGTTGCAGACAGCTGTCAAGCCATGGATACAAGAGACCAACGACTGTTACTTCAGGATACTTAGCTTTTAGCGCGTTGTATTCTGCCTTGCGGGTTTTGAGGGTTGTAGGTGCCGCAATGTGCTTATCTTCAGATAAATCTTTCTTCCAAGAGGCATCCCACGGTGTGAGGTCAGGTGTTTTGGATGGATCGTCTGGTGATTTGATATGGAAAGTGATGGTTGTCATGTTCTTTCTCCTCTAGTGATTTCTTACGGTAGAAAAAGACTAAGGGTGGTTCAGTCACCCTTAGTCTTAAGCCATTTGTGTAAGGCGTAACGAATGCGCCATTGGTTGATAAAGCTATGGTCGTGACGCATGAAGCGCTTGTGGGTTTTGTCAATCCCGTTTTGCCAGTTGTCTTTGGTCAGGAACTGTCCTCGCGTCCGCCAGTATTGCCCACGCTTGGCTGTAAAAACTTTGGTGATAAGACCAACGCTTAGCCTTGCATGGTTGTTTTTGTAGCGCGTGGTTGGAATGACAATGAGACTTCCAACCATGAGGTCTTTGAGCTCACCAATGCGGTGGCTTTCAAGCATAGCCTTGCGCAAATCGTTGGGAAATTGATAGACTAAGGTCTTACCGTCCAAGCGTTTGACCTTACAAAAGACGTTGGTTTTAGCCATGGGTGGCCTCTTTAGTCGTGAGTTCAAAACGAGTAACCCAACCGTCTGTGGTTCTAGCTTCAAAGGTGTTTTCCGCGGGATAAGTAATGGCGTCTGTTCCATGGAAGCTCTTCAAAAGACCCATGATATCGTCAGGGTCGTCAATCGTAATGAAGAAGACCGCTTGAAGGTTATCGTTTTTGGTCACTTGGGTTTTAGTTTTGACAAGAAGCCCTTGGTCTAAAGCCTCTCGAACTTCTTCCGTTATGGCTTTGATAAGAGCGATGTAAGATTGCGTCATGCGTTTGTCCTTTCTACGACGTTTGGTTTTTAGTTTCTAAGTCACTTAGTGCGTCAATGTCGTTTTGGTATTTGACGATAACGGTGTTTGCGACATTACAGGCGATGCCTGCAACCACTTGGCTATTGAGAGCTAAGTTTCCAAGTCTTTCTTCGATTTCTTTGCTATAGAAGTTATCATCAGGACTTAGCCCTTGTTTTTCAATCCAAGACCATATAACGTCTTTACTGATTGGTTCACTGTCTAGGGCGATACAGGGTAGACCACAAACGGTAGTGATATCAAGGTCAACCAGAGACTTGTAGAGGTTAATACCCTCGTATTCTGCTTTATAGCCGTTAAGTCGTCGTGAAGCCATGTCCATAAAATCATTCCTGAGCGCGTCTGCTATAGCAATAGCTTGGTCTTTCCAGCTGAGGTCGTGTTTTACGGCGTACTCTGTTGTGAGACTCACTAAGTAGAAGGTTTCGACGAGGTTCTTGTGTATCTTATAGTCTAAAATACTATCGACAAGGCTATCAAATTGATACCTTGGGCCTAGAGGCTCAAGTATGCTTAGAGCTTTTTGCATGAGTTGTGAATGTGGCGCTGTATTCGCGTCAGGACGGTCAATCGTACCCAAACAAACAACGTCAGGTGCGAAGCGTTCTAACTGTTTGGGTACAAAGCTAAAGACGTTAGGGTTTTTAGTGGCTACAATCACAAATGTTTGTACTTTCGGATAATCGTTCAAGGCTTTCTCAAAAGTTTTGATATGATTAAAGGCTTGCTTACTAAAACGTTGGATGGCTTCAGCTTTCGGATTAGACATAAGGTTTCCTTTCTACGGCATTTGTTTGTTGAGGTTTAATACTGAAACATATAGGTTATTGATGTCATCATGATGCTCTTCGATGACATGATTAGCAGCTTCGATAGCCACACTAACGACCCCTTGATTATTGATAGCTAAGTCATAGAGCTTTTCTACAATAGCTTCGCCGTCAGCTGGATTGTCGGGATTTAGGCCTTGTTTTTCAATCCACAACCAAATAATGTCTTCGTTGATGGGTTCCTTGTCTAAGGTGACATAGGGTAGGTTGTAGCTAATATCGATGCCTAAATCTTCTAGGAAATCATAGAAATCCAATTCTTTGCACTCAATCTCATACGTTTTGAGCCTTTGTTTTGCTTCTTCGACAAAGTCTTTCTTAAGATTATCGGATACAGTAATAGCTTGGTCTTTATAAGGCGCGTTAGCGGCGATTGCACCTCGCATTACAAGGCTGACGCGGTAGAAGGTTTCCGTGATTCTTTCGCGGATTTTGTAGTCTAAGATACTACTAATGAGGCTCTCTATTTGGTATTTAGGCTCGAGGCTCGTGAGCATGTCTACGACTTTTTCGATGAGCACCATGCGGGATTCTTTACCGTTTTTAGGACGCCTTATTGTTCCCAATCGGACGGTATTGGTTGCAAAGCGTACTAAATGCTTAGGGACGAAGTTAAAGATGTTAGGGTCTTTAGTTGCCACAATTACAAATGTTTGTGTTGTCGGATGTTTCTTTAGGGCTCTATCAAAGGCATTGATGTAGTCGAAAGGCTTTTTATACAAGCGCTGAATAGCTTCGGCTCTTGGATTAGGCATAAAGTCTCCTTTCTAAAGTAAATCAAGCAATTTGTCGATTTCGGCATGGGGTTTGTTTGCGAGCATGGCATACAAGCCCATGATTTCAGCGCTATGTTTGTAGAAGGCTGTGTAAGTGGCTTTATTCATAGCACCAACGAGCAAACGCGTTGCATTTGTGAGCGCATTGATTTTCATTTGGATGAGCCCTTCACGGTCGGAGTAGCTTGTGCAATCCTGCATGGTGGCGATGGATTCATCAAGCCAATTTCGGATGATGAATATGTTTCCCATTATTTTGCCCCTTAGCGTTGGTTCAGGTATCCCTGTAACGTCGCTTAGTTTGAACCCTATATCATCCATAGCTATGCTGTATTCGATAACGGTGAGGTTTCTCTTGTATTCGGCGTCGTAGAGTTCTCTGTAAGTTTCAACTTGCGTTTTTACGTATTTTGTGAAAGTATCGAGGAAGCGCTTTTTTAAGACACGCGCTTGTTTTTCTAAGGTTTCGCCCTTCTTGCTGGCTTGTTCGATAAGAATATCTAAGGCTTGGAATACTTGAGCATACTTGTCGTCGATACCCATGTCTATAATATTTTTCATATCGTCGTGGTATTGCTCTTTAGGGTCGAAAGCGTCAAGTAAGCGTTCTGCTGTGCGTTGTAGTTGAACGTAAGGGTCGACATTAGGCTCAGGACGTTCGATAGTTCCAATGATAGTTTTATTACTAATGAACCGTTTTAAGTGTACGGGAACGAAAGCAAATCCGTTCGCGTTGTTAGCCACTACGATAGCAAAGCTCTTAGCCGACGGGTTGTCAGTTAGAGCTCTTTTGAAAGGTTCGGTATTATAGTAAACCTGCCTATCAAAGCGTTTAATTAAATCTAAAGTTTTAGTCATGTAGCTATGTTCTCCGTGGTAGTGCGTTTATTGTCATTAGTCGTAAGTTTTCTAGTTCGTCTTGGTATCTAAACGCCGACGTCTCCATAGTTTCGTTCGCAAAACCGGTAACTGTTTGAATGATGCGTTTAAGGTGCTTGAGTGTTATGAGCTCGTAGGTCGTTCGTTGTTTGTAACTTGCTGTTTTTACCCATTTGGGCGTATAGGTGTCAAGCCAGTGTTCAATAGTGCTTGCATTAGTTAACTTTTCACCGTTTAAGGTTATGCACATTGTTTCACTAGCTTCGTGTATATCAAACCCAATGCTATCGAATATAGCGTTGTAATGACGATTGGGTATAATATATTGTTGCTCATCGATATAATAGGCGACCCATGATTCTACGCGTTCTTGTAAGAACCCGACAAATTGTTCTTGTAAGTCATGAGCTTTTTTCTCAAGTTCTTTATCGAACAGGGCGCCGGCGTTGGAGCTGTAGCATAGACGCTCTATAACATGTTCTTTGTCTTCGATATCATAGTTGAGAATATCGTTTATAAGACTCTTGATGTTGGTGACCGGGTCGGCACCTTCGAGCAATCGTTTAGCTGTTCGCTTAAGATGTGCTTGTAAGTTGTTATCAGTTGGGCGGTCAATCGTTCCGATAGTCGTACAGCCTTCTACGAAACGCGTTAGATGTTTCGGCACAAACGTAAAAACACAAAGGTTTTTCGTTGTAGTAATCGCAAATATTTTAGCACTGGGGTGTTTAACAAGAGCCCTCTCAAACGTTTTGTCATGCGCAGTAGCGTATTCGTCAAACTGTAAGATTAGCTCTGATGTTGTTGCGGTCATAAGTATTTTCTTTCTACTGATTAGTTCTATTATAGCAAAAACAGCCTATTTAGGCTATTTTTGGCTGTGTTTGGCTATTTTCTCAGCCCGTATAATGTCAACAGTGAGTCGTTTGATGTCGTCGGCAAATGCTTTGCGCGTATGGACGTTAGCACGTTTCATAACGTGTGCGATGAGTTGAGTGTAACGTACTAATTGTCTGAGGTGCTTGAAATGGACGCCTTGGTCTTCAGGTTTAAGGCTATCGAGTTGTTCAGGCGTTATGCCGAGCCAACCCCAAACGTCCTCGGGGTCTGAGAGTCCCATGCCGTTACAAACGCTGACGAAAACGTCCGTACCGTCTTGTGACATGGTATAGGAAACGTTGGACAAAGGACTATCGTCAAGGTCAAGCCCTTGTTTGTTGGCTTTGTTGAGGAAGGTCTGCGTATTTGCCATGAAAGCTTCAGCGTATCTTATGTAGAGGTCGTTAGCTTGGTCCCTGAGATTTTGGTCTAGTGCTGTTGATCTATCGACCAGGTCACTAACCTGAGAAAACCAAGTAAAACGAAAGGACCTAGCCATGAGTTCATCAATCTTGTATTTAAACATGAGACTTGGTTGCATTTGATTGAACAAAGCACCGCACGTATGGTGGATTTGCTTGGTGATAGCTTTTTCTGTTAAATTTTGCGGACGGTTGATACTGGCTAACTTAGCGTCACTTGGCGCAAAACGCTCAAGATGGGCTGGGGCGAAGGTAAAAACGTGTTCAGACTTCGTCGCAACGATGGTAAAACGCTTAGCGTTTGGATGTTTATGCAGTGCTTGCGTAAAAGTAGGCGTTAAACGCTTAGACGCCATGATTAAGTTGTAGATTTGTTTAGAATTATTGGTCATGAGCGGTCACTTCCTTTTCTTTTACGGGCTCTAGCCTCGTCAATTTTTTGATGGTAGTTTAGGTAGGCGGCTGGTAGAATAACGTCAGTTTGCTGGATACACCACAATAGACGTTCTACAGTTGCGCTCAAATCATATAGGCGTTTTTGTTTTGCTTGTAGTTTGTCACTAGATAGCTTGTCGGCCTCTTCAGGCGTTAAGCGAAGCCATTCCCAAATGACGTCCGCTGATTCAAGCGGTTTTTCACTCAACGTAATGACAACGTCTGGTCCGTTGTCCGTAAGGGTATTTATGCTTTTGAGCTGTTTGCGGGCTTCTCTAATGTATCGCTTGACACGCGCGTAGAATTTTTCTGTGCTTTGCTTGTGAAGATTTTCAACAAGCGGTACAAGTTCGGGTGTGTATTTTTTAGCCATGGTCATCATGTCGATGGTATCTTGAAATTTGCTTATACGCGTTTGTTTGCTCACAATGCATGCGATGATGTCATCGAGAACGAAGTGATTTGGTGTATTGTTTGCTAATTTATCAGCTTCGCGCTTTAGCGCTGTTAGCGGGTCTACACCGCGTGGATAGTCCATAGTAGATAATTGAATAGCTGATTCGGGAATGAAGCGCGTCAAGTGATTAGGGACAAACGAAAGAACACCTTCTGTAGTTGTAGCTACGACCGTAAAAGAACTTGCGTTGGGATATTGCTTCATAGCTTGTTTAAGCGTAGATTCATAGACTTCAGGTTGGCTAGCGAAGTAGATGTAAGGGTGTCTTGTCATGAGTCGTCTTCTTCCTTTTCGTTTTTTTCAATAGCGTTGTGAATAGCTTTGGCTGTTCGGTCTAGGTTTTTCAACGCGTGCATTAGTTTTTCTTCAATCAAATCCGTTTCCTTTTCCATTTCTTGTTGACATTCAGCCTCAAACGCTATTTCATGTTCCAATCGCATGAGTTCCATGGTGTGGCGACGGTAGTCGTCATAAAGTTTAGCTGAACGTACGGCACCTGCTAATCGACGGATGCCGGTGGTTAGTTTGTCAACTTTAAGCAGAGCGTTCGTATAGACAGCGTCAGGTAGGCTGTTGATGTCTTTATCGGCGAGTCCTAACCAATCGAGGATAACGGGCTCGGAGTCTGTATCAAGAAGCTGTCCGTTTAAGGCAACACCGACGTCACGTTTGTTGTCGCTTACGATAATGTCAAGGTCAGCGCATTGTGTTTTAGCGTCTTGGCGACCGTTTTCAAGTTGACTGAAGTAGTAGTTATGCATGTCGGTGTAATATCGCTCAATGCGTCCGATGGCACCTGGTGTTTCTTTTTCGGCTTTCTCTAGGAGGTCAACAACGTCCTTGAAGACCGTGCGTAAGGTGGTTTCTTCGGTAGCCCGATGGATGGCTTGTGTTAAGCTCTCAGCTTTTGATTGACTGGTTAAAGCGAGAAGGGCGACTGTGCCAAGATAGGTTTTGAGGTCTTCCGTTGTGATAGCGCCTGTCGGGCGATTGACAGTGAGGATATTCGGGCAGTTGTTAGGCAACAATCGCTTGAGGTGGGTCGGAACAAAACTGTAGGTTTTCTCCGCACGACCTGGGACAACCATAAATTGTTTGGCGGTTGGGTGACTCATAAGCGATTGTTGAAAAACGCTAGCGTAATCGCTAGCGTTATCTAAGAAGTAGGAACGAGGGTCAAACATAAGTGCCTCTTTCTAGCGATTCGGACGCTGAGCGTCGATAAAGGATAGCGTTCCGATAACGGCGCGTGCAAGGTGATTGAAGTCCTTAAGTTCCGCAAGAACATCGTCAACATGCCGGTCAGCATCAGTGATTTTAAGACGTTCGAGTTTAATCGGCATGATTTGACTTTGACCGTATGTGAAGACAACGTCACCCGTGTCATGGTTGAGGTCAACAATGGCTGGGAGGGCAAGGTCTGAGTTTTTGTAAGAAACGATACCTTCGTCTTTGGTGGCCGTGTTTTCCTTGAAGTAGTGCGCTTTGGCGAGCGCTGGGATAAGATTGTCAAAAGTTTCCATAGGGGTTTTCCTTTCTGATGTTTTAGATAGCTCGTTCTTTGAGTAGGGCGATGAAATCGCTGATATCATTGATAATATAACGGTCATCGATGACCCATGCAATATGGATATAGGTGTAGCGATGTCTTGAATGTGAGTAGTCTTTAACGATGGCGTTATAGCCTTTTAGGTTCATTGGGGCTTTCTTAAACCGTTGACGGATAAGCTTTAGGTCTTTTTTAGAGACATTGTCATAGTAAAAATCGGTCATTTGCAATTGTCTGTCGATTTTCAAGGTAAAATTGTTTAATTGGTCGTTTACTGCGTTAGGTTTGACAAGTAGCGCGTGACGTCCGTAGCGTTTGTTGAAGCCCTGTTCCCAATAGTAATTGTTATTGGTTGTAATCATGTCGGGCATACGGTTGTAGGCGTTGTATTGTTTCGTATTTAAACGACCACCGTATTGTCGTACACGTCTGTTTGCGACGTAGTCTGTCTTGAGAGTTTTTAGGTTGTTACTCATGGCGTATATCCCTTTCGTTTTTATAATCTCATAATTCTATAGTTAGCGTTTCATTCAAAAAGAAAACCTAGGGGTTTAGTCCCTAGGTATCTTATGACGGTTGTGTCAGCTCTAATGCCTTTTCCAGTAATTTGACTTCACGTTTGAAGGTACGATAGCGCTCACCATCAACACGATTGTCGGGGTTGGCATCGTCGTGGATGACGACAATACCGTTGTCAACGTCCGTACGAGCGTCTAGTAGTTGGTCGACGTCCTTGCGGTAATGACCGCCCTCTTTACGATATTCATCGTAATAGTAGCTTAGATTGCTAAGAGCGTTTTCCAGAGGTTCTTTGGTTGAAGCGATAATTGTATGCGCGTTTAGACAGAGACGTTCAAGGTCTTCACGGCTAGTGGCTTCAAGGACGCTGTCTGACCAATCACGGTGTTTCTTTGCGATAGTCTCTTCAAAGAGACGACCCTGCTTTTGCGCCCATTCGAGAGCATGTGTTAGGTTGTCATTAGCCTCAGTGAGCTTATGTTTAGTAGCTTTAAAGATGTCATGTGCGCGTTTTAGTTTTTCAAACATAAGTGTTTCCTTTCTATAGAAAAAGCCACAGTAACAACTGTGGCTATTTGTCAGTCGAGACCGAGGGTCATGCGACCGACGATTTTATAGTTTTTGAGCCAGTTGTCGTCTTTAGGGAAATATGGTTTAGCTGTGTCAAGCGCTTTACCATTTTCATCAGCTGACAGATAGTAGACGGCGTGTTGACCTGTATTGTTATAATTATAGTCCGTGACTTCAATAACATTTGTTTTACGGTAATCAACGAGAATATTGTCGATAGCATAGGTCGCTTTTCGGAGCGTATCGCTGATGTAACGAGGCGATAGTTTGTGTGCTTCAATGTAGACAGTGTCGATAGTTGGGTCAGCTCTGTGGAGTTGTCTTAGGAACTCACTGAGGTTGTCGGCCTTGTCATTTTTAAAGTTGAAGAGAGCTCCAAAAGCTTCTTTCGAGCCACGTTCGATGAAGACGTCGTTTTGAGCTACTGCGATATGAGCGTCTTTATCCGTTAGGTGTTGATTGATGTAAGTCGTTTTGCCAGAGCGCGCTGGCCCGATGAGAATGTGTAGTTTCATATTAGTGCCTTTCTTTATAGTCACGGTCTTCGAAGACCTTGTCAAGCCAAGCCGACACCTTGATATGAACGAAGAGAACGGTCGCAAGTGCGGCTGAGATGGCTGACAAAACGAGGACGGTCTTTAGGAAGAGAGTCATGGTGTGGCTATAGACACCCTTGTAATTAACCGAAACGTTGAACATGTTGAGGTCAATAAAGCCAAATGTGTGAGCAATGGTAATGATAATCACACAAGCCCCATAGAGCCAGAGGGCGATTTTAAACCATTGCTTGGTTTTCGTTGAAAAATCCATGAGGTTTCCTTTCTGTTAAGGTTTTGGAAGTGCTTTAAGTGCTTGTTTGAAACGCTTGTGATCTTCGCTAGTGCCTGTAAGAAGCTCCGCTGGAAAGAAGAAGCGTTTGTCGCCGTAGCGTTTAGCTGTACGGCTTTGAATGAGTTCTGAGATTTCAGAGACCTCGTGCAAGTTGCCCTCTTTATCCATAACGGTGATTTCCGTACGAGGGTTGTCAATGTCGTCACGCTTAACGTCGTAAGGAACGTCGAAGTTGGCGTTAGTGGCTGTTTCATAGCGCGTATCAAACTGATAGTCTTCTTCTAGGATGGCAAGAAGGGGTTCGAGGTCGCTTTCGTCCTTGTAAACAACGGATTCAGGTAGGATACGGTTGATGAAGCAGTAGGCGAGGTTCGACATGACAGCATCATTGAGCCCAACCCAGTTGCTGATAGCAGTCATAAGCACACCATCGTCAAGGGCTAGGTAGTCAGCTAAGTCGTAGTCGCCTTTGAGGAAAGGCACGAGTTGTGGCGCTGTCCATTCAAAGACCTCAGGGTTCGTCGGATAGAGGTCACGCGCATACTCAAGAACTTTCTGCAAGAGGACAACGGCAGCGCGGTTGGTCTCATGGAAATAAACATTGAGGTACATTTGTGAACGTCCGATAACGAAGGATTCGATAGCAGCGAGCGCTGATTCACGAAAGACGATGCGACCGTTTTTGATGCGCATGTTCTTGATGATGCGTTCACGGTCGAAGTGGCCGTAAGAGGCACCAGTGAAGTAACTGTCACGTGCAAGATAGTCCATGCGGTCAGCGTCCAGTTGACTGGAAATGAGGTCGATAACGACGGTCTGGTCAGACGTGTGGTTGATGACGTCTGCGACTTTTTGACTAAAGCCACGCTCATAGGTTTCAAGAACGTGGTGGATTTTGGTCATGGGATTGGTGAGGATTTCACAGGTGAAGGCTTCGTGGTCAGTTCCAAAGATAGTTTCAAAGGTATGACTGAAGGCGCCATGACCGATGTCATGAACGAGTCCTGCGACACGTGCGAGAAGGGCTTGTTCTTTAGTGAGTCCACGTTTCTTGAGACGGTCGCACATGGTTGTGACAACCGTATAAACACCAATCGAATGGCTAAAGCGGGTATGCTCAGCACCTGGGAAGGTCAAAGACGCCGTTGAGAGTTGTTTAATACGGCGCAGGCGTTGAAATTCAGGGGTATTGATAATATCGATAATAAGACGGTCATTGGTTTCTCCGTAACCGTAAAGGGGGTCGATAGGAAGTGTATAAGTTGCCATAATAGTTTCTCCTTATTTTTGATTGTCACGAACGCAAAAGAAAACGCGAGGATTCAGTCCTCGCGTTTATAGTGTCTGTTTAGTTAAGAGCCGATTCTAAGTGCAGCGCTCAAAATAACGGTCAAACACCCAATCGCCATAAGCCAAACGGCTGAGACCAATTGTAAGGTGCTGGTTGACGTGTGAGATAGCGCCATGAGAATGACGGCTAAAATGAAGAGAATGACTGAAAAGCCAATGAAAAGGACGCCGTGAAAAGCGACCATACGTTTGAAGTTGTCTTTACGTTTTTGAGACTGAAGTTTGGACATGGGGTTACGCTTTCTAAGAGTTGTTTTAACTATTGTAACATAATTGTCATAAACTGTCATGATAGCGCTGTTTTTGGTCATTGGTCGATGCCTACCATGCGGTCAGCCAAACGCTTGATGACGTTCTCATTCAAATCCCCGTAAGGTCCAAGGTAGACGTTAGTGAGGTCTACGGTATCACCTGACGTTTGATAGACAAGGGTCTTGTCATTGGCGCTCATGCGGATGATGAGGTCGCCGTTTTTACGTTTGACGTCAAGGATGGTCGTTTGACCATGGTAGCTATGGTCTTTTTCTTCGATGTGACCGTCAAAGGTCTTGGCCAGGTGCTCGTTCAGTCTACGAGCGGTTTGTGTAAAGGGGAGGATGTTCATGGGATTTCCTTTCTAGTTAAGTCGGATAGCGACGGTTTCGATAGTTTCAATGCGACGCCCAAAGAAGAGATCGTCGTTAAGGTGAGCCGTGAGCCACGCCTTACGCCAGTTGCGGGCTTGTGTGTAAGCCTCAACCGTTGCTTGACCGCCTTTGTCAAATTCATGGATAGTAAGAACGCTATCAAAAATGAGACGCTCGTTGTCAAGAAGGGGTGTATCTGTTGTAACTTCTGACGTGTGGTCTAAAAGGTCTAGGACGATAGGTAGAAGCGTCTTCGCACTTTGTGGGTCGAGGGTCACGACCATGGTGTTAGGCGCCTTGTAGACGACGTCTTTGTGTGGGTCGGCTGCCTTAAAATAGGTGTAATTGCCTTTGAGGGTCAAAACCAAGGGACGCTTTTGGTTGATGTTATGGGTAAGCTCTTTGAGTTGGTTTTGGTGCAAGAGGAAACAATCGTTTGCGTCACCTTTGGGGAAAGAGCCAAAGGCTTCGATGGCAGGGTTGTCGACTGAGATGGTATCTTTGAGCATGCTACCATCTGAAAATTCGGTTTCCATGAGAATGTCTCGCATAATAGAGTCTTCTTTCTATGTTTTTTTTATCACAAAAGAAAAAAAATACTAGGGATTTAGCCCCTAGTATTTTGGTTGTCTCTAGCGTACAGGATAGTCAAAGCCCGCAGGGACGCTGGTTTCGTCGGCTGGTGCCTCAACATGTGCGCGGTAGAGGGCTTTTTCAACAGACGCCACGGTTGGGGTTTCAGCGACCGCAAACTTTTGATGGCGTCCTGAGTTTACAACCATGTCACGAACGTCGTAACCCATGGCGTGGTTGATGCCGCTCTTGTTGAGGACAACGATGGATTTGTCCGCTAAATCTTTAGGCATGGCTAGTCGAAAGCGTTGTTCCGTGTCAGACATAGGGACGATGGTAAATTCTTTAACATTTTTCTCTTTAAGGAGACCTCGGATGTGAGGTTCTTTAGTTGGTGGGATGCCAATAATTACTACTGTTTCATTTTCTAAGTCAAAGTCCAAATTGCCGTATATTTTAGGTTCTTTGGCTTTAGACTTTGACTTGGCTACTTTGACGATTGAATGACGCTGGTAAAAGGGCGTGGTTTGACATAGGTGATGTGGAAATGTTTTTCGGAAACCACAAAGCCAGTCACGAGGCAACCTTCTTTAAAGTCGGCGTAACCGAGGCGTTGGTCGAGCTTGTCGACGATTTCGTTTGAGAGGTAGTAACGAAAAGCACCTGTACGATTTTGAGCGGGAATGTCAACGTAGAAGCTGCCTGTCGCTGGTTGGTGGCGAACCGGTAGATCTTCGAGATAAGGGTATTCGTTAGCGATATCCTCGTCGACGTTTGTTTTGGTGTAATCGAGGTCGATAAGTCCATGACGTGGGGTGCGATTGAGGGCAATCACGTCGCCTGGCTTCAAGTCGTTGGCAAAGAGCTGTCCAAAGGTCCCTTCGTAGTCGCGGCTACGGGTGTCGCAATCTTCTAAAACAAAACCGAGGAAGTTGGTTGGTGATACGGTCAAACGCACGACGTAACGTGTGCTTTCGGGTTTGGTGCTTCTATTGTTGTTTAGGATAGCAACAGGTTTGCGTTCAGGTTTAGGCATTGCGTTAATAACTTCGTTAATTAGGTTATCGTCAATTGATTGCAATGGCTGTTTTTCCGATTTAACAGTTGGGGTGTCCACAGCGAGCAGTGGTTTTAGAAGCTCTGCAAAAGTCTTGTCGTCCATTTCAAGCGTTTGCTTGAGGGAAGCGAGACCGTCGACAGACCCCTTTTCAAGGTGACGACGGGCGAGATTTCTGAAGGCGTCTAGGTGTTGTGTGATAGAGATATCAGACATTAGGATGACCTACTTTCTATAAGTTACGAACAATTAAAAATACAAGGGGTTTAGCCCCTTGTATGTCTGTGGTTTATCATGTTTAAGGCTTGGGCCATTTGGTAGCTTTGCGTTTTAAAATCTCGACGGTGGTCATGCCAGCCTTACGGTGAATGTAATAGGTTGTGGTCGAAAGACCGTAAGCTTCAAGCATAGCTTGATGGGTCGGATAGACCTCGTCGTACAATCCAACACGGGTATGTTTTGGTGAGTGTCCTGGACCGTTGGTCAAGGCTTCTTTAACACTATAGCCCTTCTTTCTAAGGTTGTTATAGCGCGTGGTTGAAACCCCGTAATGCTTAAGCATGGCACCTTTGGTCTCAAAGACACGTCCTTCGTGGTCTCTAGCTAGCATGGCAAATCCTCAACGAGTGCTTGAACAGCGTCGAGTAATTCTGTTGGGTTGACTTTGATAGGCCCGTAAGCGCGTCCTTTGTCGATAGTATTAGCCGTTATGGTCGCAAACGGATAAAAACTATCGTTAGCTTGACCGTTAGGGGCTTTGGTGATGACCACCTTGTTGGCACCGTTTGAATAAACGTGATAGATAGGGTCTGACGTGCTGCCTGATTTGGTCGTTGTTAGATAGAACTGCAAACGTTTCTCGTGTAGTCTATCGTAGAGCGCACGAAGGAGCGGCTCTTGGTCAAAATTCTCAGGAGTCATCATATGAGGTAGAGTTAAGCGCTCAATAGCGTTTTGTGTCGATTGCATAAATTGCCTTTCTAGACGGTAGCCGTCAAGACCCGTTCAACCCATGGCGAATTTATTTCGCCGTTCCCATAAGTGATGTCAAGTTGTCAAACTGCGTTGGTAACTCGTCAAAGAAGTTGCGGGTCTTATGGTATTTGAGACTACCGTCAGATGTGATAAAGACATAAGGAACGTGGCGTTCTTTAGCCTTTTGAAGAATAGCGGCGTAATCGCTTGGTTTGGCTTGGTAGACGATGTGCATGGCTTTCTTAGCACGCTCAGGGTCGCCCTCCCAGCTTGAAATATCTTTACGATACTTGCCGAGATATTTTTTAGCAGAACCCTCGTAGGTGCAGAAGATGTCTGCGTCGTCATAAGCCTCGTCTGTGACGGACGTTCCACGGTTAGCGACAACCACAAGGTCTTGGTCAATAGATTTGATATAAGCCTTGAGGTCTCGTAGTTGTTCGCGTCCGCCTTCTGTCAAGGTGTCTGTTTCGTCTAGGAAGAAACCTTTGATATTCTCCTTACCGTAGAGGTCTAAATAACTATCGATATTGGCTTCAATATCGTCGATACTGCGCTCCCCATAAGACAGGTGAACATAAGCGATGTTCTTCAAGCCTTTTTGGGTGTTCTCCTTAAAGAGACGCTCGTAGTTGCTATCTTTTTCCGTAAAATCCCCATTGTTTTGGTTCAAGATAGTATAAGCGACCGTATCGGTTTTCTCTTGAAGTTTAGACCAGTAAGGTGAGTTCTTACTAGGGTATGAGTAAGCAGGAACAATCATTTGTGGGTGTTCTGCTGTTGCCGTCGTGCTTGTTTGGGTTAGAAGCGACAAGCTAGCTCCGAATAAAAATAAATAATGCATGTGGTTTATTATAACAAAAGAAGATATCTGAGCGCAAGTTTAGAAAGTTTTAAGAAAACTTGCAGAGGACTTTCAATTTTTGTTACAATAGTTCTTATATATGTAGATTAGCGTACACTTGTACGTTTTAGAAATGGGAGGTGCCTATGCACAAACACTTAGTCAAAGGAGTTCTTCTTTCGGGGCTTCTTTTAGGAACTGTCAATTTATCGCAAGGATTGGCTAAGGCTGATACCATTGCTACGCAAATCGATTCAAAAACAGCTAGAACCAACCCAGGTGACGTTTGGGAAGGGTCGATTACCTTTAAAGGAACAGACGCGGTCAAAAACGGGTCTTGGGAAATGGTCTTGACCAATCCTTTCGCTGACGGTGTGGATGGTTATCGTTATACGGTCGGACACGGCGTTTGGGATACACGAAACGGTCAGGATTGGGTCCAACAGGTCGGGTTTAAGACGCTTGATAAAGACTATCGTGGCTATCTCTTGACGGTTTTTGTGAAAGACGAGAACGGCAAGGTTATCGATACCAATTCAACAGGGATTGACGTGTCGTCAGATTGGACCAAGTTCCCGCGTTACGGGGCTTTGACGCAGTTTGAAAAGACGGATGATGCGACCAAGGGTCCTGAGACGCTTAATAAGTTCCACGTTAATGCCACCATGTATTACGATACTTACTACCGTCCGCAGAACCCGTTTCCGTCTGAAGATTTTACGGACTGGTTGGGGAACAACTTGAGTCTTACGACCATTCGCAATACGGTAGCAGCTAACCACGAGCGTAAACAGGATGCATTGCTTTATAATATGGTTAATGCGACGACAGGAACACCAGACGATGCGGATGCCAAACTTGACGGCGATGCCTTCAAGACCATTACCCGTAAGGACGGAACCAAAGGTGTCGAGTCTAAGTGGGGGATTTTTGCGACGCAAGAACGCGGCACGGGTGATGCGGCTAAGACCAAGGACACGCCAGGCGAGCAACTCACGCATAATATGTTAGGTGGTTTTGAGAGTGGTCGAAGCGACAGTTCGCATAAAATCCAGTATTACTACAACCCGTGGAGTCACGATTGGACTAATTACATTGGGGATAAGATGTGGGGTGCGCTCAACTATCTTGGCTTTGACGGTTGGCAGGGCGACTCTATCGGGAATTTCTCGGTAACGTCTTATGAGGATCGTCACAATCAAGATAAAAAAGGCGCTAAATTTGACTTCAACAACGGCTTTGGTGATATGGTTAACCGTTTGAAAGACAATCAGATGCGCAACTACAAGATGGGTGTCAATGCCGTTGGTGGTAAGGGTCAGAAGAACCTTGACAAATCGAAGGCTGATTTCCAATACGCTGAGATTTGGTCAAATTCTTGGGATTGGGACGATAATGCCGCTGGTCAGAACAAGACAGGTCGTCATAACACTTATGCCGATTTGGGGCGTGTCGTGGACAATACTATGCAAAACGCTGGGCAATCTTTGATTATGCCGGCTTATATGTATCGTGATTGGGATGCGTCTAAGGCGCCAAGACCTGCGACTTTTAATGACAACGCTGTTCTCTTGAAAGACATTGCCGTTTTTATGAACGGTGGAGATGTCATGGAATTGGCCGACGACGGTAATCAGATTTACAATGAATACTACACGGGCGTGACCAACGATAAAGGCATTACTATGAGTGATGCGCTCGGCAACCCTGACCACGGGAAATTGCGTAAGCTCTACGATTTTGTAACGGCTTATCAAAACGTCCTTCGTGGGTCATCCGTTCAAAACAACTATCATAAGATTGAAATTACGGATAGTAACGGTAAACAATTGGCTGATAGGGACGGAGCTGCTGGGTCAATCTATACCGTAACCAAGTCAGGTCATGACGGTTATCATGACATTGAGACCATTAACATGATGAATTTGACTAAAGTCACGGATAACAACTGGCAAATTCGTACCAAAGAAGACGAAGCGTCGAAACAAGTGGCTAAGACAGGCAAACTTCATGTTAAATACTATGTGGACGCTTTCCGCCGTATTGACAAGATTTGGTTAGCTTCGCCTGATAAAAACGATGGTCAAGCTAAGACGCTTGATTTCAAACGTGGAGGGGACTTGGGCGGTGATTACGTCGAATTTGACGTGCCGTCACTTGACTATTGGAACCTTATCTATATGAAGGGCTAATCAGCAGATAAAAAAATAGTGAATTTTCTTACATTTTGCTATTTCTATTTGTCATTAGTTCTGCTAAACTAAAGGTAATCTATAGAAACGAGGTATCCATCATGGATAACATGTCGGAATTGTATGCGATGCTTTTTGCATACGGTGTGATGTTTACAGTTATTGGGGTGCTTGCTCTTCTTCAGATGCTAGCGCGTATGGTTTTGTTCCAACGTGCGGGTGTTGAGGCGTGGAAGTCGATTATCCCTTTCTACGGGTCGTTTGTGCAACATAAGTTGACTTTCGGTGAGCCTAACAAGTGGTTTTGGTGGTTTCTCATGATTCCATACGTCAACATTGCTTATGCGCTTTATATGGATTATGCCTGGGCGCGTGCTTATGGACGTACGAAAGGTTTCGGTGTTTTCGCCGTCTTCTTCCCAACCATTGCTATGTTCATGATGTGGCTTCAAGGGTCACTTTATGTGGGAGCTCAACCCCATATCTTCGACCGTAGCTAAACGAAAAAGACCGTCAATCGACGGTCTTTTTTGTGCGCTTGAATAAGCTGTAGCGATTGAGCAGCTGTGGGCTGGGTCTGTCAAGACGTTCATCATGCCCTTGATAGCGGATGGATAGGGCGTCTTCGAGCGACCAGCCGGCTTTGTGGAAACGGTGCATGTAGGTGTTGGGGATAAGTTCCCAAGCTCTTGCCATGTCACGTTCGTTGCGATAAGCGTAGCCTAAGTGGTCGTAAGCCAGTTGTGCCTTGATAGCGTCGATAGTTTCGTCCAGCGTTAGGTCTTTATGCTTGCGCTTAAAGTGGATGTAGAGATTTCTTGGGATACCTTCTTCACGCAAGCGGTCTTTGACGGGTGAGGGGTTGCGTCTGTTTTGAAGACGCGTGATGGCTAAATCTAGCGAGTCACCCCGACGCATGGCGTTGTTAAGACTGTTGGGGTTAACACCATAGTGATTAGCGAGGGCTGAGATACTCTCGTAAGACTTGCCGTCAGGGCCTTCGATGGGTTTGCGCTTGTAGGTGTAGTTACGGGTAAGGGCTTCTTCAAGAGATAGCCCCTTGGCTAAGTCCTTATCAACGACCTGATAGTTTTTACCGTAGGCTTCAGCACGTGCGCGTTTGGATGTGTAGGGCTTGCCTAGATGGTCATAAATAGTTGCCATAGTCTCGCCTTTCTAAGAAATGTCTGTGAGTTGGTCGAGAGTCTTATCTTGCGTTTCGTCTAGCACTTGTTTGAGGGTTTTGTCTAGACTAGCGCTTATGATAGGGTTAGGCCATTGTTTGAGAACGATGCCGCAAGTGGTGGGTATTTTATTGACTGTTTTAATGCTAGTCACCCAAACAAGCGTGATGTGATCTTCGGTTTCGATGAGGGCGTAATGCCTTGGGTCGTTGCTGCGTGTGAAGTTAACGCGATTACGGTAGGGGTCGTGCTTGTAATCGATAGACGTATTGGGCACCACTAAGGTATCAAGAAGCTGTTGCAAGTAGAGCATAGAGCGCACATACTTGGTGTATTCGTCGACAACAGCGATGGTGTTTTCCCCAATGCTGTCATAAACGCAGAAGTCGATACCATAGTCGAGCTTTTTATTGACGAGTTCGACGCTAGTCCCACCGTTACTTGTGGGTTTGGTATAAACGTCGATGCCTAGATTATCGGGAATAAGTCCTTTGACGAGGCGAATGGTGTTGGCGAATGTAAGAGCAGTCATGAGAGAAGTCCTTTCTTTGGTTGATTTTTCAACGGTTTTAAAAGGTTATCGAGGGTTCAGCCCTCGACTGACCTGACTAATATTTGGACCATAGTAATTTTCTCAAAATGTGGTCCAATTTTACGTTTTTGTCTTACACATTAGCACAATGTGTCAGATTTGTCATCAGTCTGTAAAACTTCAGATTTCTTAATAAAAGGGTACAATACTTTGATGCTTCAAACTACTTTTTAGGGCAAAAAGTGGAGTTTAAGCTGTAGTGGTGCGGGTTTTCAGCTTTATTAGAGAAATTTTGCTTGACAAAACGCTAGATGTGTGCATAGATTACGAACGTGTTACAGGAATGTTACAAAGTGTCCAAAAACGCTGAGAAAGTGCGTCGTTGTGGGCTTTTTAAGGAAAAACGGTGTGAAAGGGTGTGGTTATGCGGTTTATGGGATGTAACAACGATAGTTACAACCTATTGGTCAGGAAAGGTCAGAGTCCTAACATTGTCAGAAAAATTAAAATTTATTGAGGCTATTGAAAACGCTTACATGTTATAAGGACGCCGTTTATGGCACTTTATTTGTTCTAATAAAACGCCTAAAAAATAATATCATAATATCTAAAATTTCGGAAAAGATATTTTTTGAAATCCTTTAGTGG
>ERZ773037.384-NODE-384-length-24226-cov-3.259733_pt1 | contig 24226 bp, 29 predicted proteins | sample MGYA00511466_ERZ773037 | MGnify/ENA primary metagenome ERZ773037 (study PRJEB29015, sample SAMEA2738146) | human oral metagenome | biome: human oral; feature: human-associated habitat; material: saliva | place: China | collected 2202 ... | reverse complement strand
CACATGCCAAAGGTATTGCGAATATCGTAACAGTCGTAGGTTCCGATACCTATGTTGGAGCCTACTCTGGTTCTGCTTACGGTAAAGGTGCAGTAGTAGGTGACGATGGTGATGCGGGTACCGCTATTGGTGCCCACGCTCTGGTCGCTAAAGGCGCAGGCGTAGCTGTAGGTTTCCATGCCAATGCACTGGGTGGTCAATCTACCGCTCTGGGTTCTGGCACTAAAGCCATTGCAGACCAATCTACTGCCGTAGGTAACGGTGCCATCACCAATGGTCGATTCTCTACCGCTTTGGGTCAAGGTGCTACCGCTACCAATAACCACGACGTAGCGATTGGTTCTGGTTCTACTACTGAAGCTGCTGTTGGCACTGTGAACGCTGAAGTGAATGGCACTAAGTTTGGTAACTTCCAAGCTCATCGTCCTAAAGCTACCGTATCTGTAGGTAGCAAAGGTGGTGAACGTACCATCACTAACGTTGCCGCAGGTCGCGTAACTGCCGATTCTACCGATGCAGTAAACGGTTCTCAACTCTACGCTGTAGCTGACAAAGTAGCTGAAAATGCCAAAGGTGTAAAAGCTAATGCTGATGCAGTAAAAGCTTTGGACGGTAAGGTAGCGCAAAACGCTAAAGACATCGTAAGCTTGAATGGTGGTCTCGCTGCTGTGAAAGACGACGTAGCAATCAACGCCAACAAAATCGCCGGTAACAGCGAACAGATTGGCAACCTGAATAAAGCAGTTGAAGCGCAAAATGCGTGGAACACTGCTCAAGACCAACAAATCGCCGACAACAAAGCTGCAGTAGAAGCTACTGACAGCAAACACACCACTTGGAACGAAAACCAAGACAAAGCCATCGCTGGCTTGAAAGATGGTGTGAATGCTAACGCCGGTAACATTGCTGCCAATACCGATCGTATCAATAACCTGGTTGAATTGATGAATGGTGTATCTGGTAGCGAAGCTCGTCTGCGTAAAGAAATCCATGACGCACGCCGCGAAGCACGTGCCGGTATCGCTGGTGCGAATGCAATCGCCGCAATCCCACAACCTCATGCTCCTGGCCAAACCTCTATCGGCGCTGGTGCAGGCTACTTCAAACATGAAGGTGCGATTGCTCTGGGTGTGGCGCATATCAGCAAGTCTGGTAAGTGGGTTTCTAAAGCCGGTGTCAACTTCGATACCCGCAAAAACGTAGGTGCCGCTGTTGGCGTATCTTACGTATTCGGTGGTGTACCGGTTGTTGTACCTCAACCCACTGTGGTTAAAGAAGTAGTACGCGAAGTAATTGTACGCGAAGTACAACCTGCTCCTGCTACTACTAAAATCCGTGGCTAATTAGCCATACTCTAGAATACACTCCTGCCCTTTAATAGGTGCAGGAGTGTATTTCATTTTTTAATTTGTATAATCTATTTTTAGTAAAGGAAATCATCATGAAAGCAAATAAAGCATTAAAGTGGATCCTGTTGTCTTCATTGGCATTGACTTTTAAGCCAGCAATAGCCAATACCAATGAGGAGGTAAAGTATTTAGCCATGGCTATATACTACGAAGCTCAAGGCGAAAGCATGAAGGGCAAAGAAGCAGTAGCTGATGTAATACTGAATCGAGTAGAACATCATGAGTTTGCTAATTCAGTAAAGAAGGTAGTGGCTTCTAAAGGACAATTCCAGTGGTTTCGTAATCGTTCTTTGAGAGGTGGACGAGTATTCAATCCGAGTAAAGAAAAAGAGATTATATCTTTAGCTCGTAAGAAGTATTTCCAACACGTCATGGATAAGCGTAATGATACTTCTCGTAATGCGATCTTTTTCTCTACTGGAAAGAAGCCTGCTCCTCGTGCAAAACTATCTCGTAAAGTAGGACGTCATTACTTCTTCACTCTGAAACCAAAACGTAAGTAAGAGAGGTATTAAGAAATGTCTAAATTCGTCATTAAGTCTTACTTAAAAAGAGTAGTATTGGAAGACTTAAAAGAAGAGATTGAAGTACTCTCTAAAATGATTGTCAAAGAGTATCGAGAACATGTCAGAAAACATAAACTCAGTTTTAAAGTCAGAGCATTAGACAATACTGGGTTTAGACATGGGATTGATATTTATTCTACCGATAAGAAGTATCTTTTCTTTAAAGAGAAGAAACTCATTAAGTCGGATATTAGTACCTTAGATTTCTATTTTGAAGCGAATAAAGAACATTTACTGTTAACACCTTACGAGATTGCGAAACGATTTGGTAATACAGCGATTAAAGCATTGGTGTATTCTTTACTGAATATACGAGAAATGTATAAAAGCTGTAAAGTAAGTAATCCTAAGATGTTGGAGAAATGTTCTCGGTATTACTCTTTACTGATTCTTTGGATGTTCTATACTGAATCTGGTAAGATAGAAATCAACAATATCCGAATGTGGTACGAAGACTTGGGCATTCCTGAATGTTATTTTAAATACAGTCACGGAATATACATTGATCAAGGTTTAGCCAATACGGTTATTGGAATACGAGGCGATATTGACGCCATGGGTGATATTGTCTACTCTGTAAACCGTATCGAATATAAATAAACTTTCATTCCATTTTGTATAAAGGAAAAGTAACATGCGATTAGCACTGAAACCAGAACACGCTACAGATCTCGAGTTTAAACTCGCTGGTAGTTCTGTAAATGAATTGATAGGAGAGATTAGATCTCTAAGTAAAACGATTCTAAGCTATTATGGTAGAGAGATTAAGAAGAATGGTCTTTCTATTCAGGTAGAGAAAGAATACCTAGGTTATAAACCGAGTTATCCTATTGTGATTCGTAAGAAGATCAAGAAAGGATGGTTTCGTCACGAGTGGGTATTGGTGAGTAAATCCTATATATTAGATAATTACCTAACTGACGAACATCAAAAAGGTTTAATCCATACACCTTATACCATAACTGAAACATTAGGTCGTAATGAATCTCAAGCATTTGTTTATGCGATTTGTGTATTAACAGATAAATTGAAAGATATTAATTACGATAGTTTCACCATGCGTGAGAACTGTGTAGATTATATTACTTTAGTATCTTTATTGACGATTGCGAAAAGTATTGGATTAGGTAGACAGAACTTAAGTAGTCTTAATTGCCAATTAGGTATTCCTGATAGCTATAAGAAATACTGTAAGAACCTTTCTATTTATATTGGTAAATCCACTTTATCTACTAACCTAGTAACCCTTCATGCAGGTACTCTATTTAAGCTAGCAGGTGAATTGATTTACGATAAAGAACAAACCATTGACAAGCAACTGTACTATAAAGCTGTAATTAATTACAGTGCTAAATACAGTACTTACGACCTATTTGGTAATCCTATTTAAACTATTCTAACTTTGTAAAGGAAATATTTAAAATGTTAACATTAGCAAACAACAAAAACTATTACATTCAACGTGTAGAAAAACATATCCCAGAATTTAAAGAAAACAAATATGGTATTGACTACTTTGTCTCTTTCGATTACATGGGTTCTGCTGAATATGAATTCGGTGCCGTTTCCCGTACCTGGAAGTTCATGAAAGAGAATTTCCATGAGTATAAGATGGAAACCATTCCTATGGAATTAGGTGGTAAGACCTATAATGTATTCTGTGTTATTCCTCGTGATACTGATAAAGAATACATGATTGACCTCTTTAAAGGTTTGTACGATTATAAATACCGTACTAAAGAAGCCAGTCGTGTTTGTGATATTGACGATATGGTAACTGATAAAACTGCTTATCAAGTAGGTTGGTTAAACTTGATTACGGATTATTGGTCTAATGAAGTACCTTGGTTTGCTACTATCTCTCCTTCTATTGTTTTCTATTGGTATAAAGAAATGTCTCTTTCTGAAGAAGATAAAGAAATTCAGAAAGAACGTTTTGAAAATATCCAAGTAGGTGATAAGGTTTGGTATCCGACTTATAAGGAAAACATCTTTGATATTGGTACGGTAATTGGTTTCAATGACGAAGGTGTAACATTGAAAAACTATAACCGTAAACGTCGGTATAAAGTCAATCAAGTCATTATCGCACCTAAAGGCAGTACAGGTGAAGAACTTATCTGGTAAATAGAATAAAGAGACACTAGGTTAATCACTAGTGTCTCTTTTAAGATTTCGTATGACTCAGTAATACTTTTATTTTTTTTTAATTTTAGAGGTAATGAAAAATGGCTTATTTGATTAATAATGGAGATATAGAATCAAAAGATCCTAATAATCCAGACGTTCCCGAAGTAGAGACTATCGAAAGATATCTAAACAGTATGGATAATTTCGTAAAAAGATTAAAACGGTACGCAGAAAGTCCTTTGAATTCAGATTTAGATTACACTCAACTACCTTACGACCTTACTCATGGTATTACTGATTCCATGCTGTTGGTGCATTTGAATGTATATCTGTCTCGTATCAACAACTTTTACGATTATAAACCCACAAGACATCAACCTACCCCTATAACAGTTTACAATAACATTCTCAGAGGGGAAATGAAAACAATATGGGACTCTAAAATAAAAGTTAAACAGTACGAGAAAATTCTTAACATAACTAACCCAAAGGGGTTGGACTCGATATCCCCTAGTTATTTTAAACAAAGTTATCAAGATAGAGGTCTAGAATACCAGCAATATGTACAAACAATACATAACAATGTTTCAGCTTTGTATAAGCTTAGAAATGATTTTTACAAACTTGTAGCAGACATCAATAAAAAAGGAGTTGCAAGATCAACGCCATTAACGACGGATGATTGTATTAATTTCTCATCTAATGAAAATTTTAATATGTTAAATCCGCATAGTTTTGTACAGTATTACAGTATAGCTAACTTAAGTAGTAATAATGTTAAAATATACACCAATGATGAGGTCTCGGCGTATCTAAAAGATAAACCGGCTTATATGAAAAAAATAGATTTTGGTGATCGTTTTAATGTGGACAGGACAAAGAATATAATTATCGATAATAAATGGTTCGGTCCGTTCTTCAAGCATCTTAACGATGATCTTAAATCAGAAAAAGATTTGTTTGCTAGATTTGCATTGTATGTTGGTATTTTATTAGAGAAATTTCCAGGTTTATTTACCAATTACAATGGTAATGACCATAAAGCCGATATAAAAAAATTCAGTGGTGAATTAGCCAGTATTATGGAACGTTATATCGCAGTAGTAAGAAGGATTATTTACCGCCCTACTAACGAAGAAGAAGTCTTAGTACCGAATACTGTTTTTAAAAAATCTAACTACTTAGAGGCTATCAATAAAAACCCAGTTAATGGTAATTTCTATAAGGAAGTAACGACGACCAGGGGCAAGCCTGCAAATTTAGAGAGTATTATCAGAGAAGTAAATAAAAAATTTGGATTAAGACTACATGACTTAGTTAGCTTAAATCCATTAATAAATGGAAAACATGTCATTCCTATTTTTGGCTGCGATACTTCCAATACAGATTACGCTATAGGTGACCCTATATACGATCCTGAAAGGAAAATTGTTGACGGTACTGAGAATAACGTATATAGTTTATTAAATCCTTTTGCAATATCATTACAGGGTGATAACTATAGAATTTCAACAGGTACAATACTTGGTAGCTATAAGAATGGTGGTTTCGAACTAAACGAGAAAAACAAAACACCTGGTAATTTTCTAAATGCTTATAGGTATATGTTAGACAACCCAGGAAAGACATCTTTTAAACATGCTGCTGTTGGTAAATTTCCCTATACTAATCCATTTAGGAGAACTACTTCTGGCGAACTTTTTGAAAGTAAACACATGTCGCTAATAGGATTTGCAGAATTATTCATCGATGGAGTAATGTCCTTCGAAGACGTGTCCTCGATATCCTTTTTGAGATATGAAGTATTGTCTAGAGAATTACTATTGCCTCTTAATAAATATTACGGAACAAATTTTCCGTATGGTACTAAATTCCTCTATATAGATATTAGACATGACGGTATTCCCAGACATGGTGTTGTAGGTAATAATGAAATACCTCCTTATAAACTTACCAGTACTGAAGCTAACTATACTGATGGGTTTACTAAAGGTAGTAATAGATTATCTCGAACATCTAGTTACAGTGACCACATTTATCAGCAAGACAGTAATACAAAATATCAGATATTTACTGACTTAGCCAGATCTATAGATGGATATCGAGGTAGGGAATTGATAGGTGAAGAGCCTATCTCTAAACTTTGCGATTTCTTACTTTTAGCTTTCCTAGTTTTTGTGTCCGAGTGTCCATTTAAGTTAAAGCTAAGATCCGATATAAGAAACGCATTTATCGAAGAAGACTTATTAGAATATTTAGTAAGACCTATTTGGGATGATTTAGCATTCCAGGCATCAAGAGCCGAAGGTAGTAATGTAAATGTACTTAATGTATTTTAAATATATACTATTAATGTGTAGCACTATACATTAAAAAATATATTTAGGATACACAAATCATGATTATTATCGTTTCATCAATTGTCTTAACATTCACTATGTTCAGCATAGGTTTGTCATTAGACCTTTTGTAAAATACTTTAAGACTAATACAGGACTATGGATATCCATAGTCCTGTATTAGTCTATTCTGAACCTATTCTATCTTTTTAGGAAATCAAAATGAAATTCGAAATTTTAAGTGGATTTAGAGGGACTTCTAAAGACATTATTTTAGAGAGACTTTTATTTACTTCTAAAGATATTTCTAGAATTAAAGAAAAGTACCTAGCTTTAAATAAATACAGTATAGAGTCTATAAAACATCATCCTTATTACCAGACCAATGTTAATAAACATATTCCACTGACTCAAAATCAATGGGTCAATAAAATCCTAACCAAGTTCTACGGAACAGAGCGTTCTGAAACGAAGCTGGTTAAGCAATCCACGTTAGGACACACACCTTTACAAAGAGACTTAACCTACCATGCAGAAGATTCATTCTTAGAGAATCTAAACTTTCTCAATATTTTAGATGATCTTAGAGCCAGTATGGATGTAGTAGAGCGTATTGGTGGTAAAGGTTATACTGACGTATACAAAGATGATTTTGATCAATTCCGATTAGAATTATTCTTATATGGTTTAGTTTTAAAAGGCGAATATAAACTAGAGAAAGAAGACAATAATAAGTATCGTTTATACGACCTATTAGGTCTAGACTCTTCTGATATTCGTATCTTAATAGGTGATCAAGACAAACGAGCTTTAACATTAAAATTCAAGTCTATTGAAGACAATATAGTCAATGTATACTTTAAGGTAGGTGATCAAGCCTATTCAGTCAATATGGTTTTCAATACAGAGAATCCTTACGAGAAAGCTTTGTTAGAAACCTTAAAAGATAAATTCATGTTTAAACTACATGATAAAAATATCCGTATCGATAAAGATTACAGAAAACTATACTTAGGTACACCTTATCCGAGTGAGTACTTATCCTTTATCAAGAAAGATAATGTACTCTATGTGAAAACCGTAACCGACGGTAGTATTCTAACCCATTCCTTCAGACTAGGTGAATTCAGAATAGAATCCACTAGTCACAAAGGCATTTTCCCGATCACTAAGATCATTCCAGCAGTAAATCTTGAAGAAGCAATAGAACTCTATTGTGATCCTTCAGAAATCCCTTTATAAACCCATTCATTTAACACTTAAGGAGTATTTAACATGGGACGCGTAGTAGAAGAAGTATTGCCACGTTTTGGCGAAGAAGCAGGTGATGAACAACGTCATTACCCGCAAGAACAAGAAACAGAATCAGAGGAAGAGTAAATGAAGCATCGTCATTTTAAACTGAATCAAGTCAAAGCTCGTATTGAAGGTCGTAAAGCCCTTTATAAACGATTCCGTGTAGTAACAAAAGAGGAATTGAAAGAAAAATACGATATTGACTGGCCACCTAAAGGTGTAGTGGTAGTAGACGAAGATAACTTGACAGTAGATGCTCTGAAAGAGCGCAGTACAATTGTCTTGTCTAAAGAAGAAGCCGAAGCTGTTGAAGCAAACTTTGGTAAACCTAACGAACTGATGGATGAAGTCATTGCTAAAGTAGAAGCAGGTGACTTTCCAGAAGGTGAAAATCCTTTAAAAGGCATATTAGGTTAATTGACTAAATCAAAAATATCTCTAGAGTACTGTTTAGGTACTCTAGAGTATTAGGAGAGCAAAATGTCTATATCTAAGAAGTTTAGAAAGAATACCAAATCCTATTCAACTTATTCTTTTAAGACTAAGAGAATAGGTGGTTTTAAGAGATACAACAAAAACAGAAAGACTAAACAAAAAGTCAGTATTGAGATTAAATTATTTTTTACTCGATTTATAAGAGAGATGAAAAAGTCTTTTGAAGAGAGTAAAAGTGACTGGACTTACGATTGGGTAGATCACAGTAAACTCATGGATGAAAATCCAGAATTGAAAGAGAAACTAGAAGAAGATACTTTAAAACTCTACAAAGTAATAGGTGATTTAAATGCAAAGCAAAAGACTGAAACTGAAGAGAGTTAGACTTTCTAAAAGAAGATCTCTTAATAGTTATATTGAAGCAGTGATGGCTATTTATAAAAGAGAAGCATTCAATGTAGATCTCAATAGCCCAACTTATCCTCGTGATTACATGTTAAGAGTAAAAGCTTCTTTAAAAGTATTAAAACCAAAAAGTAAAATTTGGGATGGATGGTGTAGACGTAATCATCCACCTAAACCGATTTATTTAGACGAATATAAACGTCTACTCTAATACTAACTATTAAAGGAAATCATCATGAAATTAACATTAACTAAACAGAATCATGAAAAGCTTTTACAAGCTATCGATGACCATATCGAGAAAGATCTCAAATACAAATTTGAGAAAATGAAAGCTTTAAAAACCATACAGTTTGAACAAGAAAGTACTGACGAGTACGAAAGTCTAGAAATTTGTCACGCGAATGTAATTCGAGTAAAAGAAAAGAAATCTTTCTTAAACAGAATTATAGAATTCAAAACTTATAATCTAGAAGAAGATTTCAATATCACTATTGGTTATTCTTCTATCCAAAACGATAAACTTAAACACTTAGCCAAGATAAGAGAAGACTTAGTAACCTATCTCTTATTTGCAGAAGGTGTATTCAAATACCGAGATGACGTAGAGGAATATACTGATTTTGAATTTGATTACGATAAACTCATTCAGTTTATCCATTTGGTTCATTTTTACTTAGCGACACAACGTGAAGAGAATCCAAATGCTTTAGATTATCGTAATCTAAATCGTGAATATTGTTATCGTTTAGATCACATGTTAGGTATTGATTTTAATGTGGCAATAATTAACGAAGCTTACGATGATTATTACTTCGATTCAGATTTTATTGAAGGAGATAAGGTGGAGTACTTTATCTCCGTACCAAGTATTAAAGATAACTTTATTAAATTCAATATAGAACTTAATGAGTTAGAAAAAGAAGTAATGATCGAAATACTAAAAGAGATTCGATTAAAAAGATTCACTACAAATTCTTCTATTCGTAATTTATACTTAGCAAAATCTTCTAATAGACGTTATCTAAGTATTAAAGTAAAGAATAAATCTATTCTTTATATTCGTCTAGACAGAGGAGATGATGAATCCGTTCTTTATACTTTCAGTTTAGATAACATTCAAGCAAGAACTGTTTCTAATGGAAATACTAAGGAAAGACCATTTCCAGAACTATATGTAACGAGTGGTGAAACCACTATTCGTATCAATTGTACAATGGAAGAATTCCAATATGAAATTTCTTAAACTATTTTGGAGATCTGATTATGTATTGTAAAACAACAAATCTTGTAAACAAGACATCTCAGTACCTTGACAAATCGCTCAGTATTTTAAAAGAACACAGTATATTCGATCGTTTTAAAATCGATACGATTGAGTACAAGACTCATGTTAACGACGATGGGGAGAAAATCGACTATACAATAGTCATTTACAGTGTAGATGACGAGCATGAGAGTCTATGGTTAGAAAATAAGGAATATAAAGAATGTGGCAAGTATTCGCCATATAACCGTGATACGATATTCTTTTTATTAGCGATGGACGCTAAAAAGTTTTATTCTAAAAATCTATTTAAACTAGATAATTTTTCTTTTAATGAGAAAGAAATAGAAATATTGACTCTAGCAGGATACTTCTTCCTCTTGGATATATTCTTTCTGCTCGAAGGATCAGTTAACCATGTAGATATTCCTAACATGAAGCTATTTAGTAGAAACGAATGTTACGAATTAGGATACATGATTAACCTACCTCGATTTAGTATTAGTGATTATCTACCTTCTTTTAAAATAACTAGCTTATCTTCAGAAGTAGGATTAAGCGTTATCGAACCTAAAGAAATGGCAGGAACAGAAAGTAAGAATCCACTTGTTGATTACACCACTCCTTATACATTAAGGTTAACCTTTGAAGATGGAATAGATAAAGGTAATCTTAATGAAGAAAGAATGAGTCTATTATTTAGTGCTCTAGATGGTAAAGTCGTTTCTACAGATACGAATTTACGTGATTTATACTTTAACGCACATCAGTATCTGAGAATCGCCAACATCAAAGAAGAGAAGCTAGTTAGTATTACTGTAGAAAAACATGGTGAGACTACTCGATATTTAGGTGGTCTTTATAGTGGATTCTCCATGAGTACTTCTAGAACAGAAGGAACCTATCCGACACTTCCGTTTCCTAATACTAGAGTGTCAATAGGTGGACAAGATGTGGATTTAGCTTGCTCTATGTCTGAAATAGAAACAGCTTTAGGTTTAAATTAGTAAAGGAACTATTATGAAATTTTCAGTATTTGACCAAACGCCTAATGACGCTACTAAAGAGAGCATGTTCTTAGGACAGTCTATTAACCTACAGCGATACGATAAAGCCAAATACAATGTCTATAATGAACTGGCTGAAAAACAAAAGTCTTTCTTCTGGCGCCCTGAAGAAGTAGACTTGTCTAAAGACCGTATTGATTTTGAAGGTTTACCAGAGCATGAGAAACATATTTTCCTTAGAAACTTAGATTACCAATCGTTGCTCGACTCGGTTCAGGGACGTAGCCCAGCTATTGCCTTCCTACCATTGATTTCTATCCCTGAATTAGAGCACTGGACGCTATGGTGGACTAGTTTCGAAGGGATCCATTCTTATTCCTATACTTACATCATGCGTAATGTATTGGTAGATCCTACTGTAGAGTTCGATACTATTGTCGTAAATGAAGAAATCAAGAAACGCGCAGATGCCATTACTCACTATTACGATGACTTAATTGAGTATTCCCAATACTACAATCTTTTCGGTGAAGGTGAATTCAAAATCAGTAAACGAATTGACGGTGTAGTATACGATGCGTTTAAAACGATTACCGTTACTAAACGTGAATTGATGAAGAAACTCTATCTTTGCATGTTTGTGGTGAACGTATTGGAAGCCATTCGTTTTTACGCATCGTTCGCCGCGAGTTTCAGTTTCGCCGAGCGTAAGCTCATGGAAGGTAATGCTAAGATCATTAAATTAATTGCCCGTGACGAGGCTTTACACCTAACTACTACTCAGCACATCATCAATACATTGGCTTCTGGAGCTGAAGGAAGTGAATGGAAAGAGATTGCTGAAGAAACCAAAGAAGAATGTATCAGCATCTTTAGAGAAGCAGCACAGCAAGAAAAAGACTGGGCTAAATACCTCTTTAAAGATGGTAGTATGATTGGCTTGAATGAAACCATTCTTTGTCAATATATTGATTACATTACCAACCACCGCATGAAAGCAGTAGGTTTAGAACCTATCTTCCCAAATGCAAATTCTAATCCGATTCCTTGGATTAATACTTGGTTGACTTCTGATAATGTACAAGTCGCTCCACAAGAAGTAGAAATCTCGTCTTACTTAGTAGGACAAGTCGATTCTTCTTTAGATGGTGATGACTTAGCAAATATTGAATTGTAAAGAATATAGAGTAGACTACTAGGGTAAAACCTAGTAGTCTATTTTATTTTTAATCTATATTATTAAAGTGAGTAGTAAGAAGAAGGCTACTTTAAATAAAGCTTCTTAAATTTTAAACCGAAAGGAAAGTCGAAATGACAAACATGGTTAAAGCCGTAAGTAAATTAGTTACAGTATTGACAGACATTATCTTAAGTGGTAATGCCTGGAACACTTTGTACGATTCTTATTTATCCGATGATGAAATAGAGAAACGTAAAACTGGGACGAATACCCCTGGTGTTAAAACAAAATCCATTTTAGCTAATGGATGGATCACTCATTTGGATAAGTTAAAAGAAGATGAAGAAAATAAAGGATTTTGTTCAGAAGTAGAAAGATTACTGAAGAAGTCTACTGTAGAATTCATTCCTGAGTTTTTCGTAAACTATCCAAGAATAGAGAATATAGTCTCTTATAAACGTTCTAGAATGTTAACTTTCAAGCGGTTCTTAATGAGTTATTACGAATTGTCTACAGAGGAGGCATTTAAACAGTTTGTAGAAGACGTACGTAGTAAATTACTCTCCCGAATTACTCTCTTCCGTTTTACTCGAAATTCCCACGTAAACAAACTTAAATTTGCAGGATTACCAGTAACTGATGCCAATGGATTTAGAGACTACTTTTTCAAAACAGGAATAGAAGAATTAAGCAGACTCATTCCGGTATATCATGATAAAGGTTACTTAGGTGATGTTAATGAGTTTTCACAATTACCTGATGAAGAATTAGAGAAACATAAATTAGGTTTCTCGTACGGGTACACTTTGGATTATCAAGATGCTCGTGAAGTCATCATTGCTAAGTTTAAACCGAATAACGATTATTCGGCGACTAAATTACTTAAACAATACTTGGAAGAAGAAACGGATAAGAATTACTTCAAAGTCATGAAATACCGTAACTTAGGTAAGCTTATTCCTATCTTCGAAACCGTAGAAGATAAGCAAGTTTTGAAAATGTTAATCTTGCAAACCAATTTCTAATCTAATGGATAAAGTAGGGAGGTAACACTCTCTACTTTATTTTTTATCTAACTTAAAGGAAATGTAACATGAATACTAAAGACCTAGAAATCAAATATACCCCTACTTTTTCAAACAAACCACACGTCCCTGAATACGATCTGATCGAGACTTTCTTTGAACGGGTGGATTATACAGAAAAAGCAGTAGGTATTTACGAATTTGACTTTTACGATAAAGAAGGTGAAGTACATCAACTCACTCTTGATCTTAAAAATGTCTATACTGATTATAGAAAATGGAGCGAGAGATTCTTTATTTACTTTGTCATGATGGATAGATTGGTTCTTAAAGATCATTGGGTAATAAGAAGAGCAATCAATGAGAGTGGTATCGAGCTACCTAACGGAGGCATTGAACAATACCTCAATGATTTAAAGAATAAAGCTCGTGAGTTTATTTTAGATTTGGCTTTAAAAGAAGTAGAATTGATCAATAAAAATAACGATCATTTCTTTATTGAACAAATTGAAAACAGCCAGAAATCAACTAAAAAGAAAAACCTAGCTGGATCACTCGGTTTAAGAGATACTGGTAATTTCTTTATCGATTTCTTGTCTTGTTTAACTTGGAATATTCTAGATCCTGTAGTGGCATATCGTAATATCAGAAGAAATTCCCAAGAAGAATATTTCTTAGAAATGATGACGTGTGTTGTTGTTGTTAGTTTTGACAATACTGAAGCTAAATTACAGATAGGTTTCGGTAGTACCGATAATAACACTTGCGACTATATATTGCAAGATCTAGAAGCATTAAAAGAGAAAGGAAAGTTTATCCCTATCTTTACAGGCAATAGTATCTATAAAGAACCAGAGATTACTAAGTTAGGTGGGTACAATGTTCTTAAAAATGGTGATGAAAATATATACTTAACAGATAGCTTTATTGTCAGTCCAGTAGACGATTTCTCTCTGTTTGAGAAATCTAAGTTAACAGTAGCAGGTGTAGAAAGAATCCTGAACATTAAACATAATGACTTTCAAGCTAAGATGACCTATGCTTTAATGACTAAATAGGAGAGTAAGATGTTTAAAACCATTTCAGACTTTCCTAAATACACACATGCTGAATTATTCAGACTAAATCCTATTAATCAGTTTCTGATTAAGAAGTACCCTAGAGAAGAAGACAATAGTTTTCTAGCAAGATACTGGCACGCATACCTCTTTGTTTTGCACGTTCTTAAAGATAAAGATCAAGCAGATAAATTATCGTCTATAGTGGTCACTCCCGAAGAGTTTTATAAAGTACCGAATCCAAGCATCAGTAGTCATTTTAACGAGTGGTTAAAGATGTATAAGAAAGATCGAGTATTTAAATCGACTTTCATCATGGATAGCATTCCAGGTGTTTCAGAACCTATTTCTATTGAAGTGAAACCTATTCCTGAAAAAGCTGTTATCGCATTTACTGGAATGTTAGAGCGACTCAATAAAGATGGTTTTATCGATCCGAAAGATATTGAATAGGAATCAGTATGCGGGTATATAAAGACGTATTAGAGTTATCTCGTGTTCATGAGATTATTGATGAATTTGATAACTATCCTGTATTCAAATCTGGTAAATTAATGAAAGATGAAGAAGGACCTTACCTCTGGTTAGATTTTTACGAATGGATACCAGTATACTACCAGGGTGAGAGCTTTATAAAGATGGATGTCTGGAAAATACGAGAAGGATGTAAATTCGAATTTCATCCGGATGTACCAAAACTAATTGTAGAATTGTAAAGGAACTATTATGCGTGTGTATAAAGACACATTGGAAAAGTCTCGTGTAGACGAGATTGTTGAAAAATTTGAAAGTTACAGTATTGTAAACATGGCTTTAGAAGAGGAAGACGAAGCAGGTATCTGTCTCTATATAGAGTTTACTAAAGAAATACTGGCTTTCGATACTGAAAACCAAGAGTATGTACAAACAGAAGCATGGACAATTCATGAAGGAGAGAAGTTTGAATTCTATCCTGACGATTTGAGATTGATTGCCGAAATGTAAAGAAAGACCAGTATGATATTAAAACCTGCTAAAATAGATAAAGCATTGGTTCTCGGTGATGCGATGGCAATGATTGAAGTCATCAAGGAAGTAAGAGGTTATACCTTAAATAAAATCTACGTCTCACCAGAGAAAATGGTAAAGATGATTCACCCAACAAGCAAGATATCACAGCAATGGCTTAGTCGATTGAAAACCATGAAGACCAGTAAGCATTTTAGCTTAAAAGTTCTTCGTGATTTAACGGAGAATAAAGACTTAACTTACCTGAAGAAAGTACTAGAGAATGTAAATGTTCCCGATACTGAAGAAGAAATAGAATTAAAGAAATTTCTCTGTTTCTTCTACCAGTTAGATGAACGTGAATTCGATATATTCATCGTGAAAGCATACGAGCATTACATCGAAAGATTGGAGAAGTATCAAACTCCTGTTACTGAATAATACAGAATAGAGATACCTTGTTAGGGTATCTCTATTTTTTTTTGTTTTATTTTAACTATATACTATCTAAGTGAGTATTCTAACTCTATTTAAAAGGAAATCAAAATGTCATCAAATATCGATAATCAAATGGATCAAGAATTCTACAATAATTTAGCTAACTCTGTAGAAATCTTTCTTAAAGAAAATAACGCTAAGTGGAATATGGACTATCACGCTATGCGTGAGTACAAAGGTGAAGAAGAAGTCTCTAAATCAAATATCAAAGTCATTACCGCAGAACTGACTGTAGACTATTACGAGACATGGGCTAACTTCTATAACTTCATGTCTTATAGCTTCTGTGGTTTATCTGCTAGTAATAAGAAAGATCACTTCTTTAAAGAAGAACGAAACCACGTCCCTACTAAAATAAAAGGCGATAGTGATTTAACGTATAACAGAATCACTAAACTGATTGCTGAATTTGGTTTTGTAGATGAGTTGAAAATCAAACATACTTACAAAATCGTCATCAATTTTGAGAAAGGTACAAATGTCTAAATCAAAGAAATTCTAAGCAGATACACATCAAGAGTTTCTAAGAGAAGCTTTACACTAATTAAATGCAAAACATAAACGACAATCCTCTACTCCTGTGTCAGCAGGAGTAGAGGGTGGTATGCCGTATAAAAAGAACTGGATAAGAAGAATCCTATCTAAGCTCTTTAAATCGTAACTGCTTTCACAAGCAAATCATGTTACAGAAAGGAGGTGAAATATGTGGATCGAAGTTACCGAATCCAAATTCTCCAAATAAAGGAAGCAATGGGCACGATAACTAAAGAAGAAAGTGACTTGTTAAAAGCATTGTTACATGCCGAATATCAGTCGTTAGATTCTTGGGTTAACGACCATTATTACCATTACTAAGTAGTTGCTAATAAGAATAAGAAAGACAGTGGGTCATGCATTGTCTTTCTTTCTTTTTTTCCTTTCATATTAGAAAAGAAGCTAAAGAATAAATCCTTAACTTCTTTTTTACTTTACAGCTTACAAGCTCCGCCTGCACAGCCATCGTCAAGATTATCTTGAGTGTCATCTGCGCCATCATTTGTGTGGTGATAATACAGAGTCTTCACACCCCATTTATAAGCCAGCATGAGTTCTTGAAGCATCAGTTTCATCGGTACTTTACCATTAGGTAAAGCAGCAGGATTATAACGAGTATTAGTCGAAATAGCCTGATCCATGAATTTCTGAATAATAGCAACAATCTTCAAGAAACCTTGGTTGTTATTGTCATCCCAGAGGTATTCGTATTGACCTTTCAATCGTTCGTATTCAGGTACAATTTGTTTCAGAATACCATCCTTAGAAGCTTTTACAGTTAAAGGACTTCTAGGAATGTCAATACCATTAGTGGCATTACTGACTTGAGAACTACTTTCAGAAGGGAATTGAGTCGATAAAGTAGCATTACGCAAACCAAACTCTTGAATCTCTTTTCTTAAAGCTTCCCAATCGTATTGTAAGCTAAATGGAGCGAAAGCATCAATGTCTTTCTTATAGGTATCAATAGGCAGAATACCTTTAGCATACTTAGTATCTTTAAAGCCTAGACAAGCACCTTTTTCTTTAGACAATTGAACAGAAGACTTCAGTAGATAATATTGTAAAGCTTCAAAGGTTTGGTGAGTCAATTCCAAACCAGAACCATCAATAACTCGTTTACCATTTTTAGCTAAATAGTAAGCAAAGTTAATCACACCAATACCTAATGAACGATAAAGTTCAGTTGCTCGTTTAGCCGCAGGTACAGGATAATTCTGATAAGTCAACAATTCATCCAAAGAACGAACCAGTAAGTCGCATCCTTCTTCTAAGTCTTCTAACTTCTCAATCTTACCTAAGTTTACCCCTGCTAAAGTACACAGAGAAATCAAACCTTCTTCATCATTAATGTTTTCTAAAGGCTTAGTAGGCAAGGTGATTTCACTACACTGTGAAGTCAATATACCGTTAAACACACCTAAATGACGTTTAGGTTCGTTAAAGCAATAGGTATTGTGTTTACCTTCTAATTTAACTACAGAACGAATAGTGGTTACTTTCTCATCAGTAGAAAAATGCTCATCGTAGTAATCAAAGATATCGCGATTAAAGATATCTAAACGTTTAACCAAGTCTAAATAACCAATAGTGATATAGAGACATACTTGAGGATTATCGCCTGAATCACTAATCATCCCACCAACTGTTGTTGGAATACCTAATTCTTTTAGTTTAGGTAATACGAAATCCACATGTTCTTTATCAAGAAGAATTCGAATAGAGTGTTTAGTACGATCAAATTCGTCCACACCTACGACAATCTCAGTTCGGTGTTCATTCCTTCTAAAGTACTCTTTCAGTTCCCAAGCTAGATCTTCATCTACCTGCATGAACTTAAAGTCATGTACAACACTACCAGGTTTTAAATAGATTGTTCGAACTTCATCAATTTCATTACCTTTTCGAATAATCCATTTGTGGTAATCAGTACAATCTAAATAACGACCATCTGACAGAGTGACACGATATAAATCTACATCAGTACCAGTTTGTACAAATTCTACATCTTCAGACCATTCGTAACCATTCCAGACAGTAAACTTCTTACCAACATTTTCACCAATGACTTTATAGCCTTCTTTAGTGGCAATTAAAGTATCGCCACTAACACACAAATTACTCATGTGAATAGGAGCGACTTTTTCATCGAATGAAGAATGAGTATTACAATGGTCTACATTCATGATGTAAATACGGCCAGTATTAGCACGTTCAGACATCAACAAACTAAACAAGTCACGAGCTGGAATTTTCTTTTTAGGAATTAAAGGATTATTCTCAGCTTCAGTATAGAGTTTTTCAAACAACTCTTGATCATTAAAGAAAGCATCGTACATGCCTTCTACAGAGTGAGGTGAGAACAAAGTAATGTCTTGATCTTTAATCAAACGAGTGTACATCAATTTATTTAATTGTACACCATAGTCTAATTGACGAATACGGTTGTCTTCTACACCACGATTGTTTTTTAGTACCAGTAACGACTCTACTTCTAAGTGCCAGATAGGATAATAAAGAGTAGCAGCACCGCCACGAATTGCCAAATATCTTCAGTATTAGTCGCTAGCTAATACTCTGTCTTTAATAGACAGCTTTACCTTTCGGTAAATGTTGAGACTATATCTTCTTCTCCAGCATTACCTGGTAAGATTCCTAACTTCAGGAAACTACATAGAGGATTACATTAATCCACTGTAGTAGTCGCTCTGTTTCCCCAAACTCCGTTACAGAGACCTCGCTTGAGTGGTACGTCTTTCGACTAGTCGTTGAACTACTAATAAATTAATAGCTGCTGGTTACCTATTGTAATATCGTAAACATTGTCACTGTAATTAAATACGAGTAGTTTACGCTTTAAGGACTTCCAGCAATTAAGAGCGATATTTTTAACTTACTATTTCTAGTAAGCTGGGCACAATTGTTTACCCTGGCTGCATGACTTAACGGCCGCTTGGAACATTTTCCAGAATGGGATGACACCTGTATGCACAGCTTCACCACCGCGAATCTCACTACCTAAAGCACGAATACGACCACCATTAATACCAATACCTGCGCGTTGAGAAATGTATTTAACAATAGCCGAGGTGGTCGCATTGATACTGTCTAGACTATCTCCACTTTCGACGGTTACGCACGAGGAGTATTGACGAGTAGGTGTACGCACACCTGCCATGACTGGAGTAGGTAATGAAATATGGAATTTAGACAATGAATCGTAAAACTTCTTCACGTAATCCATACGAGTTTCTTTAGGATAGCTACTAAAGATACAAACACCAATTAACATAAATGCAATTTGCGGAGATTCTAATGGTTTCTTATCTAAACGGTTTTGCACCAGATACTTCGCTTCCATCTGCTTAATACCTGCGTAAGCAAATGTCAAGTCTCGATCATGTACAATGTAATCGTTGAGTTCATCAAATTCTTCTTTGGTGTAATAGGTAATAATCTCTTTATCGTACCAACCCAATTCACACATCTTTTTAACATGATCAAACAAGTGAGGTGGGGTGTATTCTCCAAATGCAATTTTACGAATATGGAATAGAGCTAATCGAGCCGCCATGTATTGGTAATCAGGAGCTTCTGTAGAAATCAAATCCGCAGCAGACTTCACTAGAGTTTCATGGATATCAGACGTCATGATACCATTGTAAAACTGAATGTGGCTATTGATCTCTACTTGCGATGTAGAAACATTCAAACCTTCTGCTGCCCATTCTACGACTCGATGGATTTTAGCGATATCCAATTCTTCTAAGTGACCGTCCCGTTTCGTGACTTTAATTTTTTGTTCTGTCATTGCAGAAAATCCTTTTTGAAATAAAGTTAGTTAGAAAAGCTAGCTAATGATTAAGCTAAATTGAAAGTTTTAATAAACGCGGATATAAGTCCTTTAGGGTTATGGACATTATCTACACGACATTTTAAGTTGTATTGTTCACCTGAGATATAACGACCAATGTTAAACATAAACCATCGGGCTAGGTTATCTGCAGTAGTATTACCTAAGTAATAAACAACTTGTCTGTCTTCCTGACGATAGAAAATAGTCTCCCTACGCGTAAATTCGTGTATGAGATGACAATACCTTTTAATTAAATCAATAATGTTATCGATTCTTTGATTTTTCTCTTCCATTCCTTCTGTTGATTGAAGAGAGGGAAAAATAATCTCAAAAGGACGAGATACCAATAGAAACTGTAAAAGTTTCTCTGTATCACATCCTGTTTCTGCTTTAAGCAATTCGAAAGTATGTTTGATGTCTTTTCTAAGCTTTCTGATTTCTTTTTGTGTCTCTAAGTCCATGGTTAATTCTACCTATTTAGGAATGTATTGGGTTTAAGAATTTCATACACTTAACGAGTTTGATTTTTTATCCTACTTATGTATTGGAAATTAATTTAGAGCTTATTTAGTTTTGAATAAGTGTCTTATTCTCTTTACATTTAAACATCAAAAAGGATATTAGAAAATGGCTACTAAAAAAGCGGATATTGTAATGGGTGTGATGAATTTATTGGATGATCTGAAACACCAAATGGTGGCATTCTCCTCATTACCCATGAAAGATATTAACCAATTCCTATCTACCGTTTTAGAAGCACGAGATGTATTGCAAGATAAATATCAGAAAGTACATGGTGAGAAAGCCGGTACGAAATACCGACCTATTGCGTTCTATCGTAAAGGTGCTAATTTTGTAACCCGTATCGATAGCTATTCTATTTTTAAGGATGGTGATGAATACAAACTCTTCAATCACCTGAAAGATGAAGTCGTAGAAGCTAATATGTCAGGATCATTCCGTATTAAAGATTCTACTGGTGCTTTTGTCACACTGACTAAAAACATTCTGAAAGAAATCTATCACTACAACTACGTATTTGGTGATAAGAAACGTCCTTTCTACGAACTGAAACGATAATACACACTACTCCACTATCCTTGATTAGGGAGAGTAGAGTGTATTATATTTTAAATCTATATTATTAAATTGGATATCCAAAACCAACTTTATAAAGGAAATTTCAAATGACTGAATTTACAAAAGAAGTTTATACTGGTAAATTTACTAAAGAAAACAAAGATGAGTTAACTAAAGAGTTTCGCAATTATCCTAATGTAACCGGAGTAGATATCGCTATAGATAAAAGATCAGACATTCTGTTGTTGTGTATTGATTTCTTTACTCCGATCGTGATTAAAGATAAATTCTTGGGTAAAGAACAAGTCCAAACTGTGGCATTTATTCAAGAACATGCTAAGTTTGAATATCGGCCCAAAGAGCTTACTTTGATAATTGGTTAATTCTGAATAAAGGAAATAGAAATGATTAAATCTAAAAAGAATATTCAGAAGCTCTATATTGAATTAAAAGCTTCAGGTAAATAAGTAGACAAATACTTTAAACGGTTAAACCAGTACTATCCTGTACCTAAAATTATTAAGGTATTGAAAGCTATTCTTGAAGCAGTAGATACTGCAAATAGCAGTACAAAAGAATCCAATGTTAAATTGGAGAATGTAGTCAATCAGTATATTGAATACGATCAAGATTTCAGAGGACTTAGTTTTGCTATCCTCTCTAATTCTGTAGTTAGCCTAATGTCTGCTAAGCATTTGAGAAGTGAAGAAGATAAAGAGACCACAATGAAAGCAATAAGTGATCGAATCGATCATTCAAAAGTATTTATAGAACGTTCTAATTCAGGCGAGAACGTCAAAGATATTTTAGCGGAAATTAAATAAACCCCGTTTTATAAAGGAAACTATTATGGAAAATAAAATCAATCTCCACGAACATTACACTAAATTGAAAGAAATCGATGCGAAGATTCGTATCGGTATTAATGAATTGGTTACTCAGTTTGGTGTAGAAATTGATTCTACTAAAAACGAAATATTAAACGTAACCAATATTAACGTTTACTTGGATCGTTTAGAAGATCAATACGAAGCTGCTAAAGAAGTATTTAAAGAAAAGATGTTGCAAGATTACTCCATTTGGGGTTATTTAGCAGAACGAATCTTAGGCTGTACTCGTGACAAACAAGGCAATCGTTCTAATTACACACTGGCTTTTGAAAACAGGATCGTTTCTTATAACTTCTATCTTAAGGAAGAGTAATCATGGTAATGTTAACCCCTAAACAAAGAGAAGCAGTTTATCCCTTAGCTAACTTAATGGTATTCTGTTCTAAGTTAACTGAATACCCACTATTCTTTAACTTACCTATTGGGAATTTTAAATACAATGCTAAGCTTAACGAAATATTTCAAGTACCTAAAGTAGTTGAGTTTCTTGAAAGTAAACTGAATCAATTCGATAAACAATTTACTGATCAAGAAAAATAATCATTGGTTAATGAGTTCTACTATTACAGTGGTTCTATGTTTACCATGAAAATCATTTGTATTGAAAAGAATCCTATCTTAGCTAAGTTCTTGAAATTGGTTTATCGATTAGATGATGACGTACGGCTTAAAACATTTATTAATCTGGTAGTAAATCATTTCACTAAATGCGAGTATGATCGTAAGCTTGGTGATGGTTTTGCTAGCTCTAAATCAAATGGATTTGGTTTTACTGTTAGTGTCAATGCTTTCTTCCCAGATAGCGAAGGAAAAGAGGTTTACGATAACCGATTAACTTTACGCGATTATGCTCGCCGGAATGATCATCTTTATCTGAAAGATCAACATTCTCTCTTGAAAGAAGATTTTGCTAAAGGTGTAGATGTTTATCTGGGTGATGAAGTAATTGGTAAAGTATACGAACTCTACACACGTTTAGATAAAACGATGGCTAAGATCTCTCATCGGAAGGATTATCTTATACTTAGACATCCTCGTTTCATCGATGACTTTGTCTTGATTCCTCACTTGGAATACAAAGTAGTTAAAGAGTTTCATGATCAAAATGGCATGACAGTTAAGCACGTTACTCCTACAATCCACAAGTTTACCATGTATGATAGATCAGAATGTTAAAAAAGGTATATTATGTTGAAAGTTATAGGTAATCTCTTTAAGAAGTGGGGAGAAGCACTTTCCCCTACTAAAGAAGAGATCGAGGTAAAGTCTGAACAAATCTTTATACAGGCTTGTAAAGAATGTCCTCGTTTAAAACAAGAAGGGAAAGTAGTAACAGAAGAGACTAAAGAAGTAGAAACTCTTGTAGAAGAAACAGAAGAAGATACTTACGAAGAACCGAATGTTACGGCTTATCCATTGATTTACTTTGAACGTAAACAAGATTATCCGACTAAGTTTTCTCTATACGAAATCTTAGAAGATACTCAAACAGGTGAAATCACTGTAGTCTTTGAACGAGACAACAGTAAACCTGCTACTAAAACTCGTTCAGGTAATTACTCTTTAACAAACGATCAAGGCAAAGTAGTGACAGTACGTCGACACACCATCTTAAAGATTGTCGAGACGTATAAGAATACTGCTGGTCACGAGTATTATCGTAAACCTAATTAAAGATTACTCTCCTACTCCTTAAACGGGGTAGGAGAGTAGTTTTCTTTTTTAGTTTATTTTGCAAATATATTATTAAAGTGAGATTAATCAAATTCTTTTAAAGGAAACTATTATGGAAAATACATTAACCAAATTAGAAAACTTAGCTAAGTTCATTTTCTATATTCACAAGTATGCTCGTGATTATTACGGCATGTCTGTTGCAGATATAGCCCATCCTCGTCATCGCTATTTAGATGTGCGTGTCACAGAGACAGCTCTTAAACTCAATAATGCTTTTCGGAAACACGAAGACAGTTTAGACATTATTTCTTTTAATCAAATGTACGCTGTATTAAATTACGTAGACTCTACTGATCAAAGAGCAACATACGAAACACAATTTAAAAGACTATTGGCTGAATACCTGATGGTTCAAGTGTGTGACACAAATCTCATGGTTAACAAGTTAAAAGACTTGGTTTTAAAATATATAGAAGAAGATACCAATGATCGTATCGTTAAAGACTTTAATTCTAAAGGAAATGGATTCAGAGTCGTCGATAACGACGATATCTTCTTTAAGGTTTTAAAACAAGGACGATTTAAAA
>ERZ773037.383-NODE-383-length-24233-cov-2.678592_pt1 | contig 24233 bp, 17 predicted proteins | sample MGYA00511466_ERZ773037 | MGnify/ENA primary metagenome ERZ773037 (study PRJEB29015, sample SAMEA2738146) | human oral metagenome | biome: human oral; feature: human-associated habitat; material: saliva | place: China | collected 2202 ... | reverse complement strand
ATGCTCAGAATGCCATTCGCCTTAACATTCAAGAGTATCTACTAAAACCCATTACCCCTTCAGATATCCAAGCCGCTCTTACCCGCGTTAGCCAAAACCTTGACGCGCAACGCCAACGCGCGCTGGATATGCAGGAAATGACACGAGAATACATGTCAACCATTGAGGCCTCTAGGCGGAGTTTACTTATTAGCCTTGTAACCGAGCCTCTGACTCTAGAAGCTACTAGTCACTGGCAACACCGCATCCATCTCTATCAATTACAAATTTCCGGGCCCTTTTACACCGCAATCAGCCTCTGCCCCCGTCAATCCTCTAGCCCCATCCACGCCGTCAGTCCAGACATGCGCGATGTTCTCTTTGCTGAAGAATTGAGCTGGGTCTCCTACCGCAAGACAGCCCTAGAAGTCTGCCATAAATATTGCCCGGCCGAAGCTTTCCCTTTTGCTGGTAAATTAATCATTATTCTCAGTCATGACGTGCCAGATTTAGCCGCTACCTTGGACCTTTTACTGCAAGATATTCAGCAAACCTTCCTGAAAAATTATCGGCGCACCCTCTACCTTGGTATTAGCCAGTCTTCCTCACATTTGATGGACTTAAAGCGCCTCTACCACCAGGCCCTTCAGGCTTATGATTACTGCCAATCCGCACCGAACACCGCCCTGTGTTACTACGGCGACTTCAGTGTCGAGATGGAATCAAACCTAGACTACGACGCAACCCCTGACCAGCGTCTCTTATCTTTGATTAAGATTGCTTCTTATCCTGAGTTTGAGGATTATATTGTGAGCTTAATTAACCAAAGTCATCGCCAAGCCACTACTCCTTCGGCCGACTATCTCTTTTTCCTAGAATTAACTTCACGGGTTATCCGAATCAGTCAGAACCTCACCGTCGTCCAAAATTCGCCCTTAATAGAGTCCTTTATGGCTCAAATGGTAGCATCTAGTCAGGCCCCTGTCGCAGATTTAATGCAGACCTTCCTAGCGCACAGCAAAAAGTTGCTACTCTTAATCCAGAGTGAGCGCCAGACCCTCAAAGAATCTCTAACCCAGCAAGGCTTACGTTTAATGCAACAACATTATCAAGATCCACTCTTTACAGGCAAACGCTTGGCTCAGTTAATGCATGTCAGCCCTAACTATCTCAGTTCCCTGTTTACCCGCGAGACGGGGCAATCCTTCAAGGAGCACTTGATTCAAATTCGCATGAATAAGGCAAAAGAACTCTTACTAACTAGCTCGGCCAAGGTTCAAGAAGTAGCCTTAGCTGTCGGTTACACCGATACTCACTACTTCTCCTATAGTACTAAACGCTACTTTGGCCTATCTCCGCGTCAAATTCGTGAGGCTGCCCAAGAAGGGAGCCCCACACTATGACTCCGGCCAAACGCCAACCCTTGCATCGCGTCATTTATTTGACTTGCTTTCTCTTATCGACCTCTATTCTAGGCATTAGTCTCTGGGGTCATTATCAAATTGCGCGCGATCTCCTAATTAAGCAGACCATGACCCTAACCGAGCAGCATGTAGCGCGCTCGACAGAAGCCTTGGAAACTATGATTGCCACGATGGATGTTGCCAACGAAGCAATCATCCGTCGCATCACACTCGAGAGTTTAACACCTCAAGCGCTTCATGATTTGCTGGATTCAAGCGTTACCCTCAACCGTGATATCCAATCCATCGCAGTACTGGATGAACAGGGCCTAGTCCTAGATTTTGCGCCTGGTCGTTTCCAGCTTAAATTGAATAACCAACATGCAGTTTTATCTCCAGACTGGTATCAAGAAGAGGCTCAGCACGACCAAACGCTCTATTCTAGACCTCATATTCAACATCTCTTCCAAGGAGAGTTTCCTTGGGTCATCTCCAATACTATCCCTTTCACCCATCAAGGTAAACGTTGCCTTCTACTCATCGATTATAAAATCAAGACTTTCCAACGCTTCTTTGAGACCGGAGGGATTGGCAAACAAGGCTACACCTACTTGGTGGATGACCAACAAGAACTCATCTATCATCCCCACCAAGCTCTAATGACTGCAGAACTCAAACAAGAAACCATCCCAGATTTAGGAACTGAGGCTACAAAAGTCCAACTAGATAAGGATAAGCACGTCGTGCTAGCCAGTCAAGTAATGGCTGGCACACATTGGCGTGTTGTCGGAAAAACCTACCTACAAGAAGTATTGGCTAGTGGATTGTCTCGAATTTTTCAGACTTCGCTTATCCTCTTCTTAGCCTTGACCTTCCTGATTAATGTTCTCACCTACTTATTGGCTCGTTTCATTGCTCGCCCAATTCGTCGCCTAGCTCGCCATATGCAAGCCTTTCAGGATCTTACAACTGGACACTATGAGACCTCTGGTTACGACGAGGCCCACGAACTCTACCGGGCCTATCGCCAACTGCTCAGCCAAGTTGATCAGCTCATGGAGCAAATTAAAATTGAAGAAGCCGCTTTACGAAAAAGTGAGCGAAATGTCTTAGAAGCTCAAATCCAACCTCATTTTCTCTATAATACTTTGGAGTCTATCCTGTGGATGATAGAAAGTCAAAATACTAGAGATGCTTCGCATATGGTGACTGCCTTAGGTCGGCTACTCCGCATTACCTTAAGTAAGGGCAAGGAGTATATTCCCTTGGAGCGTGAATTTGAGCATGTCACCAACTATCTAGAAATTCAGCAAATTCGATATAATCAACAATTCACTTATCAGCTCGAGCTGCCAGAGCAAGTTCGCTCATACCCTACTATCAAACTAATCCTACAACCTATTGTAGAGAATGCCATTATTCATGGCTTGGCCAACCTCTATGAACCTGGCTTGCTAACAATTGAAGCTAGCCAGTCAGAAAAAGGAATTCTAATCCAAATTAAAGACAACGGCCAAGGTATGAGTGTGGAGCGTTTGGAAGAACTACGCCGAGAGCTAAAACAGCCATCTGATGTAGCGGGGATTGGCTTGCGCAACGTCCATGAGCGTCTGCAAATCTATTTTGGTCCAGAATATGGGCTAAAAATTGATAGCCAAGAAGATCAAGGAACCTGCGTCAGCCTCTTGATTCCGCACCTAGACTGGGAGGACTTACCAGCATGAGAAAACTTTCTACTATATTATTAGGGCTTGTCTTGATCAGCTTAGCTAGCCTCTTAGCCCTAAGTCTTTGGCTTGGTCAACCTGCTCAGACCATTACACGTCGTATCTTGTTTGCTAGTAGCAAAGCCTTGAGTCATCCCTACAATCAGCAAGTCTTGGCAGGTCTCAAAGCTTCAATCAATCCCTCGGACGACGTAGAGCTTCAAACCTTGGCTTTACCAGATAATGTTGATGAACAAGCAACCCTCTTAAGCCATCAAAAACTCCTAACAGGCGATCAAGTCATACTCCACTCTGCATACAGTGTTGAAGTAACACCTCAATTGGAAAGTTGGCTGAATCAAGGGGTTAAGCTAACCTTAATCGATAGTCCAAAAGTCCAACTATCCCAAGCAAGTCAGCTTGGTTGGGCCCCTCTGGAGCAGGGCCAAGCCTTAGCACAAACATTGAAAAGCAACAGTGGGACAGACACCCCTCTCATTTTAGCCTATCAGGCACACAACCAAGAAAGCATCGAGCGCCTAAAAGGAGCTCAGGATGTCCTAGATCAGTCTGGCCAAGCCTACCAGACGCTTGCTTTAGAAGGCGACAAACTCGATAATCAACAAGCTATGCTTCATGCCGTTGAAGCCTCATCTTCCAAACCAGCTATCGTCTTACTCGATCAAGCCTCTATACAAGAGCTGGCCCGTTACTTGCATCAAAGTTTAGCTATTCCTGACATCTACAGCATCGGCTATCAAGCTCAGATATTTAGTGCTATCGAAGCAGGGGACATCAGCCGTAATCTCACGCCTAACCCTTATGCTTTGGGCTATGCAGCAGGGCAAACTGGTCAAAATCAGTCTGACAAGGCTAGTGATGTAGCCACTAAGCTTACCTATCAATGGATTGAGGCGCAAGACCTCTTCAATCCCCAATTTGCCAGTTGGCTCTTCCCTTTGGAATAAAAATACTGCTCGCAGTAAGCAACAGATACAAAAGAGAGTTGGCCCTTGCCAACTCTCTTCTATTATATATAGTAACAAAAAAGCTGGGATACAAATCCCAGCTTTTAATATATTTCTTATTAACGTACACGCACTGCAAATTGTGGTGTGAAGTTTTGGATGTTGTTGTAGCCTAATGGCGTGCCTGGTTGAGAAGCATGAATGAAGTTCCCGCCACCAGTTGCAATCGCTACGTGGTAAGTTGAACCTGCGTCACCCCAGAAGTAGAGGTCACCCGCTTGTGCTTCTGATACAGAGATACGAGTCCCTGCAGATTCTTGTGGTACTGTCCAGCTACCTACATCGATACCGTATGCTTCTTTGAAGACATATTGTACAAAGCCTGAGCAGTCAAAACCACTTGGGCTCTTACCGCCCCATACATAAGGAGTCCCTACGTATTTAGCAGCTGTTGATAATACATCGCCATAAGTTGAAGCCGCTGGTGCTTCTGCTGCTGGCTCTTCTTCAGCCGCTGCAGGAGCTGCTGGCTCTTCCTCGGCTGCTGGGGCTTCTTGAGCAGGTTGTGGTGCTGGGGTTGTTGACTCTTCTTCTTGAGTTGAAGGAGTTTCTGTAGCAGTTGATTCTTCAGCTACTGGAGTTTCAGAAGCAGGAGCTTCAGATGACTGACTTTCAGTCGCTTCGGCTTGGTTGTTTGCTTCAGCTTCTGTAGTTGGTGCTGCTGGTTTTGCTTCCTCAGCCGCTGGAGCTGGTTGCTCAGCTAATTGAGATTCACGAGTTGCTTGCTCTTGAGCCGCTTGTTCTTGGGCAGCTGCTTCTGCTTGTGCTTGTTGTTGTGCTAAAGCTTGTGCTTGAGCTTCTGCGGCAGCTTGTTCAGCCGCTGCTTGTTGTGCTGCTGCAATCTCTGCTTGACGTTGTTGGTAAGCAGCTTTCTCAGCAATCAAAGCTTCACGAGCATTTTGTGCTAATGATAAATCAGAGGTCAATTGGTTGTATACTGCTTCGTTGTTAGCTTGTTCTTCGGACAAAGCACCTTTGAGGGCTTCTAATTGAACATGCTTAGCAACGTTATCTGCCTTAGTGGTTTCTACTGCAGATTTTTTAGTTTCAACAGCTTCTTTATCAGCCTTTTGTTGGCCTAAAAGTGTTTTGTTAGCTGAAACCATCTTCTTCACTACGTCTACACGACCAACGAAGTCGCTAACAGATTTAGAAGAAGCTACAACGTTAACGTAGTTTTCAGCCCCACCTGTTGCTTGAACAGCACGAGCTTGATCAGCCAAGAGGCTTTCGCGTTTGCCAATTGCTACTTCTAAGTCTTTGATTTCTGCTTGTAAGCTTGCAATTGCTGCGTCATTTTCTTGGATGTTACCTTGAAGGGTAGTTGCTTGCGCTTGAACTTCTTGCAACTTAGCGTAAGAGCTAGCTAATTGTGCGTAAAGCTGTGCTTGCGCAGCAGATAAGTTTTCGATTTGGCTTTCACTTTGCCCGATTAATGAATCGTAGTCTTGTGCGAAAGCAGCCACAGGTGCAGCTACGCTCCCTAATACGACGGCTGAAGTTAATAACGTTTTGAATAATCTCTTGTTCATAAGCGATTTGACTCCTTTTAGTCTCGTAATTTGTATATCACGCTTGTGTTGGACACAGGCTTTGGTTTATCTTTTTATGACATGCTTACATGATACCACAAGTTTTGGCTAAGGTGCGGTTTTTCGACGATTCGTATAGCATCTGTAACACAGCTGTAATTTTACATGAGTTTTCACTGTTTTTTGACTCTTTTTTGCCACAATAGACAGCCGAATAAGCCAAGTCTTCAATATTCTACAGGTGACGAAAATGGCTTGTCAGCCCGATTCCCGCTTTTGTCTAGACCTTTAAGCCAGAGCAACTATCCCAAAAGATAGTCTTGCAGATGGTGCCATAAAGATTGTGGCCATATAAATTACTATGTTGTTTTCAATATTTATACTACACCTTGATCTTCCAAGCGCCTTTTTCGACCTCTAGAAAATCATGAGAAACTCCCAATTACTTAGCCTACCAACCACACTCACACACGAAAAAGCAGGCCAAAGGCCTGCTTACTTATCTTAATCTTGGAAAGTAACGAGCGTATAATTCTTTTTGCCCCGACGAACAACTACGTACTTACCACCAATAGCATCTTGAGGCGTAATGACAGCTTCCACATCAGTTACCTTAGTGCCATTCAAGGTAATCGCACCATTAGAAATAAATTCTCTGGCTTCGCGGCGTGATTTAACAATACCGGTATCAACTAGCCAAATAGCTAGGTTAGCTTCCTCTCTTGCGGCACTTGCTTGCGGCATATTTCTAAAACCTTGCTCAATTTCATGAACCGTGAGCGAACCTACTTCGCCCGTAAATAAAGCCTCTGTAATCCGAATGGCTTCATCCAGAGCCTCTTGCCCGTGAACAAAACGCGTCACTTCTTCAGCTAAACGCTTGTGAGCAACCCGCAAGTGAGGCTGAGTTTCAATTTCTACAGCCAAAGCTTCAATCTCTTCGTGCGATAAGAAAGTAAAGTACTTAAGGAATTTAACCACATCACCATCTTGTTGATTGAGCCAGAATTGGTAAAACTCAAATGGCGTTGTTTTTTCTGGATCTAACCAAACTGCCCCACCTGCTGTTTTACCAAACTTGGTTCCGTCAGATTTGAGCATAAGCGGAATTGTCAGCCCATAGACTTCAGTCTCATGGCCTTCAGTCCGACGAATAAAATCTAATCCAGCCGTAATGTTGCCCCATTGATCGGCGCCCCCAATTTGTAATTGGACATCGTATTCTTTGTATAAGTGGGCAAAGTCAATGGATTGCAGAATTTGGTAGCTGAACTCGGTAAAGGAAATCCCTACCTCTAGACGAGAGGCGACAACATCCTTAGCCAACATATTATTAATGTTGAAATGTTTACCATAGTCACGCAAGAAATCTAAGAGCGAGATCTGGCTAAGCCAGTCGTAGTTATTCACGATTCGGAAACCACTCGCTTGGACATCCCCTTTTAGGAAGAGGCGGTTCATCTGGTCTGCTAATTTACGCGCATTTTCCTTTACCACATCCATGGTTTGCAAGGTGCGCTCGCTATTACGCCCACTTGGGTCGCCAATTGAGCCCGTTCCGCCCCCAATTAGCACTACTGGTTTATGGCCAGCCAACTGGAATCGTTTAAGAATCATAAAGGGAATTAAATGTCCAATGTGCATGGAATCCCCTGTTGGGTCGACGCCACAATACAAGCCAATCGCCTTCTTATTTACTAGTTCTTCTAAGCCTTGAGCGTTAGTCTGCTGATTGATGGCACCACGCCATGTTAAATCATCTAAAATTGACATCTTCTTTCCTCCTTATGTATTTTCTGTCTTCCTATTATAACGCGATTACAAGTCTGAATCAATCTAGCAATAGCGTAAATTTTCGAACCTTATGCGTAAATTATTCTATGTAAGCGTTTCGCTATTAGGAGTAGAATAGACTCAAATCCTATAAGGTGGTGACATTATGACACAAATCGCAGAGTACCTATTGGATATTGAAGATATCGTCAAGGAGTTTCCAGGGGTCAAAGCCTTGGACGGTGCACGACTTAAAGTTCGCCCTGGTACCATTCACGCCCTCATGGGTGAGAACGGTGCTGGTAAATCAACTATGATGAAATGTCTCTTCGGTATCTATATCGAGGACTCCGGTAGTATCAAACTCAATGGCCAACCCGTACGCTTTAACAACCCAAAACAAGCATTGGAACAAGGCGTCTCCATGGTCCATCAGGAACTGAATCAGGTTCTTAAACGTAGCGTCATGGAAAATATCTGGTTGGGCCGCTTCCCAAAAACCAAACTTGGCCTGATTGACGAGCATAAGATGTACCAAGATACCAAGGCCATCTTCCAGCAACTCAACTTGGATATTGATCCACGGACTATCATTGGTAAACTCTCCGTCTCCCAACGTCAGATGATTGAGATTGCCAAGGCAGTCAGCTACGATGCCAAGGTAATTATCCTAGACGAGCCAACTTCCTCTCTAACGGAGCAAGAAGTTCAGCACCTCTTCCGTATCATGAACCAACTCAAGGATCAAGGTTGTGGCTTGGTTTATATCTCACATAAGATGGAAGAAATTTTAGCCATTTCGGATGAAGTAACCATTATGCGTGACGGACAATGGATTGCGACAGAGGCAGCTAAAGACCTAACCATGGAACGCATCATCCAACTCATGGTAGGGCGTGATATCGGCCATCGTTTCCCTCCACGCAACAACCATCCTGGCCAGGTAACCTTAGAAGTGCGCAATTTGACCGCTAAATATCAACCAAGCATTCAAGACGTATCCTTAACTGTTCATGAAGGCGAAGTCCTGGGGATTGCCGGTTTAGTGGGGTCTCGTCGGACTGAACTAATTGAATGTATCTTCGGGATTGCAACCCTAGCCAGTGGCGAAATCTACAAGAATGGTAAATTAATTCATAATAACAATTCCCGCGACGCTATCAAAAATGGCTTTGCCTTAGTGACAGAAGAACGCCGGGCAACTGGGATTTTCCCAATTGCAGACATTCGCTTTAACACGGTTATTTCTAATATGCGCCACTATCGCGGTAAGTTAGGTCTGATTCGCAATGCTTCCATGGGTAGCGATACCCAACGCATGATTGATGCCATGGCCATCAAGACCCCAAGTCAACGAACACAAATCCGCTCCTTATCAGGTGGTAACCAGCAGAAGGTAATTATTGGCCGTTGGCTACTAACCGATGCGGATATCTATCTCTTCGACGAACCAACACGGGGGATTGACGTCGGAGCTAAGTACGAAATCTACCAAATCATTTTAGACTTAGCTAAGAAGGGCAAGACCGTTATCGTTGTCTCCAGTGAAATGACCGAGTTGCTCGGTATCACTGACCGCATTGCAGTCATGTCTAATGGTCGCTTGGCTGGCGTCGAAAAGACCGAATCACTCACCCAAGAAGAAATTCTTCGCTTGAGTGCACTCTATCTCTAAGGAGGATGTCTCTATGGAACTAAGTAAAAAACTACGCTTCACCAATAAAACACCGCGCGAGCTATTATTAGACTTTTCTCTTTATATTGTGCTTGCTGCCTTAATCGCCATCATCATTTCGATGGATACTTCTTTCGTTTCACCAAAAAACTTCATTAACATCTTGGCTCAAGCCTCCACACGGATTATTATGGCCTGCGGGGCTGCTGGCCTTATCATCTTAGGTGGGACAGACTTGTCTGCCGGCCGCGTCTTGGGTTTAACTTCTCTGATCGCTGCCTCCCTCCTTCAATCAACCACCTACGCTTCACGTATGTATCCCGATTTACCTCAATTGCCACTCTGGTTACCACTCATTATCGTTATTGTAGTCGGCGGGATCTTCGGTTTGATTAACGGTTTTGGGGTAGCAGTTCTTAAAGTCCACGCCTTCATTATTACCTTAGGTACTCAATTAGTAGCTTACGGGATTGCCTTGATTTATCAACAACAACAAGCGGGGGGCGCACAACCGATTGCTAACTTTGACGACCGCTACCGTAATTTAGTTAACGGCACCGTCAACTTCACCAATGATATTCCAATCCCTTATGTCGTCTTCTACGCCATTGTCGTCTGCGTGATTATGTGGATCATCTGGAATAAGACCCAACTTGGTAAGAACATGTATGCTATCGGGGGCAACATCGAGGCTGCCGAAGTTTCCGGGGTTAATATCGTCAAAAATATCCTCATCATTTTCCTGATTTCAGGGATTCTCTATGGCTTAGCTGGCTATCTGGAAGCTGCTCGGGTAGGGTCTACTACCTCTAACACCGGTCTTAACTACGACCTCGATGCCATCTCTGCTTCTGTTATCGGGGGTGTCTCCTTCTCTGGTGGGATTGGGACTATTCCTGGGGTTATTATCGGGGCCATCATTCTCCAATTCATCAACTATGGCTTGGCTTATGTAGGTGTTAACCCTAACTACCAATACATCATCAAGGGCTTGATCATTATCCTAGCGGTAGCAATCGACGTCCGTAAATACATCAAGCGCAAATAAGACCGTAAATTTTCTAACCTGGAGTGTAAAAAAATCAATGTAATCGTTTTACACACCGTGTTATACTCAATTCAACAAAATAAAATCCTTAAAGGAGTCGATCTTTATGAAAAAAGTCATTACATGGTGCGCCATCTTCTGCCTGTTCTGCTTAGCGCTAGTTCCTAGCCTCAGCCCTAGAGTTCAAGCCGAAGATAAGAACATCAAAATTGGGGTTGCTTTCTACAAATACGATGACGCTTATATGTCTTCTGTACGTGTAGCGCTTGAAAAAATCGCCAAAGAGCATTCCAACGTTGAACTCATTGTCAATGACTCTCAAAACGACCAAGCTAAACAAAACGACCAAATCGATGTCATGATTCAAAAGGGAGTGGATGTCCTCTTGATTAACGTGGTGGACACCGGGGCAGCAGAAGCAGTCGTTCAAAAAGCTAAAGACGCGAATATTCCGCTCGTGCTCTTCAACCGTGAACCAGCGACTGACGTTGTTAAAGCTTACGACAAAGCTCGTTTCGTTGGAACAACCGCTAAAGAAGCTGGGATTATCCAAGGTAAGATGATTGCGGAACTCTGGAAATCCGACAAGAAATATGACCGCAATGGTAACGGCAAATTAGATTACGTTATGTTAATCGGTGACCCAGAAAACCCAGAAGCAATCGCTCGTACAAAATATGCAGTTGATACTTTAACCGAAGCTAAGATTGAAGTGAACAAATTAGGTGACCAAGTTGCTAACTGGGATCCAGACAAAGCAAAAACTGCAACTGACGCTTGGTTAGCTAAAGACGCCGACAACATCGACGTCATCATCTCTAACAACGACTCAATGGCTTCTGGTGCTATTGCAGCTCTCCAAGGCGCCGGCTTCAACACAGATGCTAAAGCTGACAAGAAGATTCCTGTATTTGGGGTAGATGCGACTGAAGAAGCAGTAGACCTCATTGCACGTGGCATTATGACTGGTACTGTCAAACAAGATGCTGAAGGGATGGCAAAAGCTGTCTTCGCACTCTCTTACAATGCAGGTCAAGGCAAAGACTTCTTAGATGGCACTGACTACAAGTACGACGACACTCAAGTTGCTGTACGTATTCCTTACCAAGCCTTCAACGGCCAATAGGCTATTATCGAAGGGTATCTCCTTTAGGCAAGTTCCTCTGGAGCTTGCCTTGCTTTATCCATACTAGGAGGAACATGATGACCACCCAAGAATCCACCGAAAACAAACCTGAGGTAAGCAAAACTTCACCCAGACGCGCCAATCTATATGAGGGCATTCATCTATCCGAGCGAACCCTCAACATCATCATCGGCATGATTATCGGGTTGTTGGCTCTAACCCTCTACTTCGCCTTACCGCGGTAAGGCAGACAAAAAATAGGCTGAGACAAAAGTCTCAGCCTATTTTTTTATCTACGTACAAGGACTAAGCTTCGACTACCGTCTCTTGGCTAGCCTTGCGCGCTAATTCTTTAGCTTCACGTTCTTCCACCTGATCTACAAAATCACGTAGCAGCTGCTTCACAACAGTTGGGTCTTCAGTCTCATTGACTGCCACCTTAACCTTAGAAGAACGCGGAATACCTTTAAGATAGTAATGGGCTTGGGTCCGAAATTCTCGCGTTGCAGTCCGGTCACCCTTGAGGTCTACCAAGCGTTCTAGATGATCGATGGCCGTGTCGATTTTCTGTCTCGCTGTCATAGCCGGCAAGAGTTCACCCGTCTCAACATAGTGGACCATCTGCTGAATAATCCATGGATTACCCAAGGCAGCACGTCCCACCATAACACCATCTACGCCTGTCGTATCAAGCAAATGTTTGAGTTCTTCAGGCGTTCTAACATCCCCATTTCCAACAAAAGGAATGGTTTTCAGTTCTTTCTTAACTTGCGCCAAAATATCCCAGTTAGCCTTGCCTTCATACATCTGTACCCGGGTCCGACCGTGCATGGCCACCATGGAAGCACCTGCACGTTCAGCTGCTAAGGCATTTTCAATGGCGTAAAGATGTTCATCATCCCAACCCGTGCGCATTTTTACTGTAACTGGCTTTTGAACGGCATCCACTACTGCTGCCACCATTTCATAGACCTTATTCGGGTCTAAGAGCCAACGTGCCCCTGCTTCTGCCTTAATGACCTTGTTAACAGGGCAACCCATATTAATATCAATAATGGCACACTCAGTATTTTCAGCAACATATTTAGCCGCCTCTACCAAAGTTTCTTTGTTACCTCCCATAATTTGAATGCTGAGAGGATACTCATTTGGTTCAATGTGTAGCATGCTCAGGGTCTTGTCATTACGGAACTGAATCCCCTTGTCACTAATCATCTCGCAAACAACTAGTCCTGCACCAAATTGTTTCACTATGGTCCGAAAAGCTGCATTCGATACGCCCGCCATGGGCGCGACCACGACTGGATTTGAAATCTCAATCTCTCTAATCTTGAACAAATTATACCTCCTCTGTTTCTGCTTGCTGACCTGCAGCTTCACCTGCTGCAATGATGGCTTCTAAATCTTGAGCGCTATAGTCATAGTGGTTCTCACAATAATGGCAAACCACTTCCGCCCCACCATCTTCGTCAATCATGGCTTGGATTTCCTTACGACCTAAGGATTGAATACCGTGTCCATAGGCTTCCTTAGAACAACCACAATGGAAAGAAACATCCTTCTTAGACAGGACTTCAGAATTTCCTGGTCCTACTAAGAGATCTAAGAGGGCCTCTAAGCTTGGTTGTGACTCCAAAAGATCGGAGAAACGGCCTAAATCCGCAATGCGTTTTTCAATAAAGTCAATGGTTTCGTCAGTAGCACCCGGCATCACTTGAATCATAAAACCACCAGATTTAGCCACAGACTCATCAGGATTAACCAAAACAGAGAGTCCGATACAAGAAGCTGTTTGTTCAGACACAGCCATATAGTAGGTGAAATCTTCTGCCAACTCCCCACTTACCAATGGCACTTGACCAGAGAAGAGTTCCTTATTACCTAAGAGTTTACGTACAGCCATATTGCCGGGCATACCCACTGCCCCAGCAACATCTAACTTGCCAATGGCATTGAGTTCTAAGGCTACCTGCGGATTAGACACAAAGCCACGTACATGGCCGTAAGCATCCCCTTCCGCAATAATACGGCCCACTGGTCCCGTTCCGAGAATTTCTACCCGTAAGCGCTCGTCGCCCTTAGAATTAGCTGCTAATAAGAGGGTCCCCACCAGGGTCCGTCCCAAAACAGCCGTTGCGGTATGCCAGGTTTTGTGGCGATTGACTGCTTCCTGGACAACGCCAGTAGCATCCAAAACCAAAACCCGTAATTGGCCATCGAACGCCAAGGCTGTTAATAATTGATCTGACATGATTGCTTCCTCCATCTCCCAATGGGAGTCATTATATTCCGTTTCTAAGTATAGCAGACCCCACCAGTTTAGCAAGTCTTTGGCCTAGTGCTAATAGGCAAAAAAAATCAGACCCATGAGGTCTGATTTTCCTTATTAGGCTTGATGATGTTCAGATGACACTTGATCATCTGCAATGATACGGTCGCCAGCTTCCAGCGCTTCTTCTACACGTGAAGGAGTCGCTTTTTGATCTTGACTTTCGGCCGAAGTAGGAGTGTCTGTTTCTGCAGACTTTGCTACTTGCTCAGGCATCTTCCCAGTCTTGAAGAGAGACTCGATTTGCGCTGCTTCTAAGGTCTCAACTTCAAGCAGTTTCTCTGCAATCAGGTTGAGTTGCTCACGGTGCTCATTGATAATGCGGTGTGCCTCTTCATGAGCTTGGTTCAATAATTGACGAACTTCGTTGTCAATCTCATAAGCTACCTGATCAGAGTAAGCAGGTTTCTGGCCATAGTCACGACCAACGAAGACGGTATGGTTGCCTTCGTATTGCACCGGCCCTAAGCGGTCTGACATCCCATATTCAGTGACCATACTACGCGCAATCTTGGTCGCTTGTTGGAAGTCATTGCTAGCCCCAGTGGATTGAGTGTTGAAGACAATCTCTTCGGCAGCACGACCACCCAGAAGCCCTACCATTTGATCATAGAGTTCCTTACGGGTCACAATATAAGCATCTTCACGAGGTAACATGACCGCATAACCACCTGCGCGTCCGCGTGGCACGATGGTCACCTTATGAACAACACGTGCGTCACTTAAGACCATGCCAATGATGGTATGCCCCGCCTCGTGGTAAGCCACGGTACGGCGTTGTTGTTCAGAAATCACACGATCCTTCTTAGCTGGCCCCGCAATCACCCGGTCATGGGCTTCTGCGATGTCCGCTTGAGTAATAGCCTTATGGTTAAAACGTGCTGCTACTAAAGCCGCTTCGTTCAGTAAGTTTTCCAACTCAGCCCCTGAGAAACCAGGCGTTTGTTGTGCTACAACCTTAAGGTCAACTTCTGTTTCTAATTTCTTGTTACGGGCATGGACTTGAAGAATCTGTTCCCGACCCTTAACATCTGGGTTACCCACTAGAATTTGACGGTCAAAACGACCTGGACGCAAGAGGGCTGGGTCGAGGACATCCGAACGGTTAGTCGCCGCAATGACGATGACCCCTTCATTCCCTTCAAAACCATCCATCTCAACCAGTAATTGGTTCAGAGTTTGTTCACGTTCATCGTGTCCGCCCCCGAGACCTGCGCCCCGTTGACGACCTACGGCATCAATTTCATCGATGAAGATAATAGCTGGGGCATTCTTCTTGGCATTCTCGAAGAGATCCCGTACCCGGCTAGCCCCGACCCCGACGAACATCTCGACGAATTCAGAACCTGACATGGTGAAGAAGGGAACCCCCGCTTCGCCGGCCACTGCCTTGGCTAAGAGGGTTTTACCCGTCCCTGGAGGGCCCTCCAGTAAGACACCAGCTGGGATACGTGCCCCCAGCTTAGTGAAACGTTTAGGGTCCTTAAGGAATTCCACCACTTCTACCAGTTCTTGTTTCTCTTCTTCAGCACCCGCTACATCACTGAAGCGGACTTTGACTTTCTGCTTGGAAATATCCTTGGAGCGTGACTTACCAAAGTTCATGGCCCCTCGCATACCGCCTCCGCCAGCGCCACTCTGGAACATGTTATAGAGGAAGAAGCCCATCATGACCATCAGGAGCACCATTGGTAAGATATTGGCCCACAATACCATATTGGATTCGGCCAAGGTCTTCATCTTGACCCCTTGTTGGGTCGCTGTTTCCGTCAATAACTTAAGCGTGCTATCGTTACCTAGCACACGGCTGGTAAATTGAGTGGCAGTCTCACTTCCGCCTTGGAAGAGAGCCACAAAGTTAGTTTGTTCAGAGCGAGTTGTCCCGGTCTTGTATTTACCTTTAACATTATAAACACCGGAACCAATCTGGACATCCATCTCGGCAATCTTGCCATCAGCAATCTCTGTCATCAACTCACTCTGGGTGAGTTCCTTGACTTGGCCACCCCCTAGTGCACCTGACAGGGCATGGAAGAGCATAAAGAGCATGGCTAATGCCATCATAGATGTCAGAATGTTCCGCGTCGAATTACGATTTGGGTTTTGCATAGATGCTGTTCGACTCCTTTGTCTTGATCATTCTGTTCATTCTTGTATTTTATCATATTTTACCATAGGGTTCTAATGGAAGGTCCCTGTAAGGCTGGGCTTTACCAATATTTAAGGTTTGTTTTCGCCAAAAGACCCTAGATCACAGTCTAGGGTCTGGCACATGGCCTATTTGCTTTCGTAGACGGCAGGTGATAAGACACCGATATAAGGAAGGTTGCGGTACTCTTGTTTATAGTCCAAGCCATATCCCACTACGAATTCATTGGGGATATCTAAGCCCACATAATCTGCTTCCATATTGTTGACACGGCGCTCTTTCTTATCTAACAAGGTACATACCTTAACTGAGTTAGCCTTACGATAGTGGAGCAAGTCCACAATGTACTTGAGAGTTTGACCGGTATCGATGATATCTTCCACAATCAGAATATCCTTACCTTCGACACGAGTGTCTAAGTCTTTGACAATCTTAACTTCACCTGATGACTGGAAGGCATCGCCATAACTCGATACGTCCATGAAATCAATGGTCAAGTAGCAATCCATAGCACGAATAATGTCAGCCATAAAAATTGCTGCCCCTCGTAAAATCCCAACGACCACTACTTCTTTATCTTTGTAGTCTTCCGTTAAGGTCTTGCCTAGACGGGCCACTGCTTCTGCAATTTCTTCTTGGGTTACTAGTACTTTTAAAATGTCTTTCTCTAACACTGTGCTTTCTCTCCTTTTTATCTAGTGTCTTACTGCCGTGTCTTCCGATAAAGGAATATATGAGTTATTTTATCAGTTTGTGGCCCGCGAGACAATGGGGAATTGCTAACTGGCCCCAACCATACAATTTCGTCTTTTTCATCTACAAGCACTTTGATTTGATTTCGCTCATCACTTGGCAACTTAAGGTCCATGAGGATTCTGCCAACTTTCTTATGATAGACTTGACCTAATTCGTCGCTTATTGCAACTTGGTCACCGTCTTGCCGCTGTCTTAGCTGGAAATTGAGTGGCGCCGTCTCCTGGGCCTGACTTAGGTGTAGGCCTGCCCAACCTTCAGCCGCTTCACGCATTTCCGGTGACACTTGATGGGCTGCAAAAATCCCCGCTTCTGCGCCACCATCTAGGGCATACCAGTGGTTGAGTCGACTTAAGATTAAACGTTGACCAAAATAAGCTTTGGGCCCCGCCTCTTCTGGTAGGATTTGGACGTAATCATAGCGTTTGACTGCTACCCAACCATGTCCTAACTGCAAACGTTGATTAGGATCACGGCGGTTACGCATCATCTGCTGCAATTGACCAACTAGGTCGCGGTTATAGGCAGGCACGTCTTCTATTAGGCGTTCTTCGAAGAAAATCCGCAGGTACATATTAAATTTCGCCTCAGGTAGGGCCAGAAAAGCCGGAATGTAAAGTAACCAATAGTGATTGGTTGAATACATTAGGAGCTGAGGCTCCAAATCAAGATAATCCGCATACTGAACGGTGTAGGAATCTTGAATTTGCTGCTGAATGGTCAGGAGATTCTGTAATAATTGAGGATTCTCCTGCATCAGTTGTGGAATATAGGTATGGCGAAATCGATTGCGCACGAAGTGATCCATGTAATTAGAGGCATCTTCAAAATAGGTGACGTTGAACTTCTCCGCATAGGCCTCTAGTTCCGCCTTGGTCACCCCTATAAAAGGTCTTATGATAGTAGGCATCACCGTATGGCCACTAGGGTCGCTCATCAGACGCTGATAACAGCCACGAATACCTTGCAGGCCACGAATGGAGGTGCCACGTGTCATCCGCATTAGGAAGGTCTCAGCCACATCATTAAGATGATGAGCAGTCATCAAAACATCGGCTTCGGTTGTCCGAATCACTTCTGCAAAAAATTGATAACGGGCGTCGCGCGCCTGGGCCTCCACATTAGTAGTGGCCGGCTCCCCCCACTCCGTCGCAAAATAAATACAGCCGTATTCCGCCACAATATTTTTAATGGCAGTGGCCTCATAGTCTGATTCTGGTCGCAACTTGTGATTGAAATGGGCGACAACCAACTGCAGGTGATTATATTGACGTAACTGATTCAATTCATTCATCAATCTGAGCATGACCATAGAATCAACCCCACCGGATACGGCCAGCACCACTGTCTTGGCCTCCAGCCAGGCCGGCCATGACTCTAACTGAGCCTTAACTTCCCGCATTAATTTTTCCATCTAGATTCTCCTTTTAGATACAAAAAGCAGCCTAAAAGGCTGCTCTTATATCCTGTATTAGCGCACGACAAGAAACAATCGCACGTAAGCAAGACATCCCTAGCTACGTCGGCCACCACGACCGCCGCGTTTGCCTTCGGTGTTACGTCTTAATGAGGACAGACGATCTTCACTGTCCTTTAGGAAGTTACTCATTAATTGGTCAAAATCATCCAACTTACGGCTGTTATTATTTCCCGCATTGTTGAAGTTAGGGCGATTTCCACCCTCTTCTTGACGGCTCTTGAAGCGTGGGGCACGTTGGCTATGTGGTGCAGTACCTTCTTGACGTTCACGTTTAGGCCGAGCAGGTGCCTCTGCAGGTCGATCACTGGCTTGACGAATGGACAGGCTAATTTTACCGTCATCAGCGATAGACAGAACCTTCACTGCGACTTCTTGGCCGACTGTTAAGACGGAACTAATCTCCTTAACATAGCCGTCTGAAACCTCACTAATGTGAACTAAACCTGTTTTATTATCTGGCAAGCTAATAAAAGCCCCAAAGTGTGTGATCCCTGTGACTTTCCCTGTGATTTTTTGCCCTACTTCGATTGACATACGATGTCTTATCCTCCCTTAAGTTCTTTCATCCTTATATTCTATTCAGTAACTCTCATCCCTTAAGGATGCTTGGTGTCTTCCTGATGCGAAGATCCTAACTCGAAAATAATCTCACCTGGCTTGGTGTAGTAATAATCACGTCGTGCCACATCCTCTAGATAGGCAGGATCCTTCATTTGTTGAGTTGCTTGGAAAACTTCACGGTTCTCTTTAACGGCTTGCTCTTGGTCCGCCTTGACCTCTTGATAGGCTTGCTCGGCTGCCACTTGGTCCTGATAAGCCCGCCATAATGGAATCCCTGCAAAAGCAAGAGCTCCAATCAGAATGACATGAAAGATCAGGCGTCGTCCGTGAGAGTGCGGTTGCTTTGTCTGACGGGGTGAGGAAGTCTGAACAGATTCCTGTGGATCTAATTTATAATTCATACTTTTCACCTCCATGATAAACCTAGTTTGAGTATATCAATATTCGCGCCTAATTTCCATTCAAACTTGTCGTTTTTCCAAGTTTTTTTGCGAGCTTGGCTTGAGGTAGCATAGCTGAGGCCCTAGCCAATCCCTATTTTAAGCTAGAAACTCATCTACTGGACGAACTTCATTATTAAGACGTTCTTCGCCCAAAATTTCGTAGAGGTTGCTTGCCTCTTCTTTCTTGGTGTTTTCTTTAAGTTCTGTCACACGCACGGTTAAAAGCCGGTTACCAAAACGAATCACCAACTCATCACCCACCTTAACAGCAGAGCTAGATTTAGCTACTTGGCCATTCAAGGTAATACGCCCTTGATCCGCCACTTCTTTGGCAATGGTCCGACGCTTAATCAAACGGGAAACCTTTAAATATTTATCTAATCTCATCTTATTTCTCCTTATTTTTGCTAGTGTCTTCTGCTAAGAGGCTAGCCACTTGACGGGCTAATTGCTTAAGGGCTCCTAACCAAACATAGGATGGTTGTTCTAGGATATCCAAGCTAATCACCTGCCGCGAGCCTTCTTGAGATACGGTGGATTTCTGGGAAATGCCAGCCAAGGCTTCAAAAAGTTTGGCCCCTCGTAATTGATCTGAGGCCATCTGGTTGAAGCTGACCTTGACATGACGTGGGGTTTGCTGGATTTTGACAATACCAGCTTCGAGCCCATAATGTTTAATCAAGGCAATTTCCAATAAATCCGCCACTTCATCTGGGAATTCACCATAGCGGTCAATCAACTGATCTTGCAGATTACGATAGGCCTCTTCTGAATCAACTTGTTGAATTTGCTTATAGACCGAAATCTTTTGCCGTTCATCGGCGATATAGCTGGCTGGAATATAGGCGTCGATTAGCAGATGCCATTCAATCTGGTTGCTAGCTTGACTTGGTATCTGACCAACCTTCTTGCCCCGCTTAATATCAACAGCTTCTTTAAGCATTTGGGAATAAAGGTCAAAACCGACAGAATCAATAAAGCCGGATTGTTGTTTACCCAGCAGATTCCCTGCCCCTCGAATGGACAGGTCCCGCATAGCAATCTTAAAGCCTGATCCCAACTCTGTAAATTCGCGGACGGCCTGCAATCGTTTCTCACTGACCTCACTGAGTGACTTATATGGCTCATACATCAAATAAGCATAGGCCACTCGATTGGTGCGCCCTACCCGACCACGTAATTGATAGAGCGTGGATAGCCCCATATGGTCCGCGTCTTCGACAAAAAGAGTATTAACATTGGGAATGTCGACCCCTGTTTCAATAATGGTAGTAGTCACCAGGACATCGTAAGCCCCTTGGATAAAGTCCACTAGCACCGTCTCCAATTCCACCTCCGACATCTGACCGTGAGCATAAGCTACCCTAGCCTCTGGTACCAAATCCTGGATTTCCATGGCCCGACGCTCAATAGTCGCCACTCGATTATAGAGATAGAAGACCTGACCTTCGCGTGCTAACTCACGTTCAATACCTGACTTAATCGCTCCATCATTGCGCTCCATGACATAGGTCTGGACGGGGAAACGGTTATTGGGTGGTGTCTCAATCAAGGACAAGTCGCGAACACCTATCATCGACATATGCAAGGTGCGAGGAATTGGCGTCGCCGTCAAGGTTAAGACATCAACCTGTGACTTGAGTTGTTTGAGCCGTTCCTTGTGCTTGACCCCAAAACGTTGCTCCTCATCGACAATCAACAGGCCTAAATCCTGAAACTGGACATCTTTAGAGACCAAGCGATGAGTCCCGACCACAATATTCACGGCCCCCGTTAGTAAGTCATCAATGGTCTGGTCTTGTTGCTTTTTAGATACAAAACGACTCATAAGTCGAATTTCAAAAGGGTAATCAGCAAAACGCTGAACCAAAGAATTATAGTGTTGCTGAGCTAAAATCGTAGTAGGGACCAAAAAGGCTACTTGCTTACCGTCCATGACCGCCTTGAAAATGGCCCGCATGGCTACTTCTGTCTTACCGTAACCTACGTCACCGACTAGCAAGCGGTCCATTGGCTTGCTTTTTTCCATATCCGCCTTGATTTCCATAGCGGATCGAAGTTGGTCCTCGGTCTCCACATATGCAAAGGCTGACTCGAACTCACTCTGCTCTGGTGTATCAGGCCCAAAAGCATACCCAACTTCTCGTTCTCGCTTAGCGTAGAGGGCGATTAATTCATCGGCAATATCTTCAATTTTAGCTGCTACCTTGCGCTTAGTCTTAGCCCACTCAGTGCCACCGAGCTTGTTAAGTTTAGGTGTCTTGGCTTCTGAGGCGACATATTTTTGTAGCAGATGAATTTGATCGACTGGTATCAGAATGCGTGAGTCATCTTGATAAACAACTGACAAGAGATCCTTATGAATGCCATTCATTTCAATGGTATCCATACCACGGAATTGGCCTATCCCATGGTGAACATGAACCACATAGTCACCGACTTCTAATTCTGAATAACTCTTAATTCGTTCAGCATTGGTTAGCTTAGTACGAGATTGACGAGCCTGACGCTTTTTCAATTTGTTGAAGAGTTCTTTTTCAGTTACTACTACCCATTTCAAGACAGGTAGTTCAAAACCATTTGACAGGGCTCCTACCCCGATATTGATAACCTGAGCTTGGGCTTGGCCTTCTGTTACTACGCTAGGCCCGATATGAAATTCCTCAAAAAGTGCTTCCACCTTCCGAGCTTGCACCAAACTTCCTACAGCTACTTGAATGGTATAGCCTTGTTTCAACCAGTGATCCATCTCCATTTTAACCAGAGGCATTTGGTTAAAGAAAGGGTTGAGGGTGCGATACTGGAAGGAGTGAACCGCTCCTAAAGATTGATGTCCCAAGCCTCGATGCATAACTGAGAGATAGAGCAAGGCACCTGAATATGCCCGCACGCAGGCCTGAAAATCCGCTTTAACAGCCAAACCAGGTAGAAGTAGCCCTTTCTGAGTCTCCTGCTCAATCCAAAACTGATCTTCCTCAACCAGATGAAGAGCCTGTTGCTGTAGCTTATCAAATTCAGACAGAACTAAAAGTCCTTGGTCTCCTAAATAATCAAGGAGCGTCACCACTTGGTCATCCTGAGCTAGGCTCAGATAAGCATGCGGATACTTGAGAGGCTCGCCATGGCGCAACTGATCCAACTGATTGCTTAGACCAGCATCCATGGCCTCTCTTAGTTCTGAATCCTTTACTTTCTTCAGGGCGCGCGCCTTCATATCCTCTAAACGTGGCAAAAGGGCTTGTTGTGCTTCTAAGCCAAATAAGACATCTTGGGCTGGCAGGATTTGGACAGAGTCTAGATTTTCAATCGAGGACTGGGTCTCAGCATTAAAAGCTCGAATAGAATCTAGCTCGGTATCAAAGAAGTCTAAGCGAATTGGATGATCGGCTGATACTGGGAAAAAGTCGATAATACTCCCACGTACGCTGAACTCGCCCGGTTGTTCTACCAAGCTCGCCCGATGATAACCCCAAGCGGTCAAGACACTTTCTAACTGGCGACGTTCCCAGTTATCCCCTAGTTCTAGAGTATGTTGGGCTTGGCGCCATTGGTCTGGATGTGTCAATCGTTTTCGTAAACCGGCCACATTTGTTACTACAATGCAGGGCTCGCCGTGAGCCAGTCGGTTAAGGATCTGAATCCGATCCCGCATCTGATCTTCCGAAGCAAAGGCAAATTCAATGGCCAGAGCCTCCTCCACTACAAAAGCCTGCACGGACACCTGGGGCAGAAGCTGTGTTAAATCATCGACTAACTGTCCCAGCTTGCTAGCAATAGGCTCCACAATCAAGAGTGGCCGAGGGCGAGCTTGGAAAAGCTGAGCCAGCATGACAGCACGAGCACTATCATCAATTCCAGTTACCAACTGGGGTAAGCTACCCGGCCCTGTCTGATTAATGGCCTTTATTGCCGAATGAAAAGCTTCTTGCGCAAATTCCATGTTTTTCCTACTTTCTCTCTAGTAAAACTGGCTCATAGATTTGAGTCAGCTAACGCCACAAGAGGTTGCAACGTCTACCCACCCCAGGGAGAGTCGCAACCTATCTTAAGGCTTATCGTATCTTTTAGTTATATTGGTTCATTAATTGAACGAAAGTTTCACCCTTGGCCCAGGCCCTCAACAAGTCGGTTGTCTGGTCAATTTTCTGTTCTATTAAAGCGCGGTCATCTGTATCGAAACGTTGTAGAACATGGTCCACAACCTTGCGTCCATATTGAGGTCGGCCAATGCCAATCTTGACCCGTTTGAAATCTTGGGTCCCTAGCATTTCGATAATGCTCTTCACCCCATTGTGGCCACCCGCACTACCTGACTGGCGTAGACGCAACTTGCCAGGCTCCAAATCCAAGTCATCATAAACCACCACAAGCTCGTCAGGGCTAATATTATAATAGGACATAAGAGGCAAGACAGCTTCACCCGATAGGTTCATAAAGGTATAAGGTTTGACCAAGAGCACCTTTTCGTCTCCCACTCGCCAAATAGTAAAATCGGCACGAAATTTTTGGTCGGTCAATTTCAAACCTTCTTGACGCGCCAAAGCATCAATGACATCAAAGCCCACATTGTGGCGCGTCCCCTGATACTTATCGCCAGGGTTCCCTAATCCAACGATTAACTTCATCCTGCTCCCTCCTCTGCTTTTTCTATTATAACACATGTTTGGAGCATGTCACTAACAGAAAGATTCACGAAGCAAACTGTATTACTAACAAAACAAAACTGTACTATTCTAAAAATTTCCTCTTCACATTTTTGAAAAGAGTGGTATAATATAGCCAAGTGATAGAAAGGAGATATTCACTATGAAACAACCAAAGAACAAGATTATTTTAGTCGGTGATGGCGCAGTCGGATCTAGCTTTGCTTTCTCTCTCGTTAACCAAAACATCGGCCGTGAACTCGGTATCATTGATATTAACAAGGACAAGACAGTCGGGGACGCTTTGGACCTCTCTCACGCCTTAGCCTTCACTTCACCTAAGAAGATTTACTCTGCTGAATACAGCGACTGCGGTGATGCAGATATCGTCGTATTAACAGCTGGCGCTGCACAAAAACCAGGTGAAACCCGCTTGGATCTCGTTCACAAAAACTTAAGCATCTACAAATCAGTTATCAAACAAATCGTAGACTCTGGTTTTAACGGTATTTTCTTGGTTGCTGCCAACCCAGTGGATATCTTAACTTATGCAACTTGGAAATTCTCAGGACTTCCAAAAGAACGCGTTATCGGATCTGGTACTT
>ERZ773037.378-NODE-378-length-24545-cov-3.307023_pt1 | contig 24545 bp, 26 predicted proteins | sample MGYA00511466_ERZ773037 | MGnify/ENA primary metagenome ERZ773037 (study PRJEB29015, sample SAMEA2738146) | human oral metagenome | biome: human oral; feature: human-associated habitat; material: saliva | place: China | collected 2202 ... | reverse complement strand
GAAGAAGACTTGGGTTACGGTGATCCAGCTCCAGCTAACCTCCAGTTTGACGAGGAGTTTAACAATGGGTGGGAGTTCCACAGTGCCGGGACTCGTAATCCTGACTTCTACGATCTGGTTCAAAAGTTCGGTCCTATTTGGCGTTATACCGGTAAGAACGACGATGGTGAATGGTTCTCTATTGGGTATTCCTGTGGTAATGGATCTATAGGTAGCAGCTTTTCTATCTATGGACCGGCTATCTCGGGTAAATATTCGAAAGAATATCCTTACGAGTTTATCATTACCAACCAAGGTCAGTATATCCGTCCTGGCTTTGTAGACAGACCAGAGAAGTACCCTACTTTTGATAAACTGGGTAACCGCCTTGCTAATACGACTACTGCTGGGTATAACAACTACGTCACTATTAACTTCACTCCCTTGGGAGAAGTTAACTTTGGTGGTATCACTGATGACAAGACTGGCAAACCATTCGTCTATACCGACCCACGTCGGTTAGTAAATGGCGAGCTGGGTAATCGTCTGGCAGTACAAGGTCTGACCTTTACCGAAAATGTCGTTAACATGTCTCACTACGATGCCGTTTACACGTCATACGCCCAAGACCCACAAACCTACGAAGGTGAACTGATGAGTCTCTTCGAGCCTAGCAAACTCCAAGAACACATCAAAAACAACACCTTCAGCTACAAGTACAATATCCCTGCAGTGATCTCTGATCCTGCTGCGGAGAAGTACTTCAAAAACGGAAACATTTGTGATTTGAATTAATCATGAGTGTTTCTAGAGAGGCTACTCCTTAAACAGGGGTAGTCTTTCTTTTTTAATCTAAATCAGTAAAGGAATAGAAAATGTTAAATCAAATTGTTATTGTAGAAGGTTTGTCTTACAGTGGTAAAACCACCGTAATCAATGAGATTAAAAAGAAACTAGACCATAAGGTCTTAGTCCTCAATACGCCCAATAAGAATGACTTAGAAGAGATTGAAGAATACTTCATCGCTAAAGTCGATACTTTAGATCCTGAAAAAGATAAAGACAAGATTAACCATGTTAATTATTTATTGGATGAATTGAAAGAAGCAAAATCCAGAATAGGCGTTTACTTCCATAATCTTCGTGAGCGTTGTGAAAAACGCAATTATCCAAAACAATCTACTACAGAGGATTATAAACGGATTAATAAAGAAAGCGTTGAAGTACCCTACCTTGCTCTCTTTACTGATGTTAATGGTATCTTAACAACTAAAACTTTGCAATTAAAAGCACTAGTGGATTTGGTGAATCATTTCGATCAAGAAGTTACGATCATTGTGGATCGTTTTATTGGATCTACTTTAGTCTACAGCCCTATTGATATTATCCACATGGTGAACAATCCTAAAGACTATCAATTCCGAATCGATAGTTATCCTACTGAACGAGATATCTTGTTAGGTACTTTAGCACGTATCAATACGACACATAATCTCCTGAAGTTCATTGCTTTAACACAAGCACCTATCATTCCTATCTTTATTGAATGTCCAGTAGAAGAACGTGCTCGCCGTGCTCAAGCAGTCAATCCTAGTGACGAATCAGATAAAGCATTTGATGAAATGTCATTAGAGTTTGATAAAATCATGACTCGTAAATATCGTGATTACATGGTATTCTTCGCAGAAGACTGTGCTTCATTCAATCCTGATGTTTATAACTTCTTCTCTCTGCCTTCTACTGATGTAGAAAGATTATCTAAGGACATCTTAAGTATCTTGGAAAACAAAGAGTATTATAAGGATATTGAAGAAGCATAGGTAACATCTAACCCTATGAGAAATTACACAAAGAGTACTGCATTTCTGAGTACTCTTTTTTTTGATTTATTTTAAAGACTAAAGGAAAACCCTCAATGGAACTTTATCGTTTGATTCGAGATCTGGAAGAATTACCTAAAGACAAATTGCTCTATGATTCTATCTGTCGTCCGACTTGGTACCAATCTGAAGATGGTATGGCAGTATTGGCTGGCGCCCCTTGTCCTATTCAAACTGTAGAACAATTGCTACATAGCTTGAAATCTTTGATGATGAAAGATTTGCCTTCTCAAGACAATACTTTCCGTCGTAAAGTATACGACAATACTGAAGTGTATTACAACTCCGTTAAAACCTCTCGTAATGGTTTGCGTTTCGTAGCTGAAGAAATCAATTCTTCTACCATTAAAAGTTGGTTCAACCATTCTACTGATACCACTAAAGTCATCGTAGCAATTGGCGGTCCTTCTTACATGCTCTCTTCTGACAAAGTAGAAGTACTCGTCAATAAAACCTACTTTCGTGCTTTGGGTTTAGCAGGTAAACGTAATTACTTAGAAGAACTCTTAACCATTCGTGCTTTCCAATATCAAGACACGGATGGTAATACTCAATACTTCAATAAAGAGTATTGGGGTATTAAAGACGTAGAACCAAAACAACCAGATTATACCAATCACTCTAAACCTATGGGTGATTGTGGTTGTGGTGAACCTCGTCCGAAACCAGCACCTAAACCACAACCAGAAGCTAAGATTCTGGTGACCCATAACTCTGGTGGGTTTGACTTTGTAGAAGAAACAGACGACGAGAAAGCAGAACGTGAGCGTCAAGCATTAGCAGCTCAAGAAGCACACAATCGTCGTGTAGAAGCCACTACTCCTGTTTCCTCTGCGGATGTCTTGCCTAAAGTAGACATTTCATTCACGCATTAAGGATAACAAAATAAAATGAGAGTAAAACTCAAAAACGGTTTAACCATTGGGGTAATCCTTTTACTCGTTGGTTTGGTTATTTTCTTAACCGCTAATTATTTCACTAATTCTACTCGTGTTGAAACCGAATTGAAAAACAATCGCATTGAGCGTGGAAATCTTCAAACGTTAGATGCGTCCGAACCGATTCCTGTAACACGTGATGATGTTCCTCCACCTCCTCCTACAGGTACTCCTCAATTACCTAAAGAAGAGAAACCTATCTTGATTAATGCTGCCTTTGGTTTGACTAAAGAAAACAATGGTGACATCATGGTGGGTTTATACAGCACGAATAAAACCGCTAATGGTTATCGTCGTTACTTTACGTATCGTTGTAAACCCGATGGTACTTTAGCAAAGTTTGATTCTGGTTCGTACTTTACTTTTGGTCGTGCTTCTGGTGTACCAGTAAAAGACATTTTGTTCGGTGGTAATCTTTATCCAGCTAATGGTAATTATAAAGCCATTATTGCTGAGATGAATAAAGCCAGTGAATTCACGTTTAGCGTACCGAGTGGTACGACCTATTTAGTGAAGATTCACAACCGCTCTACAAATGACTTGCCTTGTTTGTAATTCAGTCTAAAAGATTCCTCTACTCCCGTAAAAAGGAGTAGAGGATTTCTTTATGGCTTAATTATATTTTGAACCAATGGTGGTTGATTAATACGAAAAGGAATTGAAATGTCCGAAGCAATCAGTAAACAAGATTATGATTTGTTGGTTAAAGTAGCTGGCTATCAAGCCGTTCTGGAAGTCATTGAAAAGAAACACGGTACAGAAGCACTTGAAGAAATCGTAGAAGAGTTCCGTATGAACAGTCCTCACGACTACGTGATCTTCCTGCAAAACCAAATCACTGCACGTGAAATGGAGAAAGTACCTAGCTGGTCTATCTTGAAAAAACAAGATGGTACTTATGGTTTAACTAAAGACGATTAATCATGACTATTGAAGAAATCTTGAGCTACCAAAGAGTACTTTCCATTATCTATAATGACTTAGGCAAGGATAAACTTCTTGAAGTAATTGAAACCATGAAACGTTGTGACGAGCAGTCTTATCAAGTATTTTTAAAAGTACAAGAAGAAGCTAGAGATCAACGTATCTTCAATTACATTATTTGTGAAAATGAAGATGGTACTTCTAGAATCGTTTTAGACCGATAATAGATTCCTCTACTCTCCTAGGAGAGTAGAGGGTCTTATGCCGTGTTTACGAGTGTTTTAATAACCCTAAATATGACAGCATGTATACTATATGTTGTCTCTAAAGTAATTTCTTTTTTCCTTGAAATCTTAAATAAGGGTTATTATATCATGTTTACTCCTGAAACTCACAAAAAACAAGCACCATTCAGAAAACACAAATACCACGGGAAACCGCCTAGGGATAAAAAACAAACCGTCGTACCAGGGCCTGAAGATTATAAACCTTCAACGACTTACTTGCGAGAGGATGAATTCCCATCCAATGAAACTCGCTTAGTTCCTGAAGAAAACTTGGTACTGAATACACAAGACCACTTAGTCGAAGAAACAGTCGCTTTGATGGACAACTTAGACTTTATGTTTAAATTGTCTTCTCAATTGCCTAAAGTAAAATTCTATAACCAAAATGAAGTCTTTGATTTGAAAGTACTCAAATTCGGTGAAAAGATTTACACGACTAATCTTCTTAACAGAAGTCTCTTCCGTCACTTGATGGATGATGCTCCTTATACCGAAGCGCAGCTTTTGACTGTTTGCCAACAAACCAGTCACATTGCCAATTACTTGACTGCAGGTTGTGTCACTTTGGAAAAAGTGAATTACAAAGAAGTCTATTCTCGTATTGCTGAATTCTCTAAAGCAGTACGTGAGAAATTGAACAATAAAGCTTACTTCTCGGTTCACCATGAGTTTACTGAGAAAGACGGAAAAATCATTCGTACTTTCTACTTGGTTTACTCTCGTAAGAATGTGTTCACTAAAGAATACGACCACATTGCTGCTCGTCTCTTTAGCCTCTCTTCTGTGAAACTGTAAATTAATCGAGTATTCCTCTATTTTATAGAGGAATACTCTTATTTCTTTTTTACCGTATTTTATCTTAAGGAGGCGTAATGAAACAATACTTAGAAACATTGAAAGAGATTTTAGATGAGGGGACACGTATTGAAAATGATCGATCAGGTACAGGGACCATTTCTTTAATTGGAACGTCTGAAAAGTATCCTTTAGAAAATGGAGACTTTCCTTTAATTACGACTCGTAAGGTATGGTTAAATAAAACCATTCTAGAATTGATTTGGTTTATTAAAGGTGATCCTGATGTCACTTTCTTGAAAAAGCATAATGTACCTTTCTGGGATAAGTGGACGAGTAAAGAAACGAATACCATTGGACCAATGTATCCTTTACTCTGGAGAAAGAAACCAGAAGTGATATCAGGTACTGGACTGAAAAGTGATGAGATTAGTGCTTTCGATAATATTACCTATATTGATCAGATTGCTAATTTAATGGTTGGATTGCAAGACGATATAGAAACAAATATCTTCTCTCGTCGACATTACTTATCCAATATTGCTTTAGGTCTTCGTCCTGAAGAATCCTTATCTCCTATTGAGAATGTAGAACATGGGAATATGGCTTTGGATACTTGTCACCAAGTCTTCTATGTTTCTTTACGTCCTCTATCTGAACAACAAAAAGAAGAATCGATTCAATATCAGTTAGAACAAAACAAAGCATTTGGTATTGAGAAAGAAGTCAAACCTTTCCAATATGGAATTGAATCCATGCTCGTAATGCGTTCTAATGATGTAATGGTAGGCAAACCGCACAACATCGCTCAGTACGCTTTGTTGAACATTATGATAGCTAATGCACTGGGTGTACTGCCTCTATCTCATCGACATACTGTCCATGATTCTCATGTCTATCTTTCTCATGTCGAGAAAGCTCAAGAATTGTTAGAAAGAGAACCACTACCTTTGCCTAAATTATATGTTAATCCTGACCTTACTGCTAATCGTATTTTGTCAGGAAACATTAGCTTAGAAGACTTTAAACTCATTGGCTATCAAAGTCATGATCCTATTTCATTCTCCTTAGAAGGCTAAGAGAGAATTCTTATTATATCTATTACACTCACTACAGTTACATGTAGTGAGTGTAGTGGGTATTTTTGTCTCTTATGTTTTGAAATAGAGTGCTTATCACAGTATCTTCCCTGAAGATAGATTATGCTTTTCTTTTTAGGTAATTTTTAAATGAGAAGAATACTCAGACAGATATTCTTACAAAACAAACTCACTGCGGCTTTACTCTTTTTACTCAGTTTCTTGTGTATCTTTTTGCTGATACATGTATTCAGTATTCATGAAGTTTCTATCCGAGATAATGTTGCTTCCCACGAATCTGTGGCTTGGCAAAGAGTGGATAAAGGGAATGGAAGAATAAAATACAAACTGACTAAAGATGGTAAAATCGCTTTGATCTTAACCTGTAGGGATAAGAAACTTACAATCAATACTTTGAGTGCAATGTCTATAGTCAGGTTGTCTTTTAATGGAGAAGAGAAAAATCTTTCCTCTATAGGAATCAATGGAAGACTTTGGTATGTTCCGGTGATTAACGACAATCCTAATCCTACTCAAGAACAAATTGATTTCTTGAAAGCTTTATCTAAAGCAGATGTTGTAACCTTCAGATACGAAAAGGTAAACTATGTTTGGCCTACTAAGAACCAAACAGAATTATCTCATTGTGTCGACTTAAATTAAGACTGAATATTTTATTTTGGAAATAGGCTTTTTAAAATGGCTGATTACAAACAATACAACTACTACGCCACTCGTAGTGGTCGTGAAAACCTCAACCAAGTTCTGATGGATTGTGGTTATCCTAAAGAATATCTGGACGATATTGAAATTGTTGCCGTACGCCCTTCTAGCGATGAACGCTATGCCAGCTACACTGAGAAATCCGGTAACACCGCAGTAGAAGTTAACTACTCTGGTGAACTGGTGAACTTGACTGGTGGTAAATACGGTAACGTTCACTTCTATAACCGTACTTTGCCGATTCCTTATCATTGGAAAAACAAAGTGATGGTATTACTCGATACTGAGTTGGATAACTTGGATATCGTCACTTACGTTAAGAATCGTTTCACTAAAGAAGGTTACCCCTTTATTGGTGAGCGTTTGACGTATGAACTGAAAGATGGTACACTGAAATACGGTACCAACAAATTGGAAATTACTCCACGTCGTGATTCTTACGGTCTGGCTGGTACTGCACAATTGTGCATCCAATACTTGGCTGACTTGAGTAAGAAGATGACCAAACTGGTGACTACCGTTAATCCATTCTTGACTCAAGACTCTATCTCTAAAAAAGATATGTACAATGAGTTGGCGGTTATCCCTGGTAAAACCGCTAAAGAGACTGACAGTAAAATCCTGTCTCGTTTCTTGGTAGAAACTTATGGTGAACGTCGTGCTCGTGCTGTCTTGGAAGAAATCCAAGCTGAAGGTTTGAACATTGTTCGTTCTCCTAACTTCCGTGCGGAAATCGCCAATCCTTCTACGCCTGAACAAGAGATTGAGAAATTAGCGGCTAAGAACTACCTCTCTTCTATTCTCTATCGTCTCTCTGAAGATCAAGAGAAAGATCAATACTCTCGCATCTACGGTAACATCCGCATGATGGTGGGTATCTCTGACATCTCTAAATTGGTTGCAGAGTCTGGTAAATTTGAGTTGGATGTAGAACAAGAATCTAAATATCGTGAAAGCGGTATTAAAGTCAAATCATTTGTATTGGCTTCCGATACCGGTGATGGTTCTCGTTTTGACATTCAATTGGGTAAACATGAAGATGCTCAAAAAGCGTTTGAATCAGCTCGCTCTTTGATCCGTCGTTTCTTTGGTGTTTATGCTGACTTGGTAGAGATTGAGCGCAATAGCGCTACAGATTCTCGTATTGAGATTTCTGTATTGCCTGGTCGTGAGATTTCTGATTATGTCGGTGGTGAATTGCGTGCTTATGTGACTTACTCTACTAAAGATGAAATCGTTCTGCCTAAGATCACTGTACAGTTGAACCTGAATGGTTTTGCTGAAGTCGTCACTGACCAAGAAAACGGTAATGCCGTAACCGGTATTAGTGCAGACAATGCGCCTTCTGTATTGGGTGACATGCGTGCAGCTTACAATGCTGCTCGTGGATAATAACATTAAATCAACACATTTCAAAAAAGGATAATAGCTAAAATGGCTACCTCTGAAAACGTATTGTTAAACATTTTGAATGACTTTGCCACCTTCTTGGGTGAGAAAGACAAAGGTTTATTTGAAGACTTAGTGGGTCGTATTGAAGCACTGCGCGTCCAAGTGATGGGTGGTGAAGTCGATGCAGAATTGGATACGATTCGTGAAATCGTAGCAGAATTGAAAAACTTGAAAGATGCTCAAGGTAATACCCCTCAAGCGATTTTGAGTAAGTTCACTGCGATTGAAGGTCAGATCCAAAACCTGACTCAAGAGCAAACTGGTTTGTCTGCTAAGATCTCTGCTGTAGAAGTCACTGCCAATGCGGCAAAACAAAAAGCAGAATCTGTAGAACAATCTATTGCTAACCTGGCGGTAACAACTGCTAAAGCTGAAGCTGCCGACACTTTGTCTAAAGCCAATAAGTCAGCTGTTGAAGCATTGCAAACCAAAGTGACTACTTTGGAGAAATCTGCTCAACAAACTGACGTGTCTACCTTGACCATCGATGCCTTGAAACAAGCTTATACTCAAGCGCGTGGCTAATCACTAACGACTAGGAAATAAGTACGGGTAGATATATGGTAAATGTATCTATCTGTACTTATATAAGGGGTTTCTATTAAAATGGCTGATTCTAAATTAAAGAGCCTTCTCCTAGATTTTGCTCGATTCGTTGGTGAAAAGGATAAAGAGCTTAGTAACTTAGCAAAATTCCTCTCTGGTACTGGTTCTCCAGAAGGTAAAGTCACTGCTCCTAAGGGAACAGTGTACGTAGACAACAATGTGAACTATGGTGCTGCCCAGTGGACCAAAACCACCAATACCGGAAATACTGGTTGGAAAGTCACCCAAGGTGATACGGGATGGGTACAAATCCAAGCCATCAGTATGGCAGATAGATCTTTTATTAAGATAAGACGCATCAACGATCAGGTATTCTGGTGGTTTGGTGGTAATGCTTACGATTTATTTTCTTTAGCTGGCTGGCAAGATGCTACCTGGACAGGTAACCCGAATAAGGCAACTGTTCAGCGAAATCCTAAAACCAATATTTCCTGTGTTTGGTTATGTTACCCTGGTAGTAAAACCATTCCAGATGGCTTTAGAGCACCAAACTCTATTATCGGTCCTGTTTATAAGGACGATAACAGTAATCCAATAGGCGTATGGAAGTTAGGTGGGATTAATGACGCAAATCAATTTCGTATAGAGATGATTAACAATGATCTTTATAAGACAAAGATTCCTAATTTGCGTTTCTCCACTGTGACCTACTTAACTAACGATCCATGGCCTACTTCACTTTAATTTTATTCTATCTTTTATAAAGAGACGAATCTATGGCTTTGACCATTAAATACGACCCAAAGATAACTCCAGAAGAGAACTTCAATAAGTTGCTGAAAGACGCTGGTTATCCTGAGGATCGACTTGCTGAATTGAAGGTTGCTAAACGTCCGCAAAAGGTTGAAAACGATTCAAATGGTCGAGATGCTATAATCTACATCGAAGTACCTGCTGACTTAGCTGCTAAATACGATAACGAAAACCAAGAAGACGTACCACCAAAAACTGAAGGCAATAAGGTATTTAAACACCGCTATAAACAAATCAGCCTTTATAAGAATCTTAACATGAACATGACTCTGTTGGATTCTGAAATTGAATACGAAAACAATCGAGTGATTAGAGATAATCCACATTTGATTAGTGCGATAGGTATCAATAAAGTAATCCCTAATGTCACTACCGGTGTTAGTGGGTATGAATGGGATGAATTCCGTTACGGTGATAATAGAATCTCATTACAATTCCCAGATTCTGGATCACCATGTTTCGCTGACGATTATGAAGATGCGAATGCTACTGTCAAAGCCGATGCGACTGCTGGTAAACAATTGCTCTTCAAATTGACCTTAAATGGTCAAGGTGATACTTCTGAGTATAGTGTACCTAAAGGTACTTATGAAGGTGCTGACGTAGCCTTTGCAGGTAAAGGTAATACGATTAAACGTGTACCTATTACTTTGCATGATCTCTTGGTTCTCGGTAACTCTGTATTAAATACGAAGTATAACGAATTAGCTTATGAGGATGTTCCTTATCGTAAGAATTTCTTACATAACAAATTCGCTTTCACTCGTGTTTCTACAGTACCTCAGAAAACCATTTTCCCTGAAGGTTTAGAACTCTCTATTCCTGAAGGTGCTTCTGGTTTGATTCGCTATGCTTCTCCTATGGCTAAGTATCCTGAAGTTCATGGAAATGTCAATACCTATGTGTTGCCACTTTTAGCTAAAGAAGCAGCAGACTACTGTTCTAAATTCTTAGACACAGAAGAGAAGTTTAAATTCGATAAGATTGATACTCAATCGAATAAAAACATCGTCGTCTTTAAAACCGGTAAATATAATCAAGAAACAGACTTACCTAAGTTTGAAGCATTCATTGGTAAGATGTTGAATGAAACGGGTTTGGAGCGCACTGACGCACCTACTACCATCACTTACGATGGATCTGTTGTGATCCACAAAGTGTTCGTAGATCCAAGCGACGATATGTTTATGAGCGAGCCAATTTACATTGCGTTGGTACCGCTGGAAGAAAAACTGACCATTAAGGAAGGCATGGATGGATTTAGTGCTCTGAAGCTTGCTGACGAAGACACTTTACCTGAAATGTAATTCCTTAACATTCATTTTATCCTAAATTAGGAAAACATTAACATGTACGATAAAATTTCTGTAGACTTTACCAAAACAGGTCTAGAAAATGTAAAAGATTTGCTGGTCGATGGTGGTTATCCCCGTGCAGAACTTGAAAAAGTTTCTATCTATACCACCAAAGAAGTAGACAACCAAGGTACGACTGAGCTGTACGTAGGTACTGCTGATGCTGACTTCGCTAACCGCATGACCAATGCCGGTGTAGATGTCAGCACTGTACCTAACTCTGCTACTGATACTGACGGTTCTGTTAAAGCTGGTTTCACCAAAATCATCAAACACAACTACCGTCGTGTAGACCCTGTTAAAGCCACTCAAATTCATCAATTCACTGACACTGATGAAAATGGTGAATATGTTGACTTGACTGCTCCTTCTAGCGAAAATCTGGAAAAAGTATTCAAGAAAAAACTGTTCAGCTCTACTGGTGACGTCATTACTGGTCAACGTATTTTCGGTGCGGACATCGTTACTGAAGGTGGTGCTTCCGTTACCCTGCAATACGGTGAAAACAAAGTCAACTACGACTATACCACTGACGATGCCAAACTGTGCTTCGCTAAACGCGACCCACAACAAAAACTGACTGTACGTCTGCGTTCTGACGTAGAGATCGGTGACCAAGTCATCTTGTTCCCTTACTTGGGTTACACTCCTCATGAGTTGGTAAGCGATTCTACTCCGATTCCTGCTTTCGAAACCAAAGGCTTGGCTCAAGACCTCACTGGTCTGGCTACCCGCTATGTAGGTCAAAGCGCATTTGGTCCTAACCGTGACATCGTTAAATCTAACCATGTATACGGTGTGAGCATCAACCTGAACGATGTAACTGATCCTGCTAAGCTGAAACAAGCTTACCTGACTAAAGCTTACGCTAACGTTCCTGCTCGTCAACAACTGGTTGCTGAACAAGAGTTCCAACGTCAAGGTACTACTCGTGTAGGTTACTCTTTGGGTGAAGGTAAACTGGGTGACATCGAACGCGTCGTAGAATTCCGTTCTACTGGTGATACCAGCGATCCTGCTTACAAACTGACCGAAAGCGTAGGTTTCTACGTCGCTCCGACTACTGCTAAAGCTATTGCTAAAGCACTCCATGAACTCGAACACAACCAAGGTTTGTTCAAAGACGAGAAAATCCTCGAAACCTCTATCGGTAAAGCCGGTGACGCTACCATTTACTACACACTGGATGATCAAGCCGCTCTGGATGGTCATCAAGCTTCTGTAGACACTGAAGATGGTCGTGCTAAACTGAAACAGCTCTTTGAAGTACAAATCGGTGACACTCTGATCGGTACTAAGAAAGCACTGAAAGTTGAATTCCAAGATCCTGATGCAGGTGGTGTAACTTACGACAAAGACAGCTTCACGTTCAAGATCTCTGCTGCTGAAGGCTATGAAGACTTCATCGTAGGTTCTATCTACGTTGTGGGTGACTTCACTGTAGGTAAATTCCACGTAGCTGACGAACTGAATGGTTTCTCTGAAGGTTTGGTAGCGGTGTAATCTAGCAATAGGTTATTGCTTTAAATAATTAAGCTAGGTTCCTTGGCGGAGCCTAGCTTAATTCTATCTATGTTTTCTTATAATTTGATTATTTAATTAAGGAAAATGATTTAAAATGACTACAACAGTAGATCCTAAGATCACTCAGTCTGAAAACTTAAAAAAGTTATTATTGGAAAGCAATACCAAACAAGAAGACCTTGATAAAGTTTCCAGCTATGTGGTGACCCCTGAAGCAAAAACCGTAGGTGAGAAGCAATACAATACCAAGCTGACCATGCAGTTGAAAGAGACTGGAGAAACCCATTCGGCAGCGTATAATCGAGTCCCTCCTGGATTGAAAGGGGATTCTAGTTATACCTTTACCTACGACAATATTTTAGCTGAGAAGAAATTAGCTTTGAATAACAGCAGTGAAGACATTGATATCTTAACTGGTGTGATTAATAAAAGTGATATCTTCTCTCAAGATGAGAAATATCCTTTTAGCGTAAAAATCAATACAGACTATACGCGCATTGAAGTGATTCCTCATTTAGATTCTCCTTGTTACGTAGGTGGTAAGGAATACATCTTAAAGATTATTACCAAACCTAATGTTATTAAGATCTTTGAGCCTGTGACTTATGTCGTGTCTAACATGGCCATTCCGGATTCTAAATGGCGTAGTACAGGTAAACAAGAATTCATTTCTTTAGAATTGCAAACAGAATCTGGTGAATCTAAAACTGTTAATGCTTTGATTGTTCCTTACTTCAATTCTGTAGATAATGTTGACATGAAACTGAACTTAGGTCAACAAGGTGGTCAAGTACGTTACTCTTATTTGGCGGATAAACCTGGTGCCGAATTACCAACCACTAAAGATTATCCATTCAGTCGTTACTATGCGTTTACTGCTATTGCTAAACCTTTTGAAGGCGAAACTTTAACTACTGAGCAAAAAGAAGAGTTGAAGAAATGGGCTAAAGAAACCAATGACAAAGCAATAACCGTAGACAATGAAACACTGACTAATGACAGTATTAGTGGATGTACAGTGTTTACTCCTCCAGTTAAAGATGTTCATGACTACAAGTTCAAGATTCTGAAAACCAAAGTACAAGACATTATCTATAACTTGTTGTCGAGTTACGAACAAGGTGATCCGATTGAAGGTAATGTAGACGAATTGTATAATCGATTCCGTATTACTACCGATGAGGAATATCGTAAGCGTTATCCTGAAGAAGAATTGATCTTCCAAGTGGATACCTCTGACACTGCACACGAGATGACGATTGAATTGTTAAACGTGACTGACTTTACCAATACGACTGGTCCTCGTACAGCTCGTAACTCAACGGGTGACTACGATAAGTTTAACCACTTGTTAGGTTATATTCGTGACCATTGCTTGCGTAAGTTGCAGAAGTACGGCATGTCTACTCAAGATGCTACGATCTTATTAGCGTCGGCACGTATTAATAATCGCTGGATGACGATTACAGATCGTTTCACAACCTTCCACAACGGTAATCCGTCTATTAAACAAAACAGTGCTTATGTAGATTACGATATTATCTTTATTGCTAAGAAAGGTATGCCTGTCATTAACTACAACTTCTTGGATAAGTCTGCTTACGATACGCCTGAGAAGAAAAAAGAAATGTTGGAAGATGCAGGATTCTTTACTCGTCTCTTGAAGCAATATATTCGCAGTCAAGGTAATCAGTTGACAGACAGCAGTATTGATGACGATATGTTCGCTACACTTAATCTTTACACGGACAAAAGTTTAAATATTGTTGAGCGAGTAAAATTGAATACTGGTCCCACTGTGGCTTCTGGTGGTGTTTCTTCAGGTACTGTGACTGATATCATTGTGGACCGTTACGCGAATGGTATTAAGACTGTACGTTTGGAAAAAGTAAGTGGTTCTTTCTACTATGGTTTCCAGTATCCTAAACTGATGGCTTACAGTTTCCTTCCAGGTAACCGTATCATTTCAGATGTGGATAAAGAAACTTATGCACCAGAAAAACTCTACAATGCTTCCAATGAAGAATTCGTTGAACTGCTGAAGAAATACGTTCCTGATTTCCCATATATCTACTTAGACATTGAGAAAGTAAAACAAAGTATGTTCTACTTGTCTCCTCTTAATAAAGAGTTTGGTATTGGTTTGTACTTCTTAGTAGGTGAGAATGACATTTTCAGTAATAGTGGTAACCACAGTTATTCACTCATTCAATTGCGTTACGCTAAATAACGAATAGTGCTCTCTACTCCTTTAACAGGGAGTAGAGAGTATTCTTCACTGTCTTTCTTTATTGTGATTGACTATTTAGAAAGGAAATATACAATGGGAATTAAAGTAGATTCTCGTTTGACTCAAACCGAAAACTTAAATCGTCTTTTAGATGAAGCAGGGATTAGGGAAGAAAGAAGACGAGATTTTGAATCCATCTCTATTATTGAAGAAGATAGAGTAGTAAAAGGTAAGCAATACAATACGCAATTGCAAATGCACTTAGTGCATGGTTCTCCTACACACAGAAAAGAGAAAAAGACATTTGCGACTACTGTTTATAACAGAATGCCTGTAGGTTGGAATAATGACACAGGTTATACTTTTACTTACGATGAGACTAAGAATAAAGCTTTGAATCGAGATGGTAAAGAAGCGGATTTAAAACTATTGGCTACAATAGTGAATAGTAATCCTAATCTTTCTCATGATCCTAAATATCCGTTTAGAGTGAAAGTAGATGAAGAGTATACTCAATTAGAAGTTATTCCTCACTTGGCATCTCCTTGCTATTACGGTAAGAAGAAGTATCCTTTAAACGTTGTGATTAATCAGGCTAATGAACCCATCTTCGAAGATGATGTTTATTTCATTTCTGCTTTAGGTGTGCCTCATGCACAATTGATTAATAGTGGGATTAAAGAAACGACTCGTATTGCTTTCATGGATGGAGGTGTTCGTAAAGAGGTTACGGCTATTGTGATTCCTTATAAACAAAGAGTAGAAGGTAAAGTATATCAACATTCTTTTGTTAAGAGAGATGAAATATACAATAACATTTCTAGTACTTCTAGTGAAAGAATTGGAAAATCATTCGCATTACAAGATCCAGAAACCAAAGAATATGCAAATGCCTTAACCACTTTCTTAGGTATTGGTAAACCTTATCGAGATCAAACGTTCTCTTTGAATAAGAAAGAAAACTTAAAAAGAATCATTGATGGATTAGATATTGCTACATTAGTAAATAATAGTGTAATGGAGAATACTGTTTTACACAATGTTCATTCTGCTAATATCATGACCTGTAATAAAGTGAAGTTAACGGGAAATAATCGAGACTATTACTTTAACATCTTACAGGTGAAACGTATTGCAATTATCTTGAAATACTTAGATGATTACAATACAAATGATTCGATTAGAAAAGAGAATGGTCGTTACATTTATCGTACGAATGATGCTTATCGATCTATCTTCCCTGAAGATGAAGAAATTGTCTTTAAGATTGATTCTGATACACGTGCCAGAAGAAACGCAACTTTGACGATTTATGGTGCTTCTATCCAAAGTAACTATGCTAAAGCCACTTTACTCTTAGCAGCTATTCGTGCGCACGTAGCTGATAAGTTAAGTGCAGATGGAGTAACTGATGAAGACATTAGTTATCTGTTAGGTTCTTCTCCTTATTACGACTACAATTTTACTCGTCTTAGTGACCGATATCGTATCGTAAAAGATCAATGGTTAATTGATGATAAATTTAGTATAGCCTACATACAGTCTTCTGATCAGGAAAATCCTATTCCTGATAATCAGGTTAGCTACAAGATCAATGAAAACCATTACTTTTATGGCGATACTGAACTCTATATTCGATTCTTAGTAGAATAATATTACACATCTCTCTACTCCTTTATTAGGGAGTAGAGAGTGTATATTATTTCAAACCTATATTATTAAAGTGTAGTACTCAATCTATTTTTATAAAGGAAACTCTATTATGTCTATTAAAATTGTAGCTGGTATTCAGGTGTTTCTCATTAAGAATCTAAAGAAAGATATCTTAGAACCTAATGTTACTTCAGATAACATGGCTGAAGACATTGTTAAGTTTACCCTTTCTCAAAATCTTGAAGTAGAATCTTTGGGTGAAATTCAAAGAGGTGACAATGTTTATTCGGTATTCTTTATTGTCAAAGACTCTTTAAAAGATAAAGTGTGTCAATCCTATCTTTTCCTGACTGATTTTATCTTCGAATTTGATTCCGAAATGAAACTGACAGGAGATGATTATTTAATCTATGCGGATAAACTCAAAGTCGTTCGTTCTCGTGAAACCGCTTCTGGATATACACTAGAAGAAATGTTAACAGGTGAAGTAGAATTAGATCCTTCTACTGAAGAATTCTTCGGTAATATTCTTGCTCGTATTAACGATAACTCTCAAGATATTGGTAAACATGTTTTGAATAAAACGCTTAAACTCGTGAAAGTTAAAGCCGTTTGTATTGAATAATCACTAACTGTTATTTTAAAGGAAATCTAATCATGAATAAAGCTATCCTTCTTTTGCCTTTCATTCTTTCTGCTTGTATTATTGTTAAAGCACCTGCGGAAACCGTAGAACAAGAAGAAGTCACTCAATCTAATACTTTCCAATTGAATGAAGACACTGGTATTCTTTGTAAAAACAATCATTCTATTTCTTGTAATGAAATTCGGGATTATTGTTTTAACAATACTGCCGATAAAGACTGCCAAGACTTCTATCAAGTAGCAGGTAAAGATCATGGCTGATTACTACTTACCTGAAATCGAAAGACACCCTAATCCATTACGAGAAGATGTCCAAGTGATTGATCATGTCTCTTACACACTCAGTATTGGATCAGTAGCTGTCTTGTCTAAATTATTACAACCTTTAGGATTAGAGCTATACAGAAATAAGCAATATTCTGTTACAGTAGCTTATTCTAAAAGTCGTATTGATAGTTACGAGTTTAATAGTCAGAGTCTAGACTTTACGTTGTATTATCAATTAACCAATCCTTTGGCTTTTCCGATTGAGAATATGGCTTTAGCGTCTATACTAGATACGAATGGTAATCCGATCGATGTTTTGATGTTAGACAAGAAAACTCAAGATTTCTTTAAGGATATTCATTCCTTTCTAATTCATCACAGGAGAGCCGAATGGTCTCAGGGTGAGTACTTACCCTACATTGAGCTTTCACGCCCCTCTGTGCTCAATCTGACGCAAGCAATCGCTATTTCTTCACCTGATCAATCCTTAGTGTTCGATTACAAACGCTTTATGCGATTTGGTGAAGTCATTCAACTAATCTATTAACTAAAGTATAAAGTCTTTCGATATGAAGTTTTAATATTATTAAAAGATTTATACATGAAAGGGTAAATGACATGCCTTACACAAAAATCATTAAAGAAGTCTTGAGTAAATTAAACTGGAAAGTAGTGGGTATTTCTATATTCGGTATTCTTTTGGTTTGGTCTGTTATTGACAGTAACCTAACCTCTAGAAAGAATGTAGAACTGTCTGCTAAAGTAGAAAGTTTAAAAACTCAGTTAAAAGACAAAGATGAATTGATTCGTGCTTTAGAAGAAAAGTCTAAAGTAGAACGTCAATTGGCAACTAACCTTCAAGAATCTTTGGTAGAGCATCAACAACAGATTGCTACTATTGAGAAGAAGGAAGCTGAACGCAATAAGCAATTAGCCGAAGCTTTAGATCGTACAGAATGGTCTAAAGAGAAAGTGCCTGAAGAATTAAAATCTAAATTGAAAAGGAAAGACTAAATGAAGTATTCAGTAATCATTGCTGCTATGCTCTTAGCAGCCTGTACAACTAAAGTACAAACCGTAAAAGTATTTGAACCTGTTCCTGTACAGTGTGACTTAACACAAGTCTGTTCTGATAAGGAATACGACATTACGACCAATCGTGATCTCGTGATGGCTTTTGCAAATACCAAAGCTGAATTGGCTTACTGCTCTGAACACTTGAAATCATTGCAGTCTTGTGTGAAACGAGCGAACAATATTTTGGAAGGTAAACATGAGGAAACCAAGGTTCAAGAGACAAGCTCGAAATAATCATTCTCGCCGTATCTGGTTTATGCTAGAGCGAATGAGAAAAGAAAACAAGCTATAAACTCTCACTCTCTACTCCTTATTAGGGAGTAGAGAGTATTATTTATTTTTATTCTAATTGTAAAGGAAATTGAAATGGAACAAAATAAAGAAACAGAAGATATTCAGTTAGATATTCAGTTGTTGAATAGTCAAATAGAGCGGTTACAAGACAGAATAACTCACTTGGAAGACCTTATTTCAGTTATGTTTATATTACTAAAAACAAAAGATGGTAAATAGTTTACATTTTAGTTTATTTCGAATATATACTATTAAAGTGAACCTGATAGAGAAATCTATCAAACCTAATCTCGCTTTGATATTTAATCCATGTAATATCAAGGTATTCATTCAACCTTTGTATAAGGAGACCAAATCATGGAAAACAAAAAATACGAAATCACCACTAACGAATGCGTAATCGACGGTCGCAAATTCTTTCAAGTGAAAGCTCTGAAAGACTTTGGATCAGTCGTAGCTGGTAAGTTGGGTGGTTATGTAGAAGGCGAACATAACTTATCCCAAGAAGGTAGTTGCTGGATTGAACCTACTGTGGTTTTGATGGATAATGCGCGGGTTACCGATCATGCGTATGTATCTGGCAATAGCGTAATTCGCAATAATGGCCATGTACGTGATCGTGCCTTCGTTCGAAATGCTACAGTATGTGACAGCGCCGTCGTAGAAGGCGCCTCCCATATATTCGGTGGTAACCATGATTACAATAGCATTGTTATTAAGGATAATGCTGTTGTAAGTGGTAATCTCCATGGTAGCTTCGTGATTTGCGAAAATGCTGTTATCAAAGGCATTGTAGAAAATTATACTGATATGTGGATCGGTACCGATACTAGTGGTGAAGACCATATTGTGACGTACCCAGCTCCTAAAGGTACTGAATATGCTTTCAATGCGGTTATCGTTACATACACAAATAAAGATGTGTGGACCTTCCGTCACGAAGATGGTGTTGTCGAAGTCACTTCACGTGAAATCGATTCATTACTGCCTGAACTGATTGGTCCGAAGTTCACCACTTACATGCGCCATATCCGTGATGCTCACCACAGCGTCTACGATATTGAGTTATTTGAAGAAGATTTCGAATAATTCTTGCTACAATTACTCCCTTATCCTTAATCGGGTAAGGGAGTAGTTTATTTAGATTTTAATTAATTTATTTTTTGCTCATTATTTGGGCTAATCTACCCTAACTTAAAAGGAAATCAAAATGGAATTCAATTTACTGGATAAATACAATACACTCAATTCTTTCTCTAAAGAGAAAGTCAATGAATTTGTGAATAAAGAGCTGGATAAACTCTTTGGCGAAGATCGTTCTCGTACTTACGAGAATAAAGAAGATTATGCTCATGTAGAGAAAGGTATCTTGAGTATCTCCTACAATGACTTGATCCAATCTACTCAAGGTACGTACAACCAATTCGCACAACAGCTCCAATGCGGTCCTCAAGAGTTTGCCGGTGCGATTTACATGAAGCTGATTCATGATGTTCAAGAATTGGGTTTCAAGACTATTGCTGTAGGTAACTTTGGTAGCATTATCTTGAAAGGTAATGGTGAACCTATTGTAGCGGTAGATGAATCTGCTCCTTACGATTATCAGCCTGACCAGAATAACCATGTCTATGGTATTCGTACTAAAGACTTGAATGGTGATGAGATCTTCATTGCTTTTGTTGACTATCGTCTGGCTAACCACATTGCCGAATTTACTGAAGCTGATGTACATGCTTTGGACTTGAATACTTTATCTTATCCTTACTACTGTAAAGAAGATAAAGCTCAATTGCGTTCTCCAGTTACTCGAATGAGTATTCAAGGTAATCTCGTGGGTTACATCATGTCCATAAAAGAAGTCTCTGCTGTTGGTGATTTCATTTTGGGCTATATCCACGATTACGATAAAGAAATCATTACTGAAAATCAAAAGGTAGTGTGTACTTATCATGATGAAGATTACGAAGACTTCTGTGTGTACGATTTCAAGATTGAAGGCTTTGCTCAAAAAGCGACTTCACCTGAAGCCGTAGAAGAAATCCTGAAAGACATTCGTGAGCAAATCAGTAAAGAAGGTGTGGTCTTCTGTCATGTAGAGCCTATCATGATGGCTGTAGATGATAATGTCTCTTACTTCCGTATGTTGGTATGGTCTACTGCCCCTAACCGTCAACGTTACCTACCTCCTGTTGTGGTAGAAGAAATGTTGGTTTATTCTTCATGGGCTGACGGTACAACCTTCCTGCCGACTATCGAGCTGGCTGCTCATGTAGGTGGTGAAATTGACGAACTCATTAACGAGAATGAACTTGCCTCAGACATGATGAGTCACTTGGAAAGTGTTCGTGGATTTATCACGCTTGGCTACCTGGCTTGCGAGATCAACCATTTCTTGAAACTCACTGAGAAAGAAAACTGGTCTGATAAATCCTACGTGCCTTATTCCGTCAATGGTGTTACCTTTAGCATGAACTATCTGGATGCTAAGAACCAACGTATTACCGTAGTCAACGATATGGTTTACGAAGGTTTGATCTTGAAGTCTTCTGAAGGTAAACCAGTAAGTGAAATTGGTGATGAATACGTCACTGTCATCAATGGTTCTACTGTAAATCGAGTTCTGATTTTGGACGAGGAAGAAAGAGAAGAACAAATTGTTGACGATGCTTTGTTCAGCGGTCCTTCTTCTGATGTAGAAAGTGGCTACTACTACGGTACCCACCTGGTCTTCAAAGGTAAGGTTACTTACCAAGAAGTCATGGGGAAACATGAGAAGTTGTTGTATGGTGTAACCGTTGAAGGTGAAAGCTTCAAACATCCTGCTATGATAAATGGCAATCCAATGTTCTTGTTGACTTATGTAAAAGCAAGTGACTTGGGTGAAAATGCCAAATACTGGGAAGCTGAAAGCGAAGGTGCTTACTACATCAATAACCCCATTTCTTCTATCTACAATATGTCTACGTACGAAACTCGTATTGATGCTAAGTAATTGCTGAAATAGATCTACTCTCTACTCCTTAATTGGAGTAGAGAGTATTTTCTTTTTTTTTACTTTATTTCAAATCTATACTATTTAAGTGTAATAGGATTTTAAAATATTCTATTATTCTTTTTACTAACTTTATTTAAGGAAATTTTAAAATGGAAAAATTCTTGTTATTCTCTCTTGGTCTTGCCATCCTGATTGGCGTCATTGGTTTCACGGCTGACTTCTTAGCTCGCATGTATTACTCGGCTATTCATACGCCAAACATTAAGAACATTCGTATCTTGAAGAAACTGATTCTTCACTTGTATACCCACAAGAATAAGAATCATGACTTTAAAGCACCTGAAACGCTTTCAGAAACCACTAATGAAATTCGAATGAAAGACATTCAAGACTATATGCGTAAAAACAATTACGCTCGTCGCGTCTTGGTGAATTGGTTAAATGAGCGTGGTTTCTCTTTTGGTGTCTATGGTACACAACACTGGCTCTTAGAAGTCAATAAATACGATTCTTCTATTGTCGGTAAATCCGTTGTAGAAAATATCGAATTCTCTATTCTTAACGAATACTCTATTGATCGTGAAGAATCTGAAGAGAAAGTTCATGTTGTGGAAGTGAAAAGCATTATCTTCTCTATGTTGGTACGTCATTTCATCAATGAAAATGATGATTTGATTACCATCATTGAATCTATTGAAACCGTCAAAGGTGGTAACATCTTGTTCAATAGCAAAAAATAAAAGTACTCCTACTCTCTACCCCAGGAAGGTAGAGAGTAGGAGTACAGTTTTAACGACAGAGCCAAAAACAAAGACAAACCACTCTGTCAATCTCTTCTATTCAGGTAGAGTCTGCCTTCTTCCTAAGGTACGGCTTGTAAATCATCCTGAGTAAAAGATTATTTAGGTTTGTCAGAAAGATGAGATGTTGAAATGGAACCTCTTTCCATAATTCTCTCATTCGTTGGAGCAATATTCAAACTGTCAATAGACTCTGATAAGAGCCTAAAAGAAAAAGCAGTACTATTACTCTTAACGATCTTATCAGTAATTGTTTTACTGATTACGGTAAAGTTATTAGGTAACCTCCAGTAACTTTACTTCCAGACCAACACTTCTTTCAAAATATAAGAGGTGTTGGTTATTTTTTTTTGATTTAAATTACCAGTCTAAGATTGTACTCACCGATTTCTTAATCGTGTGAATACCAGTCTTCACTATCGTCTCTAAAGGTGATTCAGTCATTAATCCTTTTAAGATGTCTCTATTGACTTCATCGTCGACTTTCTTACCTAAGATCAAAGCCACTTGTTCTTCAGACCATTTTAAAATGTCTTCATTACGAGTAGAGATGTTTGGTTCTTCTCCCGTATCTAAAGTCACTTCAAACAAATCCACATCTAATGTTTGTCCAATACGATTAGCACGTTTGACTGCTTGCTCGTAAGTACCAGACCTAAAAGGTAGATTCAAGAAGATCACGCGATTGGCTTCAGTTAAAGGCACGGCTTCTGATAAAGTTTTAAAAGTCGTAATCAAAGGATTGATTTCTGGTTTCTCTTTAAAGACTTTCGTTTGCATGGCTAATCCATTACCAGCAGTCGTTTCACCAAAAATACTAATAGGTGTAAATCCATTCAGTTTTAATTGGTATTCGGTTTCTTTCACGACTTCTACATAATCCGTAAAGATAATGGTTTTCGCTTGAGCATTACGAATGATATCGGGTAGATCAGATTGATAAGTTTCTCCATCTTCTGTAATGACTTTAGCATCAGTCACTAATTGTTTCACAATGTCTGCATTACATTTAGAACGAGATTTCCCTAAGATGTTTCCTAATGCTTCACCCATAATCGTTAAGTCTACGTATTTGTAAACAGACTTAGCTTTTCTAAAGACTTTCTTAACATCATTCGGCAATAGAGGGATAATCACTTTATCTTCGTAATGATTACAATCTAACACATATTGCTTGTGTTTAGGATCAGTAGGAATATAACCTTCGTGTAAGGTCTTCGCTTTCACTAAGTAATCTTCTAATCCTGCTCTAAAAATATTCGTATCACCTCTACCTCTCACAACACGACTACGATAAGCTTCTATACCATTAAAGAAATCAATTTCGTATTGTTTCGCATTCTTCTGGTAATAAGCCTTACGTTCTTTCACGTAGTCGATCATTTTAGCAGAAATGGTTTTTAAGGTATAATCACCACCATTCTTTAAAGTGACTTTGATCTTGTGGGTATATTGTTCCACACCTGAACCTCTTGTTTTAATTTCAGAGCGTACTAATTGTAAACGATTCGCCATAACAGAAGTAGCGTAGACACCCGATACACCAAATACCTTTAAGAAGGATTGATAGACACCTTTATCAAAGAGTTTATCAATCGTAGCGAACATAGTGAGTGTTTCTGTACCTAATGCTTTAATCGGTGTACCGGACATCCACAAACAGAACTCAGGATTGATTTTCTTATTCAATTCTCTAAATTGAATAGAGCGTTCTGAACTGTGAGAATTCATGGCGTGGCAATTTCCTGTAACTGATACTTTATTATTATACCGTACGTAGAACATCCCACTAGGTACAGTAACACAATAAAAATCAACAGGTTCGTCGTACTTATTTATTACTTTTTTAGTACTTTGATTATTAACTAATAATACCTTCATCATGTAGATTCGATGAACATCATTATAAGTTTCTTTCCTATCATCTATACTAAGACTTCTTTTTATCCTAACACCGGCATTTGCGGCAATTAATTGAACAATATCGGCATTAGCAGAATCAGTAGTAGAGTAATAAACATACTTATATACCCCGTCAACTGGAGAATACTTATATCCATCCCATTCTATTAGTTCTTCAATAAACTCTTCACACCATTCTGACGATTTATCAGATAAATCCACTCAACTGTCAAAATATTTAATTTTCTTAGTATATCTTTCGTAACCTTTAAGAAAGTCCAACATCTCGAAAGGTATTCTAATTAAAAATCTTTTACCGGTACCATTCGCATAGCTAGAATGATATATTGAATAATCAACATTAACATCTTTTAAAATATCTAATAA
>ERZ773037.377-NODE-377-length-24556-cov-4.087588_pt1 | contig 24556 bp, 31 predicted proteins | sample MGYA00511466_ERZ773037 | MGnify/ENA primary metagenome ERZ773037 (study PRJEB29015, sample SAMEA2738146) | human oral metagenome | biome: human oral; feature: human-associated habitat; material: saliva | place: China | collected 2202 ... | reverse complement strand
CTCTATCTTCAGGCATCTTTTTTACCTTAATAATGTACTTCATTCGATTTTAACCTTCCAAAATTGAAGCATCTTCGATTTGCATACCATATCCGTTGAAATATGTGAATAAATTAATAGGCTTACCTTCAAAATAGAAGAACATCTTGGAATCTTTAGGAATATTTACTCCAAATACCTTATTAATTTCTTCAATATTCTTTTCGTTGGAAATTCCAAGAGCAATCTTACCTTCTAATACTTTATCCTTAATAACTTTCTTATTCATATCTTCGGTTACCATCCTTTTACATATTTAATTATAACATATTCTACGTTGTTTGTAAATAAAAAACTAACTTTTTGTTGTTAGTTTTTCAATTGATATATTGTGTTGACGTACTCTGAATTTCTATACTTTTCTACTTTTTCTACTATAATAGTATCGTTTACTTTAATATCATTATATTCTTGTTCAGATACTTCAACCTTAATATCTTCATCATTGTTTTTAACTGTAATTGTATAGTGTGTTGATGAATAAGGGAACATTACAACATTCTTTCCAATAACATAAGGTCTTAATACTGAAGTATGATTAATTTCTTTATCTGTTACTTCTACTGTTAATTCTTCTGTTTTATAAGATGCTGAGAATTTGTCAATAATGTAACTCGTAGGAATCTTAACCATGATTACTGTTAATACATAAATTAATGAGATTATTAATACTATAACAGCTTTTTCAATTTTATTAAAATCTTCTAAATCAAAATCACTTACAGATAATATACCAAATATTAAGATGAATGAAATAAACATTGAAATCATTAAGTCTAAGTTTGTTGTCATAGTTATTACCTCTTTACAAGAATAATTATATCACACTTTGTATAGATGTAAACAAAAAGATTAAGAAATTTCCTAATCTTTTATTGTTTATAATTGTTCTTCCTCTTCGAGTTTCTTAAGTGTTTCTTCGCTTTCTAAAATCCACTTTTTATACATTTCAATATCTTCCTTGCATTTATCAATTTGTTGAAGTTTATTTACCTTTTTATAATTTGCAAAGTATTCCTTCAATTCTTTAAGGTCAGGCGATAAGAACCACTCAAGCTTCAATTTGTGTTCAGTACCTTCCATGTCATGAAAAGAAACATAGTCTCTTATACAGAAAATCTTTTCATAAGCAGTATCAACTTCTACAAATCCTCTAGAGACTTCACGTACGATAGACCGAACGCAATCATCTAACAAATCTCCGTATGAATGATAAATTTCTTGAAGGCTATACACCTCTTGAATGGATAACCAACGAAGCAAGGACACGTTGTTATCGTGGACTGCTTGAACTGCCAATTCAATGGCACGATGATACTGTTCCTGATTATACTCTTTTGCTGTTTCTTGTGTGAAAGTTATCTTCACATACGCTCTATCTTCTCCACATACAGCATCTGGGTTATCACTATATGTAAGGATGGTTGCTTCTCCATCATCGAAGTAAATACGTTTTACTTTTTCTAATTCAATCTTATTTTCATGTGTATTATTATATAAATTTAACACAAGTTCTTCTGCTGGTTTTAAATCTTTTCTCTTCATATTTACTGTTTTCCTCTTGTTTAATATTTTATAGTAATGTGAACTTGTTAAGTTTCGCCCACTCTTTAATTGCATTGTATTCAGGTGTATTCTTACCAATGAAACGATTATTCATATCACCTTCAACTTGAGTTACTTTTTTGTCTTTTACTTCAATAGTTACATAAGGTGTATTTTTATCTTTTCTCAAGAAGTAAATCATATCTTCTCTTCTAACAACCTTGTCAACATACACACCTACACAGTGGTGAAGTGCTTTACCCTCATTAATAATATCTTTTGTAGTCTTAGGAACAGTGATAGAGAACTCTCCATTGTCATATTCTTGTACATTTAACTGACTAATCACTTCTTGGTATTCTTGTTCAATCTTAGCGTCCGTAATTGCTTTGTAAACAAGTTGGTACTTGTCATGTAATTCTTGCATTGTGGTTGTCTTTAATGTATCGTAGAAATCTTTTAGCGTTTTGTTACGATTGATTACTTTGTACATCTTGATTGTATCGTTAATATAATAAGAATTAACATCTTTAAATCTTTCGTACAACTCCATTGGTGATAGTTCTTTATTGCCAAAGACATGATAATTTAAGATATGCTTGGCGGCCTCTAATTCTGCTACAATCTGATTATATGAGGTTGTGATATTTAATAAACCTGTGAACTCATTAGGACCTTCTAAAATACTAATATACTTTTCAACATCTGGTTTATAAAGAAATTGCATCATGTCATTGGTTCTGGATAAGTGTCTCAATTCGCAAATATCAACCCATAGGCAACCAATTGTTTCTAACTGTTCAGTGGAGAAATATTTAATAATATTATAGATACCTACACCACTGTCCATAATATTCATTAAACGAATACCTGTAAGTGCCCTTAATGATAATGTATAGATAACATCTCTCTTTGGCAACGTATCAAAGAAATTTGCCTTTAAATCACGAACTAAACTGTCTTTGTCAAATAAATCATAATATTTAATCAGATATTCCCAAGAAACGTTTTGGAATGCTTGTACATTAGGATATACTTGGAACCATGTTTCTAACTTATCTGAATATAGCATGTTCACAAATGTCTTAATAGGTACAAATGGACTCTGAATATTAAGCAATTCAGCGTACTTCATAGGATTTTCTAATACATCTCTAAAATGCTCTAAACGATTGTTTAATGATTGAATTTCAAATCCCATATAAACAACTTCACCACTATCCATAATGCTCTTCTTGGTTGCTCGAACATTATTAATGTAGAATGTAAACAATCCACTATTAGGTACATCAATCTTAATTACGGAACCACTTAATGTTGGAAGAATAACAGTAGAAATATTATCATTTGTTTCGACTCTATTCTCTGTTACTTTTTCGTTATTATTCAACACAATTTCTCTGTTTCTGTATAAGAATACTACATTAGAGAATGGTTTATTGATAGTATTTGCGATTTGTGTAATCTCTTCGCTTGTATGCTTATATGGCTGAAATGGCCTTGATATATTGTGACTTGTGTTAACATTCCAGAAACCATCAAACTGTAATAGTTCATCTGTTTTAAGTAAGATAAATATTGTACCATAACTACCAATAATTAGTCTACAAAATGACAACTCAATTTCAATCAGTTCTTTACTACTACTATCTACATGGCAATACAGTCTACCTTCTACTAATAAGATTTTCCCCTGTAGGTTTATAGTTGGGTACATACAGCCTTCATAGACTTCCATGGCAACTTCGCCATCATAAAGATATTCTGTATATCTTGTACTGTGATAGTAATTGCCTGTTTCCTTTGTTTCGCCTCTTACACATTCGCAAATTAAGTCCTGTTCTTTTAGTTCTGCTAAAATTCTGTCAGCGTATTCTTGTTTAAGTACCTGTGTATATCTATTTAAATATTCTAAATATTGTTCTTCTGTCTTTTTAGTATATGTTCTCGTTCCTCGTTTGTTATTACAGTACTATTATAATACAAAATTGATAATCTGTAAATAGACAAAATAAAAAGATACACCTCAATGTATCTCTTTTTTACTTTCTTCCTGTACTACCAAACCCACTAATACCTCGTTCAGTGTCTGATAGTTCCTCTTCTATATATTCTGTATCTAAAATAGGCATAATCACTAATTGTACACATCTTTCACCTGCTTTAATTGTATGAGGTTCTTGGCTAATATTAGTAATACGTGCCATAACCTCACCACGATAGTCACTATCAATTACACCAACAGAGTTAGTTAAAGTACAACCGTATTTATAACCAAGAGAGCCACGAGCGAATAGTAAGCCGACATATCCTTCAGGAATTTCTACATAAAACCCAGTGGAAATAATAGCGTATTCACCAGGCTTAATTGTAATGTCATTATCCGTGTTATTGAATAAGTCAATACCAGCAGAACCTGCCGTTTGTTTCTTAGGAGACTGATAGTTCCCTTTATATTGATATTTAATTTTCACTATATTAATCCCTCAAATGTGATAGGCTCATATTTTGACTTATTAAAATCATGAATAATTAAATTATTAAACTCTTCATCACTCATAGTCAATAATGTCTTGTCTACAATCAATGTATGTTGGTAAGACAAACGAATATCATACTCAGGTGTTACCATGCATCTAAAATAAACATTCCCATCTATAATATCAATATCATTAATATCATCGACCTCTATAAGTGTTTTTTGTGGATTAGTTTCACAGTACTTCTTTATAAGGCAGTTAAGCCTGTCTTTTAAAGCGATTTGTATATTATTAACTTCTTCAAGTAACTCTGCGTATCTTTCAATATCAATCATTTTTAACCCCTTTCAATTTACTTAACTTATTATTTACCAAAATTAACTGCACTAAAATAAGTCCTAGAAAACTAAGTATAGAATCATTTTGGTTACCTGTTGTAGCACTTGTAATCGCAAAACTAAGCGAGCATACAGATATTACAATTACTGCTACACATTCTAAAATTTCTGTGAACTACCCATCACCTAAAGGTAATGGGCTTCTAAGAGTCTAAAAGACTCTATTTAAGAAGTTTGGTATTTAAGTTTCCACCTGAATACTCAGGCAACCCTTATTCTTATAGGCGTGTCCACATCGCCTCTACCGTATAGAGTCTCAAGACTCACAACGCTACTTTTACGTAAAATATTTAATGCTCCATTAACATCAGCATTAAACGTAATACCATCTTTGGTTTTATACATTCCTCTGTGAATGCGATTACCACTGAACTCATACTCTTGTGGATTATCAGCATTGTAAACAGGGATATCATCTTTGTCCCAGAATGATGCTTTTGATGTATATGACTCTTCCTGTTTAACGAACGTTATACCATTGAGTTCACAAAGATATTGGAGTTTGTCTCTAAGTTTTCCGTAAGGAATATTTACAAAGTTCTGATTAGTCTGTTTGCCAAGATTACTACCTCGTTGGAATGTTTCGTTATATCCAACTACAAGAGTACCTATATCATTAGCGATACAGTAATTGATTGTTATACGTGCTGCTTTACTCATATAGTCATTAACTTTATTATTTCTGTCACGAGCGATAGCCTTCTGACGATTAGTTGTCCGTTTACCAAAACCTTGTTTGTCCTTAATGCTCTGAAGACGAGCATTCTCTTTATTAAACCACTGATTTATGGATTTAAGTTTTCTTCCATCTATGATGAATGATTCGCTTGTATTCGTAACACATGTGGCAAGATTGTTTATACCCAAATCTATAGCAAGTGCATTGTTTTGATTAAGATTTCTTTGAACGCATTCAGTTTCATAAGTATATTGAATTTCAAAGAACCTTGCGTTTGCTTTAGGTATGACACGAATCTCCTTGATGTGTTTGTCTACAAGTATAGGCGGTATCGTGATTTCAACAGACTTATGCGTTTTCTTAAAGCTATTGGAAAACGGCAATATTAACTTATTACCATTAAGTCTTACAAACCCGATGATTAGTGTTGTATATCCATCTTTTGGAAGATAATATGGTAATTTACAATCCTTAAAAGCATATTTCCCCTGCTTAGCAAGTTTAAGCAAACCAAAAAATGACTTAAATGAGCAATCAACCTCTTTTAGTATCTGCTGTGCCATATTGGAATTTAATGTTTTATAATTGGGGCTACTCTTCAAAAGAGCATAATTTTTCTCATATTTAAGAAATTTACCTTCTGCAAAATAATACTGACGCACATTATAGATTGCCTCATTAATAAGATTCTTAGCAGTATGACAAAGCTCCTTAATAGTAATGTAATCTTCCTTAGATAGATGCTTCACCTGTTGTTTTATAGTAAGATAGATATGATTTCCTCCTTTCCCAGAAAAAGATTTTCTGTATATATATTGCAAACCTAACGCCATTCATCCCACGGTCTAAAGACCATGGGTTTTCTGGCTGTTACATTATAAATGTAAGTTTCTTCATTATTCCATTATTGTTTCCCTTTAATAAGTTCTTTTAGTTCATTAATGTCTTGTTGCATTTTGGACTGTCGCATTTTCATAACACCGACATTAAGTGCTGTATATGCTAATAGTGTTAATATTGTTACTGTCATAGCCTCTATAGGTGATTGTACTCTCGCCAATGCGGTCACGGCAGATATAATTATCATCGACATAACTATGATGCTATTTAATACGATTTCTACCATACTATTTACCAATCTCACTTTCTAACTTTTGTACTTGTGCCATCAATCGTTCACACTCACGTTTCTTGGCTGCAAGTTCTTTCTCTTTTTTAGACTCTTCTAATAATCTTAACTGCTCTTGATTGTATGCTTCTAATTCTTCCTTTAAAGCATCTTTATTCTTTAAGATTTCCTCTTCTGGCATATCTAACAATTCTTTTTTAATGTAGAGTAGATACATGTCATCTTCATTTTCATGTCTAAAATGTTCATACTCAACTAAAACAAACTCGCCTTCTTCGCTAATATCTGTTATGAGTGTATAGCCATAGTCAAACCAACTGTCATCAGTTCTATAATCCCTACCAATGTTTTCGTGAATAAAGTTAATCTTGTTGTATAATTGTGTCTCTAATTCGCCTCTTGCCATCTCAATTTCTACAAGTTTTTCTACTAATCCCATATTAATATCTCCAATCTAGTCTACAAAACAGAATTGCTCTCTTCCAATTCCTTTACGAGTCTTTCTTTATTTGCTCGTAATTCCTCTTCTGTCATGTCAAATAATTCTTTCTTAATATACACAAAACTCTCGTACACCTTATACATATCTCCAAACTCACGAACAAAGTCGTGGGACATGATTGCGACATAAGGAATGTTTGTCTTTTTATCAATCATTTCATAAACTCTATCAATGTTAATCAAAACATCACCACAATTCGACCCTATGTCTACACCAACAATATGATGTACTAACCATACCTGTTTAAGAATCTTGTCTTTTATGTCACGTACTTCTCCTTCTAATTCATTAAATCGTTTAATATCTATCATTAATATCTCCTCGTTTCTTATGTCAATAAACAACGCTCTTTGCACCACATATCTTCTTAACTAATGATGAGTTTATGTGTGCTACTGAGGTATACTTTTCACCTGTATAACGTTTCACTCTCTCTACTTTAAAATAGTTGCCATCAATGTCTATAAGTGAAACACAACCAGCAGACATTCTTCCTGTTACAAAATATTCTTTATTGTTATAAAGAACTTTATCATAACGTTTAAAGCCTGCAATTTTACCCTTTGGGAGAATCACAAATCTTCCGCCTTTTATACCTGTTCTAGCATAATAACCTTTAGGAACACATTTCTTCTTATACCTATTTGAGTCATTATTTTTAAATAATGCTCCTCTACTGGCAATGCAACATGCATCTATGATATGCGTTTTCTCTAATTTAAAGATTCTGCGTACTTCTTTGGTAATAAAACCATACGTTAATTTAGCATCAGGATATTTCATCTGGAGCATTGACCGTAAAACATTCATCTGTGTTGCATGATTCAATGTACCATTAGCCTTCTTGCCAAACCTCCTCTGAAATAATAACAATTGTTCTTCGGAACTATGTGCCAAGTGATGACAGTCTGTGCATAATGTAATTAGGTTCGCCAATTTATCTGAACCGCCCCTACTTCTTGGTAAAAGGTGATGAACTTCTAGTCTACAGTTTTTCTTACCACAACATTGACACTTGTAGCCATCTCTTGCTCTTGCGGCTTGCTTAAAATTCTCATGTTGGTACAACTCTCCTCGTTGATAATCCCACTTATGAAACACTAACGTAGGGTCTTGTAATAGATGTGTGTCAAACTCTCCTACCTCTAAAATAGTGTCACTGATTGGGAGAATAGACTTTATAAACTCAATTTCTCTCGTATGACCTTGAAACTTGGATATTAAGGTAGGACTATAACGCCCTTTATGTTTAGAAGCCTTACGATTATTAAATCTCTTAGGTCTATAACGTAATTTATTTCTTCTACCTCTTCTGGAGACTCTACGTCTATCCATCTTTGACTTAATATCATCTCTTAATTCAGTCTGTGACTCGTAAACAACCTCTGATGTTATATCATTGATAACTGCACTACCAACATACTTAGAACCTGTATCTACTCCTAAAGTGAGTGGCTGTGTAAAATTTGTACTTTCATATAGTAACTTTATTGTGAACGGACACTTTGAAACTACTTTAGCCTTACCATCACGCAAGGCACGATAAACCCAGCCACTACGTGTAGTTGGCATAAGTGGTTGTCCGTTCATAGCTAAAACATATACCTTAGACATAGTGACCTACCTTTCTTTTCTAACTTTTATACTGTAAGTGGGTAGTTAGATACCCTAATGTGTATCTCAACATTATTACCATGTTGAGAATCCAACTTCCTCTCGACAATGTTATAAAGGCTTTTTACACTATGTACACAGGACTCTTACATACCCAATCCAACTTAATATATAGCGACAGTTGCTCCCGACTGAGGCGGCATCTGGAGGTGTCATAACCTTAATAACGTAGTATTCGTTTCTGAATACTTAGTCTGTATGGTGATTACTAGTAAAAACTAGTGTTCGGTATATCACCATCTCCAATCATACTTGTCAAACAAGTCTACTTTATTACTTAATTTATCGTCTGTCAATTCTTCATAACCACTATTATATTCTTTTACAATATTACCTAAATAAGCATGAACTCTATCTCTACCAGTGGAAACCAGTTCCATTTCATCATACCTGTGTGTTTCCTTCCACTCTCTGTCTTGAATTGTTTTATAGTAGTCATAATTCTTAACACGAATTTCCTTACACTCTTTAAGTCTGCCAAAAAATGGTCTATCCCAATATCTTTGTTTCCTGTAACCTATACATACGTATTTCCATTCTGGATATTCGTTCCATGTATTACGAACATACTTAAACTTAAAATATTTAGGATACCAGAGTTTTAATTGTTCAAGAGGGAAACGTACCCTAGATTCGTGCAATGTATCTTTTTCAATTCTTGTAATAATAGGAAATGCATTGTAGGTACGAGTGTACTTTTCTAATCTAAAGTTTTTACGATGGCAACCTTTAATGAAATCAAGTTTCTTATCTCTTTTTCGTCTTGCATAACGATTTAACTTTTTATGCATTATTATCACCACCTTTAATTATTTTCAACACTCTTCTTTAATTATATCAAGAACCTTTTCAAACATCTCTGCTTTCTCTTCCATATCCTTAACAATTTCTTCTGTGAATACATCTGGTTTCATAGATGGTTCATAAATCTGCTTGTCTTGATATGATACAGCCAATAGCACTTCCATTCCTAAAACACCTGCTGATTTGAATTTATAGTCACGATATGTGTCAAAGAATCTTACACCAATCTTAATATCATCTGTAACTAATAATTCGGCCTCTTCTGGTGTAGTTATTTCGAGTTTATGTACTTTACCGACTGAACGTGTTGTAACTTTATTAATCAATCCATTCATAATTGGTTCTTTAATTAGTTCAAGGAGTTTAGAAAACTTAATTTTATCACACGCTGTTTCATATCTTAAAATTAGTTCACCACCATAACGCTGACACAATCTCTTTTGGTAAATGTTCTCACCATGATTATTGCACTTTGTTTCGTCAATCGCTTTCTGTTGTCTAACTAGTTCATACTCGACTGTAATTATATAAGACATGTTTGTTTCTGAATTAAAGATTGTATTTACAGACTTACAATAATTCCTAACAACCTCTTTACTTGTGTATAATTTAGATGTCTTATTGATTGCATTCATGATTTTGGAAAGTGCTGGCCTATGAAAGGAGTGAGCCTTCAAGTACTGCTTTAACTCTTTAAGAGTAGTATTTCTATTACCATTGATTATTTTTGTGCTTAACGGGCTTTGGTATCGTGTTAAGTCAATTATCGGTGTGTTAAAGCCTTCAATAGTTATTTTGCATGTCTTGTTTCTCTTGTCTTTATACAATATCATCGCTTATTCTCCTTAAGTTTCTCCAGTTCCTCTAAATGCTTTTTCTTTTCAGCAAGAGACTTTTTATACCACTTAATCTCATTCTTTAATTCTGCAAGATACTGCTTTTCTCTTTCTTCTTTAATCTGTTTAAGTGTAGTAGCATACTTTTCTTTTGCTACATCATCATCCATAGACAAGATTTCGTTTGGAAAGAAATATTCATCATCCACATCTGTTGTAATTAAGACACCATCTGATTTAATCTCAAAGTCTTGAATAAATTGATTATCACCTGTAACAGTACTCTTAAAATCTAGTAGCCTATCTCTTAGGAATAAATTTAAGAGTTTTGGTATTTCGCACAATTCTAATGCTTTAGATACGTTTGGTGATGCATTATGTCTATTACAACCGTTAATAAGTTGTAACACATACCCAATAGAACATGAATACATATTCTTTTCATATTCTTCAATAGGCATGTTATTCAACAACTGAAAGGGTATTGGAACTCTAATATCATTTGCAATAATGTCATCGTAAAGAACAAACACTACCTCTGTATTACCAAGAGCAATATATGCTTTTCTGACTTCATCTATTTTAATCTTGTTTTCGTTAGTAAGATTGTACACATCAAATGACAATCTTTCAATCGGTCTCAATTCTTCTATTTTCATGTTTGTTCATCTCCTTTTATTTTCTTCTTACTAATACCTCTTTTACTCAAATAGTTCCCATGCTATTTTTATCCACCAACAGAACAAAATTCTGCCATTGTTACATACTCATATTGTGTTGCATCACGGAATTGCAAATATACCTCGCTCTGCGAGAGGTAGTGCAACACTATAATAAATAATACACCCACCTATAATACCTAGCACAGATATGATACCAAGTTTTACAGAAACCTTATTCAAAAGTTTTAACATTATTCAATCTCCTTTAATTTGTAGAGCAGAACTCTTCCATTGTTACATACTCATATCTAGTCGCATCACCAAAATTCGCCAATGTTTGCCAGCGAACATCAAAGATTAAGTCACCTTGTTGTGTTCTCTTGATTTTATATGAGTCTACTTTATCTTGTCTTGAGAAAAATTCCGATTTGTTCACGAGTACTTTTGCCAATTTCTTCTTAATGGCATTATCTGCCTTTGTCATTTCTGTTAATAATACTAACCACTCTTGCTCACTCAATGTTTCATAATTCATATCGCTTACCTCAGTGGCAACTCTTAATTGAGTACCACATCACTTCTTCTAGTTCTTTTTCTGTTTTTGGCTTAAATGAAAAGTTAATACACTGTTCATACTTTTCGACCCAGGAAAATACTAAGTCTTTAGCTTAGTATAGGAATGAGCCTTGCCTCTCTTTTTGTTCTTTTACTTATACATAAGACACTCTTTCTCGTAGTTATTCTTTTAATAGACATGTAAGATGGATTTTGTTTCCCACCTCTATCTCTAAAATCAATAGAGTTATTGTCAATATCCATCAATACAAACGCTCCACTACTTCTTCTCCCCTTAATGAAACAGGTCTCTCCGAGATATTTTACTTTATCAAACTTTTTAAAGCCGAAAACCTTACTTGTAGGAAGTTTTTGTTCTCCTCGAATGCCTTTTGTTAAAACCCTATCCTGTTTTGAAACATGTCTTTTTCTATAAATCACGTCCAACTCTTTAAATTCTATCCCACCACTCGCTATAACGCAAGCATCTATATAATGGTCTTTTTCTAACTGTAGATGATTTCTATTCTCACTTGTAACAAAACCGAACGTTTCTATTGCGTTTGGATATTTTCTCAACAACCAACTCCTGATTATACTCATGTGAGTAGTGTGTTTTAGTTCTTTACTCTTCTTAGGTTTCTTGTTTAGTTCTACAGTACCAGCATGAACTCCTTTATGACAATCTTCGCACAATGTAATAAGATTTTCTTCATCATCTGTTCCACCATTACTTTTAAATTTGATATGGTGAACCTCTAATCTACAATTCTTCTTTCCACAACATTGACAAGTGTAGTTATCTCTATGAAGGATTGCACTTCTTCTTGAGGAGTAACCATAGTTAAAACCTTTTTGGTAGCCCCAGTGTTTTACTTTTTCATTCATTAAACTAGGATTTTTCATTAAGGCTGTATCAAACTGACTCACTTCTAAAATTAAATCCGAAACAGGAAGTATCTTTTTACAGAATTCGATTTCATCAATATGAGCCTGAACCTTGTGCCTCACTGAAGGTGGGAGTCTATCTTTTTTAATAGAGTTTCTTCTATTTAAGAATCTGCACTTCCTGTAACGTGTCTTTCTTGAACGTCTAGACCTACGTGCTTGCCTACGAGAATCCATCTTTTTCTTAATATCACTTCTTAATTCTGTCTGTGACTGATACAACACTCTGTCGTTTCCAACAACCGCTACACCAATATGTTTTGAGCCTGTGTCTACACCACAGTAACACTCTTGAACCACGTTTGTTTCAGGTTCATAAAGTAACTTGATGGTAAACGGTTCTCTACGAACAACCTTTGCTTTCTTTGTTTTTAATAATCTACGAACCTTACCAAAGCGTGCCGTTGGCATAAAAGGTTGTCCATTTTGTTTTAATACATATACCAACATTACGCTTCGCTCCTTCCGTTGATGATAAGTTTTACTCTTTAAGACAGTACTCATTGAACTGTAGCGCCTAACCTGTTTCTGTTACTAAAACAAGTGTCGGTCTTCTCATCGACAAAGATAATTAGAGTTTTGAAATTACTGGCACAGAGTTCTTTTAGCACTCTCAACTCAACTTAACCAGTAATCACAGAGCCTCAGTCTTGAGCATTCAACCAAGGGTGTGTATGCGTTTCTTCTAACTATCGTAGGTAAGATTTCTCTAACCTGAGTCTTGTAAACAATCGTACCTTCCTAGAAAGGTGCTAGGATAAACCTAGTGCATGTTTACAAATAAACCAATCATCTGTGATAGAGTTTAGATAATCAACATCACCTTGGTCAAACGCTGTATAACAACTGATTTGAATAGTCACACCAACAATCAATTGGTCGCCTTTAAAGTTTAATGTAAATCTACAACTACCATAATCAAGTGAGATATGTCTATCAATATGTGTTCTGCGTTCAGGTATATGTCCACTCTTTGCAATACTCTCTATTACTTTCTCAATTTGCTCTTTGTCCATCGCATATGCTCCTAATTTTATAGACAATCCTGTTCCCAACAATCTATCTTCAATTCACCATTAGTATAGTAAATATCATGGTAATAATAGCCATTATGGTTATTATACACCCATGCATAGATTGGTTCTTCGCCTCGAATATTAATCTTAATACCGAACGCACCACCACAATCCATATAGAGTGGGTATAACTTATCAGGAATATCAGCATCTACCTCAATAGACTCTACAACCTTAATAACTTCATCCTCTGTTAAAGTGTTGCATGCATCATAATCCTCATAGCATTGTTGATACCCATCTATACCCAATACAAAGTTTTCAAACTTCTTATTCTTTCTTACTGGCACAATATTAATTGCTACATCCATCGAGTACTTACATGGAGTTGGATTGTCTGTGTTAATCTTACATAATCTATTAATCTTATACATCGTACTCATGATGTATCACCTCTCTTATTCGCTATACTATCTATCTTATTATAATTTAATTCTTTACTTTATTAATCTCTTCTATTAAATCTTCTACATTAGATTTTAACATACACTCTCTTAACATTGGAATTAGAGATTTGTATGTAACACCATGTCTACAAGATAGAATTGGTAAATCATAAACACCTAAGTCTATTAACTCATATCTACCGTTTTTATCAAGGCGTTTATATAATGCTCTTGTTCCATAATAATCCCAGCCATGTAAGATAATGATTCTATGACAATCGTCTACTAAAATTTCCATAGACCAATCTTTTATTTTTAGAATCTTGAGGTGCATTCTATCTAGTAAATTCTGACGATATTGTAATGTCATAGAGTATTTTAAAGCATCTTCTTTCTTAGAAAACTCTCTACCATAAACTCTATATGAAACAATTTCTTCTAACTCAAACATAGGACACCTCTCTTGCTTATGGTTCTATATTATCACAAAACAAAAGATTTGTAAATAGAAAAAGTGAAGTATTTTTAATCTACCTCACCTATCTTTAATATTAACTTATCTTTCTTTTTACTTAACTTTATACTCTATCTCATCAGTAAGTGTGGTGTCTTTACTATCATCATCTACATAATGAACATGTACCTCACCAACAATACGAAGTTTATCCCCACGTTTAACTTCAACGTTTAAAGGAACGTCTGTTCGACCAATTATCATGTCATAGTCACCATCTTTTAGATAATAACCAGTATCCTTTGCAGTCACGATTTTATACCCAATCATAATATCGTCTTTATATACTTCCAAATGAAGGAAATCTATCGTTGAGAAATCACCTTCTTTTGATAATGTGTTTTGGAACTGATAACTAACATCTAATCTTTTGTTAAACGATGATGGTAGCGTACTAAGATACGGATTACTTAATTCTGCTACATACTGTTTTGGTTTTTCTTTACTACTGCAACCTGCTAGTGTTACTACACATAGTAATGCACAAATTAGTTTTCTCAATATTTTAATCATCATGTCACCTATTCAAGCACAACTTTTCCTTCTTTAAACACATCAGAGTTTTTAATGTTTTCTGCTGTTACAGAACCAGCCTTAACATGAATCTTTAAATCAGGACTACATGACTTTGAAAGACAGAATAGGTTAGATAACTTTTTAACATTCGATGGTAAATAAATGTCCTTTAAATTTTCACCACTGAATACCCAAGCATCAATCTTTTCGAGTGACTCTGGTAATACAACCTTTTCTAAAGATGGTAATGAAAGCATTGAATCTTCACAAAGAACAAATAAAGACTTACCAAACTCAATGTACTTTAACTTTGGATTGTTTGATAGTGCATCTTCTCTAATAGACCCTACAGTATCAGGAAGTACAATAGCCTCTACATTAGGTAGTTCAGATAAAGCGTGTGGATTAATCATTTTTACAGGTCTACCATTAATCTTAGATGGTACATGTACCACTCTTGACTCTGATGTACAACCTGTAATGTTGTAACTGTTACCATATTCATCCCATTCATAAGTAAAATAGTTCTTACTTGTTTCTGGAAAATTTCTAAAATTTTCTTCTGTAATTTCAACACCAGTTAAATCTGGTTCAGGTTTTTTATCTTCTGATTCTTCTTTAGGTTCAATATAGAGTTTAGCACCAGTTTCAGTTGTTCTGTACTCACCTTCTCCATCGTTTTGTATTCCATCTTTTTTGGAACTGTTTTCTGTTTGTTGTGTTGTAGTATTTGATTCTGATTGAGAATCGTTCTTTTTAGAAGAGCAACCAATCGTAAACATCATTAACGACACTAATCCAATCTTGATTAATTTATTCATTTGATAAATCCTTTCTCTTGAGTAAAACAAATCCTAGACCTAACATAGATAATGCGAATAACTTTAATGTATTATTCATACTATCACCAGTAGGTGCTGTGCTCTCAATAACTTTGTTTTCTGTTGTAGTGTTATTATCTGTAGGTGTAGTTGTATTGTTATTAGGTACTTCCTCATTGACATGTTTCTTATATACATGAGTTCTAATACCATTTTCTTCTGTAGTATTTACATAGTCGTACTGTTCATTTTCATAGATAATATTACTATCTTTTTCTACAAAGCCCTCTACAATATTCTTCAATTCTACACCGTTTGTATCAATGAATCTTGTAATCTTTAACTCTGGAACTTCTACAACTGGACTATCATTAGGAATTTCCGTTTCAACTTTTGTATAAACATGTGTTCTAATGTCACTTGTTTCAGTAGTTTCTTTAAACACATACCCATTAATGTCTAACTTTTCTACAAAGTTTTCTTCTAACTCGTGAATATCAGCACCATTCTCATCTACAAATCTTGTAACCTTTAATTCAGGTAATTCCACTGTAGGTGAATCATTAGGTACTTCACTATGGAACTCTTCGTATACATAAGTTCTAATACCATCTAAGTCAGGCAATTTTTCCTTAAATACGTACTTAGTTCCATTGAATGTGATTTCATCTTTCTTGTCTGTGAAACCATTTTCAAACTCTGCAATCTGTTCATTATTCGTATTTACGAAAGTTGTAATCTTAAATTCTGGCTTTTCAACTGTTGGAGCATCACCAGGCAATTCATGTTGTTCATTCCAAGTGTTTGTTACATTGAAACCATTGTCCATATCGCCTGTAATAGAAGTCATATAGAAATTCATTTCATCTTCTTTAATTGAATATTGAATTTCTTGATTACCATTATACTTACGTAAGTTAGTAAATGTATATTCCCAGTTATTAGAATTGTCTAATGTTACAGACTTTCCTGTATCTACATTATCAGCATATAAGTGCATAACTGCTTGCGTGCCTGTATTACCTACCCAAGTCTTAGATACCTTAATATCTCTTGTAATAGGTTCATCTTTTACTGTAACAATATTATCCTTGCTTACAGAGGTTTGGATTGTGTACACTGTGTTATTTAACTTATAACCAAAAGGTGCTTCAATTTCTTTTACTTCATAATTTGCTTCAAATACAACGTTAGGTGTTACTGCTGTACCATCTTCACCAGTTACTAATGTCTGGGTTGTGTTATCGTCTAAATCTTTAATTTCAAACTTAGCACCTGCAAGTCCTGCACCAGTTTCAGAGTCTTGTTTAACAATCTTTAACTTACCCTTTGTTGTTACACCTGTATCGCCACCAACATCAGCGAGTTTATACTGTGCTGTAACATCTTTCGTTACTTCATCACTTGAAATAGCAATCTTATTCTTTTGAAGTGTACCACTCGTCATAGCGGTTTTCATGAATAACATATAACCTTGTGTACCAATATCACCTAAGTCTAATGTCCATGACTTATAATCAGGTGCAAATTGAATTTTATCTGTCACATCAATTACCTCACCCCAATTAGAGATACCAGCATTTTCAGTATAAGTAACTTTTTGCAACTTAAATCTTTCTTTTGAAATATCTACTGGGTGTAAGAACCAACCATTATCTGTTACAAGACTATCAGATAAGACTACATGATGTAAGTCCATGCCGCTCTTGTTAACACGAATAATCCATTTAACTGTGTTAGGTTCATCTGGTAATCCTTGACCCCACTTAGCAATTACTTCACCATCTGTGCTTGGTCTTGTAATTGTAGTTTCTGCTGACATCTGATAGCCATTATAGATACCATTACCCTTAATTGTGAATGTAAATACGTTCTTTTTATTTAACTCAATATGGTTCTTATTGAAAGGCACCCATAGGTAAACGTTACCACTTAGATTACTTCTATTGTTTGCCTGTTCATTGAATACAACACTAATTTTACCACCTTCAGTACCATTAGGATGTAATGTTCCTTCACCGATAACATCTCCTACAACTGAATCAATAATAGGGAAAGTTCTATCCAACTTATCTGAACTCATGTCAATAGATTCAGGTACAAGAATATCAAAATAATCTCCTGTATGTACTGTTTCAGTTGAGTTCCATGTTAAGTTTAAAAAGAAACTTGAACCATCGTATAGGTTGTTTTGATGTACTTGGTTACCACTATCTCTTAATGATACCTGTACTAATTGTACATCAAGTCTACGTGGTGATGTCTCTTCTGCATGTGTTGGGATTGCCATGCACACTGTTATGAATAGCATTGTTATAAATGTTAATAATTTTTTCAAGTTTTGCTCCTCCTTCGTCTTTATGATTAAGTGTTTCATTTTACTAATGCACCGTACTTCTCTTCTAATTTCTTATTTGCTTTTTCAGCACATTCTATTTCCATTTGACTTCTACGAATGATTGATAGATTTCTTTGATACTCCTCTCTTGAGTCTTGTAGTTTTTCTAACGCACTCAAACTTAGTGAGATATTGCGATAGTCGATTAATTGATTATCTGTAGCGTTAAAGATAACTAAAGGAATGTCACAACTGAAAACACCGTCATCGTCTACACCATATGCTTCAAAAGAACATCTAACATCTAGGTGAACCATGTCGTCTTTAATAGACACGCTCTCCACTCCAATGATTTCTTCTGAAACATAGATATGACCTAAATAACCTTGAATGTGTTTTAATCTATCTGTTGCCTCTTTCATCCTTATTTTGTATTCTTGTTCTGCTTGGATTGCTTGTTCAATTAGTGTCATTTATGCATTCTCCTTTATTTGCTTTAATTCTTCTTCACTCATTGTTAATAGTTCTTTATCAAGTGATACGATTCCTAAGTCCATATTCTCATTCAGAAAAAATATGTCAAGAATGCCATCTTCTACATCTAATATATCGTAGATACAAGTGATTTCCTTAAAAGTAATAAAGTTTTCAAACTCTTTATAGGAAAAGCAAGGCCCTAAAATGTTTTTAATTAAGTTTAATTGCTTGATAAGTTCTTCATCAAGTTTTTCTTTTTCTGCATAACAATTCTTAACATTTTTTAAATCTACCATATCTATTCTCCATTCTCTAATATATGTTCTAACGTTCTAGGTGTGTAATTCATATAATCTAACATACAACCAACATTAAAATATTTTGCGTCTGTCTTATATCTACTCTTTGCCTGTTCTGCAACCTCTTTACAAAACTCCCACTCATCTGAATTATGAACGTGTCCATATAAGTGAACAGTATTAGGGTACCTATGACTCCTAAATAAGGGCATAAAGTAGTGGCTCATATATACACGATATTCTTTGCCAAATGCTATATCCTTTACTTCTTTATAGTCAACCATTTGCAAGACTTTATTTTTATTTGCTTGTGTATGCAGGATTCTATCGTGATTTCCTCTTATTAAAATTATTTTACCATTTAATTGATTAAATAATTCATTTGTGCGTTCCGTGTTACCAAAGCAGAAATCTCCTAGAACATATACAATATCATTCTTTTTAACAACACTATTCCAATTATGGATAAGAGCGTTATTCATTTCCTCTACATCTTTAAATGGTCTATTGTCAAACTTGATTACGTTTGTATGGTCAAAATGCAAATCACTAATGTAATACTTCATATTATTAAGTCTACTACTCCTATATATATTATACAACTAATGCACCAAAAACTATACAGGATTTGATGCAGATTTGCTATCTAATTCACTAAATGTATCTCGATAAGACTTTAACTCTTTACGAACCTTCTTAATCCACCTTGTTAATGTTTTCTTATTCTTTTCTAACTCTGAATAATACTCTTCGTCAGACTCAACAAGAATACCAAATGAACTCCAACTAACGAAATTTTCGCATATAGCATTTACTATCTGTTCAATGAAATCAGGCCCTTTAATGTTATAGATTTTACCTTTATTCTCATCATAAGGACAACCGCATACATAACATTCTTTTTCAGATACTACTACAACTTGTGTTCCATGGCTTTCTCCATCAAATTCAAATAGAATACATGATTCAATATTGTTTAAATACTTATAAAATTTCTTTAACATATTTAAAGCAACATTCCCATCTATATAAGATAGAACAACAGTACTATAACCATTTTCATCTTCAAATGATAAGAAAGACCACCCACCACAAGGCTTATCTAATTCAATATTTACCATATACACTATCTCCAGTTCTTTTCCTTGAACTTTTCAAAGGACTCTGCAACACTATACCACTGATTAGAGTATTTGTCTAACTTATGGAATACATAGGAGTCGCCAATTAATTTATACATACCTTTGTCGTTACCATAATTGGCACTAAAACTAAACTCTTCTGGGAAATTTAATAATTTTAGCAAGTTCGTATAGTCGTACTCTTCTGTCTTAATCTTAAACTCTAGTGTATCGTTTAAGCCATTAAACCCGTAGAATGGGTCGAAATAGATACTTTCATATCGCAATTTTTCTCTTGCAATATGTTTAATAACAGGAAATTTCTCTAATTCCATCATTAAGTCACTGAAATACTGCACAGGCATTTCACTGGAGAAGTTAATTGAGCCTAAGTTTGGGTGATAGTTAGTGCCATAACCTTTTTGTACAAGTGTTGTGTACTTGGTGCTGTCGCCACCGTATGAATTATCTTGAATTTGAAGGTTGTGTGTCAATAATTGCTTATAGTCTTTTGTTAATTCTTTCTTAAGGCTTTCAATGTACAGACTAAACCATCGCAATATTGTTAATGGACTTCTAACATCAATGTACTCTCTAGCAAAAGCAAATGCACTATTACCATTCTGGAAATCTTCCTTATGTTTAGATAGTTCCTCTAATCTATTTGAGATACTTAAAACATCTGCATTGTATTTTTCTTCGAGTGTTTTTAACTTTTCCTTAAGTGCTGTTTCTTCATTGATAACATTAATATAATCCATATCTAATCTCCTACTTTAATTACTAAAAATATTCGACACAGTGTAACAATAATTTTTCTAGTTCTTCTTCGCTTTCTACAGTACTAGAAAAACTAATACAATATTTGTACATTTCCCAACGGTCCGTAATAGAATTTAACCAGTCTACATCCTTTTGATTAAAGGTTGAGTAAACATCTAAGCAAATACCTACACCTACTACAGGTTTAGCACTATTGTAATCTATTGTAAATGCATGTTCGTTACAATAGAATCCAACGATATTGTCTTCATAAGTTTTAAATCTAACCTCATATCCACGGTTTTCTAAGTCTTTAATAATATCTTCGATTTGTTCTTTAGTCATATTATCTTCCTTGTTTATGGGAACATCATATCACAGTTCACACAAAAAGTAAATAGAAAAAGAGAAGTTTGTTAGACTTCTCTCTTCTTAATTACATTTGTTAATGCTAACCCAATAGAACTAATTAGAATCATGAGTAGACTGATTAAACCATTGCTATGTACACCTGTTGGTATATCGTCTTTCTTCTGTTCTTTCTTTTGTTCTACCTTTTGTTCTGTTTTCTTGAACACATGAACTAAATCACCATTCTCTTTAGTTTCAGTTCTTACATAAACGTAAGAGTCAATATCACCATGCTCATGCGTACCATCTTGTTTCTTTAATTGATTATTTGTCTTATCTTCAACCCACTCAGTAGTTAGTTTATGATAAGTATATACTTTAGTTCTACCTTCTTCTTTAGTATCAATAAGTTTATAACCTTCAAACTGTTCCTCTTTCTTAAATTCATCAGTCTTAGTAGGTTCTGTTAAGTTCTTATTGTTCTCATCAATCCAAGAAGTTGTAAACTGTGCAAAGATATGTTTTACATTACCCTTATCATCTGTCTTAGTTTCTAAGAACTTATAATTAGGTATTGTACCACTATCTTTCACTTCTTTACCAGTAAATTTGTCTTTTAATGGTGTATTATCTTCTGTTATCCATTCTGTAGTATATTGTCTATAATGGTGAATTAAATTACCCTCAACTGTTTCTGTATTTACAAAAGCATAGTTGTCAATATCTTCTTTATCTTTTGTCTTATCACCTACAAATTCAGGTTTAATGTCTTTATTTTCTTCATCAACCCATTTAGTACTAAACTGTCTAAAGATATGTGTTGTAATATCTCCTTCAGTTTTTGTTTCAACGAAAGCATAGTCATTAATAGTTCCTTTATCCTGAATACTATTTTCCTTAACTGATGGTTTTAGTGTCTTACCAGTTCTATCCTCCCAACGAGTTTCTAACTGTTTATATACGTGTCTAACATTTCCCTCATTGTCAGTATCATCATGGTCAAACACATAATGAGAAATAGTACCTGCTGGTTTAATATCTGTATCTGTAATAGGTGTCTTTAATTCTTTACCATCTTTATCCACCCACTTTGTTGTTAATTGTCTGATAAGAACTCTGCTATATGTAAGTGTGTTTGGTGTACCGTTACTGCCAGGATAATCTGGGTCGTGATATGGTTCTGGTGCGTCTGGTGTTCTTAATACGAATGGCGGAAGAACATCTTTTGTTGTTACTGCACCATTTACAATTAACCACTGTCCACCAGTGTTTGATTCAGCCGATAAACTAATAGTGTTACCACTTGTTACAACACCTGTACCACTACCAAACCACATATTAGGATTGCCTTGTGTGTCCCATTGCATCCTTCCCCAACCTTTATAGTTTGTAGGATTATCTGTATCTTCGTCTACTGCATAAATTTCATGATTTGCACTTTCTTTAATAAGTGAACCGTTGATAGGTACAAATCTAAAATTATAGTTATTTACCTTTTCAGCATATCTGAACCCTGATGCTGTTGTACCAGAGTTTAAACTTCCCATGTTCACTAATGCTGGATGGTTTTCGTCAAACTCTATTAAGTTGCCATCTTCATCGTAGAATTTCATGGTTAAGTTTGTTTGGGCGATATTACCTTCTTTTGTATTGTATGTCCATAAACCTAACGCAGGATTCTTTAATACAAATACTGAATGTGGTTGTGTTTGATTAGATGTAATCGTATATTCTATCTTACTAATCTTTTTACCAGCATAACTACTATTCTGTAAATTAGTGTAAGTCGCTGTAATACTGTCACCTTGTTTTAATACAACTGGGTAACCTAAGAAAGTGCCACCTGCGCCACTTGCACTCCACATTGCGTAACCACCATTCCACGCCTGTTCTAGTGTGTCACCATTCTCTGGCTTATAATCTAAAATTCCATAGTCATTTCCATATCTGTTGTCAGAACGTTTCCAATATCCTTGGAAGTTACCACTAACAGATACTTCTGCATTAGGTTCATCTTTGAAAATAAGATTCTGTGCTAATGTTTCTGTTAATTGACCTTCTTCCGTTTTCTTTGCTTCTAACTCTGTCTTTTTATTTTCCCATGCTTGCTTTTCTTGATTATACGTTGCTAAATCTTGGTTATACTGATTAACCTTGGCATCATACTCATCTTTTGATTGTTTCTTTGCATCTTCGTATTGTTTAATAGAATGCTCTAACTGTTGTTTTTGCTGTTGTTCTGCTTGTTGTGCTTCTTGTAGGGAATTATAAACAGTTGTACTCTCCTCAAACGTAAAGTTAGGATATTTCTGTTTTAAGTCCTTAATATAATCTAAGAACTGCTGACTTGTTACATCTTTATTCTTCTCTTCTGCATAAGTCTGTACAATACTATTTTGAACCAATGATACTGTACCAATACACTGTGTAAATGCTAATGTACTTAATAATACTGCTTTATGTAATCTGTTTTTTTTGTTCATTTTGTATCTCCTTTTAACATTTATATATATCAAAAAGAGAGAACTTAATCTCTCTTACTAATTATATCTATTTACTTCTCAATTTTAACTAATTCTTCTATGACAGACTCAATTAAATCGTATTTTTCCTTTAAGGATTTTTCGCTAATATTAACTTCTGCTTCTGGCTTATACTCAACCCTTAACATGTGAGTTTCATCTAAATACAGCATGGCAATAATAGTATTCTCTTCACCGAACTTAGAATTATAGACTCTTAATTTATATCCTTCATAATTTCCTTCTTCTGTTTCTACATTCTGAAGATATTTATTCCATAGTTCGTATTGTTCTTGAATTGTGCCTTTTTTTAAATCTTTCTTATCCATAGTTATGGTTGAGATTTTAAAAATATCGTCTCTTACAAACAATACCTTTGATTCTTGTAACTTACCAGTTGTAATTTTAGAAACATGAAAGCCTTTTAATTCTTCTAATGTGTGTTTATCAATCGTGATTTTTCTATCTGCCTCTAATTCAGGATTTGTTACTACATAATCAACAAATTTCTTATTTTCCACAGTCGTTGCTGTTGTATAGTAAGAGTGTGGAAATTTTACTTCAACATCATAGTCAAAACTATCAATACCCTTAACTCCATGGACACCATCTTCGGTAGCATTTAACTTAATAATGTCATATTTGTCTTGTTTTAATAATCGAACATCTGGCACTTGTTTCTTTTCTGTTTCTTGTGTTTGTTCGTGTGGAATGGTTGTGCCCTGTTCTTTGAAAGCACATCCAGCCAACATTAGTATCGACAATGCAGATAATAGTAATTTTTTCATTTAATCACCTACTTCTTCTTAATTGTTACGTAGTTATCAAGGAATTTAATTACTTCCTTGTTTGCATCTTCCTTTGTCATGTCTTTTGTGTTCTGGTGCTTATTGAAGTACGTGAAAGATACCTTGTTTGCATTATCTAAATATAAGAAACACTCAATATATCCACCATCATCTGTATCTACTTTATTTGTATATAAAGTATATCCCTTATAATCACTCTTCATTAAACTTTCTTTCTTATCAAACTCTAAGTAATAGGAGTCAACTTTCTCTAAAGTGTCTCCACGTTCCTTAAACTCAAAGTTCTTAGGCAAGAAAGTACACATGAAAATTA
>ERZ773037.373-NODE-373-length-24589-cov-8.958303_pt1 | contig 24589 bp, 29 predicted proteins | sample MGYA00511466_ERZ773037 | MGnify/ENA primary metagenome ERZ773037 (study PRJEB29015, sample SAMEA2738146) | human oral metagenome | biome: human oral; feature: human-associated habitat; material: saliva | place: China | collected 2202 ... | reverse complement strand
TTCTAACAATCCCTTTTTACTTGAAAAAATTTTTAAAAATTTAAAAAAAATGTTTCTCAAAATGAAAAATATATTATATAATTATACTTTGTGAAAAAACTTAAAAGAATAAATTAAAGTGTAAAAAGATAAACAATGTTAAATATTTTAAATATTTACCTTGTTTATTTTTTATATTACATATATAATTTATGATAGCAAAAAGTTAAGAACATAAGATAAAAGTAATTAATGTGTAGATTTATACATTAAGAGGAGGAGATTATTATGACATTTAAAATAAAATTAGTAAAGGAATTAGAACAAAATAAAAGTGCTTCAAATGTAGATATGGATTGTTTTATACATCCATATAGGGAATATATTGTAGAATATCTAACAGGAGAAAACTATAAGCTTATAATTGATGATAAACTTGTAGGAAATAAAGGAGGAAGTTATAAGATAAAACTTATTTTTCTAAAAAAAGATGAAAACATTATAGTGTATAGATATACGTATAATGCTAAAAGACGGATACCAGAAGTTTTTGAATATAAGAATCCAAAATATGATGCTATTATAGTAGCTTTGGAAGAAGCAGGTTATATTAAGAAAATTTAAAAAGTGAAAATAAGAGTTATTAGATTTAAAATCTGATAACTCTTTTAATACATAAGTTTTAAGTTTGGATTATTTAAGTTTAAATAAAAAATAAATAAATGAAAGGGGAATATTTTGGCTAAAGTAAAAGACAAAAAAGTAGAAGAAATAGTTGATACTACAGAACAAAGAAAAAAGCAAATAGAAGAAGCAGTAAAAAAAGTAAAACTTACTAAAATATTTAATGAAAAGGCAGAAAGATATACATTTTCAAAAGTAGGTGACTTACTAAATTTACCAAATTTAATAAGTGTACAATTAGATTCATATAATTGGTTTATTACAGAAGGTTTAACAGAAGTATTAAGAGATATATCACCAATACAAGATTATAATGGAAATTTAATACTTGAATTTTTTGGACATAGATTAGAAGATAAACCTAAATATGATTTAGAAGAATCAAGAGATAGAAATACAACATATTCTAAAAGATTATATGTAAATGTAAGACTTATAAACAAAGAAACAGGGGAAATTAAAGAACAAGAAATATTCTTAGGAGATTTCCCAATAATGACAGAATCAGGAACATTTTTAATAAATGGTGCAGAAAGAGTTGTAGTAAGTCAGCTTGTGAGATCACCAGGATGTTATTTTGTAAATGTTGATTCAAATAGTAAATATAAGACAACACCATTATATAATGCAACAATAATGCCAATAAGAGGTGCATGGATAGAATTTGAAACAGAAACAGCAGGAACAGTGTTTACAAGAATAGATAGAACAAGAAAATTACCTGCAACAACACTTTTAAGAGCATTAGGTGTTGAAACTATTGAAGAAATGGTTGAATTATTTGGAGAAGATGAAGCACTTATAAAAACAGTAGAAAAAGATCCAATAGAAACACAAAATGAAGCATTAATTGAAATATATAAAAAATTAAGACCAGGAGAACTTCCAACAATAGATGCAGCAAAAACATTGTTTGAACAATTATTCTTTAATGTAAGAAGATATGATTTATCAAGAGTTGGTAGATTTAAATATGACCAAAAATTATCATTAGCAAGTAGAATAAATAAACAAGTTTTAGCAGAAAACATAATTGATAAAGAAACAGGTGAACTTATATTTGAAGCAGGTAGAAAACTTAAATATACAGAAGCTCAACAAATTCAAAATATGGGAATAAATAAAGTTAAAATTAAATTTAAAGGTAAAGAAGTAGTAATACTTGGTAATAATACAGTAGATTTAGAAGCATTTGTTTCAGAAGAAGTTAAAAAAGAATCAGGTATTAAAGAAAGAGTAAACTATACAGAACTTTTAAAAGTATTAGATAAAGTAGAAAAAGATAAAAAATTAGATTTAGCACAAGAACTTAAGAAAAATAGATCAAAACTTGTTTCAGAACATGTAACAAAAGAAGATATATTATCAACATTTAGTTATATATTAAATTTAAATCATGGATTATATAAGATTGATAATATTGACCATTTAGGAAACAGAAGAATAAGAAGTGTTGGGGAATTATTACAAAACCAATTTAGAATTGGGCTTACAAGACTTGAAAGAGTAGTAAGAGAAAGAATGACAATCAAAGATTTAGATACTGTAACACCACAAACATTAATAAACACAAAACCAATTACATCAGTGGTAAGAGAATTCTTTGGTAGTTCACAATTATCTCAATTCATGGAACAAACAAACCCATTATCAGAACTTACACATAAAAGAAGAGTATCATCATTAGGGCCTGGAGGTCTTTCAAGAGATAGAGCAGGGTTTGAAGTACGTGATATTCACTATACACATTATGGAAGATTATGTCCGGTAGAATCACCAGAAGGACCAAACGTTGGGCTTATACTTTCACTTTCAGGATTTGCAAGAATAAACGAGTATGGATTTGTAGAAACACCATATAGAAAAATAGATCCTGTAACAAAGAAAATAACAGATGATGTTGTATATATGTCATCAGACATGGAAGATAATTTTGTTATTTGTCAAGCAACAGAACCTGTAACAAAAGATGGTAAACTAAAAAATGATAGAGTAAGAGCAAGATACTTAGATGAAATAAAAGAAATGGATAAAGATGAAATAGACTATATGGATGTTTCACCAAAACAAATAGCATCAATAGCAACAGCAATGATACCATTTTTTGAAACAGATGACGCAAGACGTACACTTATGGGTGCAAACATGCAAAGACAAGCAGTTCCACTTTTAAGAACTGATTCTCCAATGGTTGGTACTGGTATGGAATATAGAGCAGCAAAAGACTCAGGAGAAGTTATAAACTGTTTAGCAGATGGTTATGTACATAAATTAACAGGTACAGAAATAATTGTTAAAGGTGATGATGGAAAGATATATACACATCATTTAAGGAAATTTAAGAGAACAAATGCAAGTACATGTATAAATCAAAAACCTATCGTAAAAGAAGGAGAAAAAGTATATAAAAATCAAACAATAGCAGATGGTATGGCAACAGATAAAGGTGAAATGGCACTTGGTAAAAATGCAGTTGTAGCATTTGCAAACTGGGAAGGATATACATTTGAAGACGCTATTTTAATAAGTGATAAACTTGTTAAAGAAGATACATATACATCTATACATATAGAACAATATGATTTTGAAAGTAGAGATACAAAACTTCGGACCAGAAGAAATAACAAGAGAAATACCTAATGTTGGTGAAGATGCACTTAAAAACTTAGATGAAACAGGTGTTATAAGAATTGGGGCACATGTAAAACCAGGAGATATATTAGTAGGTAAAATCTCACCTAAAGGTGAAACAGAATTAACAGCAGAAGAAAAATTATTAAGAGCAATCTTTGGAGAAAAATCTAGAGAAGTTAGAGATGTTTCATTAAGAGTTCCACATGGAGAAGAAGGAACAATAATTGATGTAAAAAGATATACAAAACAAAATTCTGATGAATTAAAATCAGGGGTAAATGAAGTAATTAGAATATATATAGGACAAAAGAGAAAAATAACAGTTGGTGATAAGATGGCAGGACGTCACGGAAACAAAGGGGTTATATCAAGAATATTACCAGCAGAAGATATGCCATACTTACCAGATGGAACACCAATTGATATAGTATTAAATCCACAAGGGGTTCCTTCACGTATGAACTTAGGACAAGTACTTGAAGTTCACTTAGGTGAAGTAGCAAGGACGCTTGGAGTTAAATTTGCAACACCAATATTTGATGGAGCATCAGGTGTTGATATTAAAGAACTATTTAAGATAGCAGGAATAAGAGAAGATGGTAAAACATACCTATATGATGGAAGAACAGGAGAAAGATTTGATAATCCTGTAACAGTTGGAATAATGTATGTATTAAAATTACACCACTTAGTAGATGATAAGATACATGCAAGATCAACAGGATCATACTCATTAGTAACAAAACAACCATTAGGTGGTAAAGCACAATTTGGTGGACAAAGATTTGGTGAAATGGAAGTTTGGGCTCTAGAAGGATATGGAGCAGCACATACATTACAAGAAATGTTAACAGTTAAATCTGATGATATTAAACAAAGAGAAAAAACATATCTTGCAATTGTTAAAGGTGAAAATATACCAAAACCAGGAATACCAGAAAGTTTCAGAGTTTTAGTAAAAGAATTACAAGGACTAGGATTAAACTTAGAAATGTATAGTGAAAATAATGAAGAAGTAATATTAAAAGAAGACGAAGATCTAGAAAAAGATAATACTATTAAGAGTAGAAATGAAATAGTTCATAAACACCATGATGGTGAAATAGAAGAAGATGATGATGAAGATACAGCAGAAGAAAGCTTTGAACATGAATTTGAAGAAATATTTGAAGATGATGGGATGCAAGTTTTTGAAGATGAATCAGAATTAGATAAGTAATATATAATATTTAGGAAGGAGAATTATTGTGGAAGAAATGTTTGATAAAATCAGGATAAGTTTAGCTTCAGATGAACAAATAAGAGAATGGTCACATGGTGAAGTTAAAAAACCTGAAACTATAAACTATAGAACATTAAAACCAGAAAAAGATGGGCTTTTTTGTGAAAAAATATTTGGACCTACAAAAGACTGGGAATGTCATTGTGGTAAATATAAGAAGGTAAGATATAAAGGTATAATATGTGATAGATGCCGGAGTTGAAATTACTAAAAAGACAGTAAGAAGAGAAAGAATGGGACATTTGGAGCTAGCAGCACCAATTGCCCACATCTGGTTCTTTAAAGGGATACCAAATAGAATAGCATTAATGCTTGATGTATCACCAAAAGCATTAGAAAGAGTAATATATTTTGCAACATATATAGTAACAGAAAGTAGTGTTAGTGATATAAAAGTATGTGATATATTAACAGAATCAGAATTAATTGCAGCAAGGGAAAAATATCCAAATGGTGAATTTAAAGCTGAAACAGGAGCAGAAGCTTTAGAAAAACTATTAAAAAGAATAAACCTAGAAGAATTAAGACAAAAAATTGAAAAAGAATTAGAAAAAGCAAGTGCAGGTAAAAAAGGAAAACTTTTAAAGAAACTTGATACAGTAGAATCATTTATAAAATCTGGAAATAAACCAGAAAGTATGATAAAAAATGTAATACCTGTAATACCACCAGATTTAAGACCAATGGTACAATTAGATGGTGGAAGATTTGCAACATCAGATCTAAATGATCTATACAGAAGGGTTATAAACAGAAATAATCGTTTAAAAAGATTAATGGATTTAAATGCACCAGAAATAATTGTAAAAAATGAAAAAAGAATGTTACAAGAATCTGTTGATGCATTAATGGATAATACAAAAAGAGGAAAACCTATTACAGGAGCAGGTAATAGACCACTTAAATCATTATCAGACATACTTAAAGGAAAACAAGGACGTTTTAGACAAAACTTACTTGGAAAACGTGTTGACTATTCAGGACGTTCAGTTATAGTTGTAGGACCAGAACTTAAACTATATCAATGTGGTTTACCAAGAGAAATGGCTGTTGAACTTTTCAAACCATTTGTAATGAGAGAACTTATAGCAAATGGAATTGCACTTAATGATAAAGCAGCAAAAAGAATGGTAGAACAACAAAAACCAGAAATTTGGGAATATTTAGATAAGGTTATACAAGACCATCCAGTATTATTAAACCGTGCACCTACACTACACAGATTAGGTATCCAAGCATTCCAACCAGTTATAGTAGAAGGAAGAGCAATTAAACTTCACCCACTTACTTGTGCAGCATTTAATGCAGACTTTGACGGGGACCAAATGGCAGTACACGTACCATTATCACCAGAAGCACAAGCAGAATCAAGATATTTAATGCTTGCAACAAACAACCTTATAAAACCTACAGATGGACAACCTATAACAGTTCCATCACAAGATATGATCTTAGGGGTATTCTATTTAACACTTGAATATGAAGATGCAATAGGAGCAGGAAAATACTTTAAAGATAAAGAAGAAGCATTCCTTGCATATCAAACAAAAGATGTAACATTACAATCACCTATAAATGTAAGATTTAAAGATGAAAAAGGATCTAAGATAATTAAAACAACAGTTGGTAAATTGATACTTAATGAAGGAATACCACAAGATTTAGGATATGTAGATAGAACAAATGAAGATAATAGATTTGAACCTGAAATATCTTTTGTAACAAGAAAGAAAAATATTGAAGATATAATAGATAGATGTATAAGAATACATGGAATAGATAGGACAGTAGAATTACTAGACTTTATGAAGTCATTAGGATTTAAGTATTCTACATTTGCAGGATTTACAGTTTCTGCATCAGACGTTTCTGTTCCAGAAGAAAAAGCTAAGATTATAAAAGATGCTGATAAACAAATAGATATGATTGTGGAAAATTATAAAGCAGGGCTATTATCAGATGAAGATAGGTATAATGAAACAATTAAAGTTTGGGCAAAAGCAACAGATGATGTTCAAAAAGCTATGGAAGCAAGTTTTGACTTATACAGAAACCCAATAGCAATGATGGCACACTCTGGAGCAAGACGGAAATGTAAAACACTTAAGACAAATTGCAGGTATGCGTGGTCTTATGGCAGATACAGGTGGTAGAGCAGTTGAAATACCAATTAAATCAGCCTTCATAGAAGGTCTAGATGCACTTGAATATTTCATATCATCACATGGTGCTAGAAAAGGGCTTGCAGATACAGCACTTCGTACAGCAAATGCAGGATATTTAACAAGAAGACTTGTAGATGTATCACAAGATATTATAGTAAGAGAAGAAGATTGTGGAACAACAGAAGGTGTTACAGTTAGAGATATAGTAGATGATGGACGTGTTATAGAAAAACTTGAAGATAGAATAAGAGGAAGATATGCACTAAAAGCAGTAAAACATCCAGAAACTAAGAAAACAATAGTTGCTAAAGATGAACTTATAACAGAAGAATTAGCAAAGGAAATAGTAAATGCTGGTATAACAGAAGTAGAAGTTAGATCAGTAGTTGGATGTAAATGTTTACACGGAATATGTAAAAAATGTTATGGTTCATCATTATCATCAAAAGCAATGGTAAACTTAGGGGAAACTTTAGGTATAGTAGCAGCACAAGCAATCGGAGAACCAGGTACACAGCTTACAATGCGTACATTCCACGGTGGTGGGGTAGCAGGTGGAGACGTTACACAAGGTCTTCCTAGAGTTGAAGAATTATTTGAAGCAAGAAAACCAAAAGGTGTTGGTATAATTGCAGAAATAGATGGTACTGTTACAATATCATATGATGAAGAAGGTTTAAGAGATCCAGAAATAACAATAACAGGAAAAGATGAAACAAGAACATATTCAGCAAATCAAAAAATACTTCCACATATAGCAAATCCAGAAGTAGATGAAAAAGGAAAAGCTAAAAAAGTTAAAGTTAAAGCAGGTGATGCTTTAACAGAAGGTTCATTAAATCCAAATGATATTCTAACAACTGTTGGTATAAAAGGTGTATATGACTATATAGTAACAGAAATTCAAAAAGTATATAGAAATCAAGGGGTTGATATTAACGACAAGCATATTGAAATAATTATAAAACAAATGCTTAGAAAGGTTAAAGTTATTGAACCAGGAGATAGTAAATATATGACATCTGCACTTGTAAATGTTGTAGAATTTGAAAAAGAAAATCAAAAACTTATAGAAGAAGGAAAGAAACCAGCAGAAGCAAAACAAACACTTTTAGGTATAACAAAAGCATCTCTTGCAACAGATAGTTTCTTATCTGCAGCATCATTCCAAGAAACAACAAAAGTTCTTACAGATGCAGCTATAAAAGGTAAAGTTGATGATTTAATTGGAGTTAAGGAAAATGTTATAATAGGTAAATTAATACCAGCAGGTACAGGATTTACAGATTATAGAGAACTTACTACAACTACAGCAATCCAAGATGAAGCAGTAGCTAAGATTCGTGCAGAAAGAGAAGCAGTAGAATTAGGATTAAGAGAAGAAAAAAATAGAATTGCACTTGAAAGAGCAAGGCAAGATTTTGAAATGTAGTAATATATTATATAGTAAATATTATGAGAGACAGTAGAAATACTGTTTCTTTTTTTAACAAAAAAAGTTTACATAAATTATGAATGCGTGTTATAATATATATGTAATAAAAATAAATAATAAAAAATATAATTCATATCTTAATTAAGATATGAAGAAAGGATGATAAAAATGTTATTAAATTGTAAAACTGCAACTAAATATTTTAAGGAAAGACCAGAGGACTTACTCTGGTATAAGTTGTATAGAAATGATAGATTCATTATATATAAAAAGAAAGGCGAAAATATTGAAAAGGTACTAGATGTACCAGAAAAACCAATATGCCTTAAATTTTATTCGTATTTTTACAAGATAGGTAATACTATTTTAAACATGAAAGAAGTTTCAGGGTGTTATATAAAAAAAATAGAAACGAGAAATAATTATTATCTTATCATTGAATTTAAAAATGATCCGGTAATGTATTTAGATTTAGAGGACAATTCGAGAGAAAATGTTATCAAAGAACAACATCAAATTAATCTATATTTAAATAAGATTAGAAAAGGGTTAATTTAGACAAAAGACTTGGAATATATGTAAGTTAACTGACTTATAACTATATTTCAGGTCTTTTCTTGTATCTTGATATGTTTAAATGGTAAAATTGAAGTATAGAAGAATTTAAGTTAGATAAGAGGTTAATGTTGGAAATAATAGATGTAATAGAAGATGGATATGGAATTCGGAAAAGAGAATGGGAAAGTATATTTTGTCAAAAATGGAATATATGGTGAAGATATTGATATAGAGAAATGTATTGTAGAAAGTAAAGGAAGTATATCATATATAGAAAATAAGGTTGTTAAAGGAAAAAGTCCATATTTAATTAAAGACAATAATAATATAGTTGAAAAAATATCTAAATATATAGATATAAATATTGATAGTATGGCATATTTAGAATATGATATTGAAAAAGATTTGAAGAAAAATAAGGTTATAACAGTTCTTAAAAAAATAGGTAAGATAAGAGAAGAAGACATTGAATATGAGCTAATAAAAAATGTTAATATTATTGGTGATGATAAAAATAGATATAATTATAGGAATAAGGTTAGTTTAAAATTAGAAGTAGATGAAAAAAAAGGAAATATAATATATGGATATTATAGGAAGAAAACTAATAATATTGTAGAAATTTCTGATTGTATAGTTGCAAGTGAAAAAATAAATGATGTTATAGTTATTTTGAATAAATATAAAAAAGATGGAGAATTAATAAAAGAGCTTATAAAAAGTAATATAAATGAAATTATAATTAGAGATATAGAAGAAGGAATAGCAATATATCCAAGGATTGTAAAATTAGAAGAAATATTAAAAAAAGAAGGCATTAAATTAGTATTTAAAAAATATACGAACAAGATTGGCGACACTAAATATATTATTGGAGAAAAGTCATTTTTTCAGGTAAATAAATATAATACAGAAAAATTATATAATAAGATATATGAGTTTGTTAAGAAAATTATAGAAAGTGAAAGAAAAAAAGAAAATAATAAATACAAGAAAATTAGAATTTTAGATATATATTCAGGAGTACGGAAGTATAGGAATATATGTTAAAAATATGATGAATAATGATAATATAGAAATTATAGGAATTGAGATAATAGAAGAAGCAGTAGAACTTGCAAAATTAAATGCTAAAAATAATGAGATTAACAATTATAAGTATATTTTAGGAAGTGCAAGAAATATTATAAGGGAATTGAAAAGAGATGATATTGTTATTGTAGATCCACCAAGAAAAGGATTAGAAAAAAAGCTTATAGATGGGATCATAAAAAAGGAAGTTAATAATATAATATATGTATCATGTAATATTAATACACTTGCAAGAGATTATAATATATTTAAAGGAAATGGATATATATTAAAAGATATAGCATGTGTAGATATGTTTCCAAATACAATACATGTGGAGTGTGTCGTATTGATGTCAAGAGTTGCACCCACTAAGTAAATAAAGAGTAAAAATCAAAGGCTTATTCTAATGCTATCGTTAAAAGGTATCAGTAGTCTGTAGCAAACCTTATTATTTGAAAGAAAATAAGGTTGAGTGGAAATATATCTGTAGATGAGAGTTGACACTAGGGAATGGATAACAGAAAAAATGCACCAACTTGCACCCATCTTGAAAAAAGAAAAGATGTAGCTTATAATGTACTTTAGAGCAACAGCAGGAATTACATAGAGTTTATCTGAGTCGATTCCCTTATCTCTTTATTATTTTTAAGCAAAGAGAAATTAGAAGTCTTAAGGAGGTATTTATGTTTTTTAAAAATTACAATAAAGATGAAAAGTTGGAATTTAATTATAAGAGAGCCTGTGGTTTATGGTTACTTGTAGTAGCGGTGGTTATTTTATTGGCAACTTTAATAGGAGGAAAACAAATCATCAATATGCAAGTATTTTGCATTGGATATTTTATCAGTTTTTTCTCAGTAAATATGAATAAAAAAGTGTTGAATAAACTATCCAATGGTTCGTCGAGTAAATTTCAAGATAAAGTTTCTCTGTATGCAATTATTTTGTTATTCGTGTTAATGGTTTTCTTAGGGGGGCCTTTTTTTGCAACTGAGGATTGGCGATTAATTTGGTTGGGTGCATTAATGGCGACAGCTTTGCATTTTTTTCCATATTATTTTGTACATGGAAAATCAATGATATATTTGGGAATTATTTGTACTATAAATATTGCTATAGCTTATATTTTTACTGATATTTCATTGGTGTTAGTTGCATATATTGATGCAGCAATCAAGTTTGTGTTTGGAGTATATTTACTATTTTTTTCAAAACCATCAAAACATAGATAACTCTCAGTTTGTCGAGATAATACCTTTTAACAATAGTTAGGGAGTATTGTTAAAAGCTTCATAGGTATGTTCCCATATACGAACATGTCAATAAGACATACTGAGTGTTCACTCGTTTCATGTAGAGTGTGTTACTATGATATCAAAAATATAGTATATATAAGGGGGAGATATGATAAGATATATATTAGTTAGAGCGGCAAAGAAAGATATTCCAAGACTTATAAAATACAAGAAAGATACTATATATATGTATAATAAGGATTTATCAGAAGATGAAAGAAATAAGATAGATGAATATGTAATAACTAGTGTAAATGAAATGTTTAAAGATTATTATAATATTATTATAGATGATAAGATTATAGGAAGTATATTGCTAAAAGATATACCACAAGGCAAATTAATAGATGAGATATATTTAGAAAAAGAGTTTAGAAATAATGGTATAGGTACAGATATTATAATGAAAGTAGTTAAAGAAAGTAACAACAAGAATATATATTTGTGGGTGTATAAGGAAAATATTAAAGCAGTATCGTTGTATAAAAGGTTAGGATTTAAGATAATTGATGAGACAGAATCTAGATACTATATGGAATATAATGTGAAAAGATAGAAACAGAACGAAAATAATAAAAAAGAAGAACAAAAAAATTAAAATTGATATACTAAAACAAATAAGTGAACATAATCCTATTCCGGAAAAGTTGTCATATGACAGTTTTTCCGGAATAGAAAGCTTAAAAGCTTGAGATATAGAAAATTAGATAAAAGATTAATAGGAATTTAGATGAAGGATAAAAGAAAAGGGAGTAGTTATTACTACTCCCATATTACATGTTGTGCTCCAACACTATATTTGTAAGGTTTCATGTCTGATGTGAAATTAGCTTCTATACGATAAGATGGCCAAAGCATATATCTTACAGTTTGAATTCTAAGTAAGAATGAGTTTGGATTTTTTGATTCTTTGTAGTTTGCAGGTTTTAGATTGAAAACATCTTTTAGAGGTTTTGTCTTAAAGTCAGATATTGTAAGTGATGATAGTTGTATATTATTAAATTTGATTTTTGAAAATTGTTCACTATTTGGAGTTATATTGTAAAATGTTATAATACAGTCTTTAAGTTTATCAGAATTATGTATAGGATTAATATGCATAAATCCATAAGACTTATCATCACGTATTAGTTCTACAACTTTACCATAATAGAAATAATCTTCATCTTTTTTTGTTATAATATCATCTGGATTTTTGTCCTTAAAGTTAAATCCTTGATCAAGTAGATAAGATGCTTTTGTTTTCCCTATAACTATATTTGTATTTTCTATTTGTATGTTAATAGGTTTTTCTGGAAGGCCTACTAAAGATACAGAAAGTGTAAGGAAAAAAGCAAAATAGAAAAAGCCACCAATTACTGCTTGTGTGGGTGAATATATCCTAAAAGTTTCATCAGATTTCCTAAAAAACATTATTATTGAAGTAAGTATGCCATGTAGGATCATACTTACAATAACAACCATAAACTGTGATTGGATATCATTATACACTGCCTGTAATAGGTTTTTTGATTTAATATATTCAGTTATTACAAATACTATATTCGAAAGTATAAGTAGGAGAATAAATGAATTTGCTTGTTTAAATGCAGTATAATTTGTAATATCATCATATTTAGTAGTAGTTCTTCTTTTAAAACTTTGTCCAAACATATATATCCAATTTGGAACTTCTTTTTTCGATTTTATAGCTAATGCAAATTGTATATATATAATTACTAAAAGTATAAAAGATATTGGTACAGTAAGGCAAAATAATAATGCGGGTATAAAAAAGCTCATAAAATCCTCTTTCTTAAATTTATTTATACATCAAAGTATATGATAGTATATGAAAATATTATATCATTACAAATACTTGAAGGCAAAGCAAAAATGATAAAATATTAAATGAGTATATTTAAATTATAATTGCAGGTTTTTAGTCTTAAACATGAAAATTAACTTTTGTTATTAAAAATATTATGATTTAAGGATGAAAGTAATGTTATTCTGTGAAAACATCAGAGCAAATAAAAGGAAATAAAGAGATAGGAATTAGGTTTAAATATATATAATTGTATTATATATGTATTAATAGTATAATTATTTAGAAAGTTGAGGAAAGAAATGTCATATATATCAGTATTAAAAATAAGTTTTTTAATTTTTCCAGTAATTGCATATCTATTTACAATGCCGTATGCAATATGGATGTATAGAAAATACGGATCAATTAATTTTATTAAAACACTAATTGTCTTTTCTATGATATTATATTTAGAATGTTGTTTTCTACTTATAATGTTACCATTACCAGAAATTTCAAGTGTTCACACTAAATATATAGATATGATGAATTTGCAACCATTTAAGTTTGTATTAGATTTTATGAAAGAAAGTCCGTTAAGAATATTAGATAAGACAACATATGTAAGGGCCTTAAAACATGGTACTTTTTATGTTCCAGCATTTAATGTTTTAATGTTAGTACCTTTTGGAATATATCTTAGATATTATTTTAAATGTAGTTTAAAAAAGACAATAGCATTTACTGCATTATTAAGTTTAATATTTGAGTTAATACAATTATCTGGATTATTCTTTATATATAGTGGCCCATATCGTTTATGTGATATAGATGATATTATACAAAATACATTAGGAGGAATAATCGGATACTATATTGGAGGTATTGTTTCTCTTTTACTACCTAAAAGAGAAAAATTAGATGAAGCAGCATTAAAAAAAGGAAAAGAAGTACCAGGACTTAGAAGAATGCTTGCATTTACAATAGACATATTTATAATAAAAATTATAAATGCTATTTTAAAAGTAATGTTACCATTTTCGTTTATAATTATTTTTATACTGTATTTTGCAATAATACCCATATGGAAAGGAAATACAATAGGTTCTAAAATATTAAAATTTCACTTTGAAATCGAAAATAATAATATAATGAAATTATTATTGAGATCTTTAGGAATATTAATATATTTTTATGGATTTCCAAAGTTAGTTAAGTATATTATGAATATATTTGCAGGTAATATAACAACATTAGAAATAACTTTAATATATTTTGCATTAATGCTTACACTTGGTATATATTTTATTATAACAGTGATTATAATATTGAAGAATAAAAGATTTCCTTTTGATAAGATGTTTAATGTAATATACAAAAGTGATATACAATTTAAAAATAATAAAATAGAGGATTAAAAGATATGATAACTATAAGAATAAATATGTAATTGCCTTAGCTGTTTAAAGCTTAAGGCTTTTTAATTGATATTATATGTATATTAGAATATAATATAATTAAGTTAAAAAAGAGGAGAAATATATTAGTTATGTACTATTCAGAAATGGTTAAAAAAGCAGTAAATATAATGTTTGAAGCACATAAGGATGACATAGATAAAGGTGGATATCCATATGTGTTTCATCCATTTTATCTTGCAACAAAATTAGATGGAGAAAATGAAGTATGTACTGCACTTCTTCATGATGTTATAGAAGATCATGGTGATAAGTATAATTTTGAATATTTAGAAAAAGAAGGGTTTAATAATGAAATTATTGAAGCATTAAGATTACTTACACATAAAAAAGAAATTCCATATATGGAATATATAGCTAAAATATCTAAAAATGATATTGCAAAAGCAGTTAAGATAGAAGACTTAAAACATAACTTAGATACAAGAAGAACAAATGGAGAAAAAAGCAAGAAATACGATATATATATAATGGCTTTAGAGTTTTTAAGAGAAATGTGAGCATAAAAAATAATTATAATATGGAGATTATATATGGAAGAAAAGGCAATAGTTCTAAAAATAGAGGTTGATGAATCGTCAAAATATAGTTTGAGTTCATGTTTGGAAGATGCAAAATTATTAGCAGATGCAAAACTAAAAAAGATAGAAGAAACAACGAAAAGTATAAAAGAAGTAAAACCAGAATGTGACAAACTAGATTATGTTTTAGCAGCAAGTGTAGGAATATTATGTGGAATTGTAGATATATTTCTTGTCGGGAGTCCTGAGGATTCTTACTTTTGTAAAATGACAGATAAATGGTTTGAAGGTAGGGTTATTGATTTTGCAAAGTTAAATGGATGGAAAGGTAAAATAGAAGATATTTCATCTGCAATAAGATTTTTGGAAAACAAGTTTAAGGTTCCATATGACCAAAAAGGAATAGGAGATGCAGGAAAAGCAGTATTTAACTTAACTCCATCAAATCACCATTTTAAATCATTAGGACATAATCTAACAATTATGGGGATGTTTTTCTCTATTCTAGACCAATTTAATAATACATCACATTTTGTTACAGAAGGAGATTTAGTAGAACTTGTTAATACAAATGATGGATTTGAGCTTAGAGGAAATGATTTTATGTCTAAAATTTCATGTGGTATTATAAACTGGATTGGACATATATTATCAGATATCTCAGGATCATCACGGAAGCTTAGGAAGAGGAGCACGGTATACCATCACCTATATGGTCATGGGCAAATGATGTGGTCGCTATAAAAAGAAAGAATGGAATACCATTAAGCAAGTTTGATAAAGACTTTCATAATCTTGCATTAGAGATATACAAAAAAGGTTATGATATAAGATTTCAGACAGCACAAGTTATACCAGTTGTTGTAACAGAGGTAATTACACGTATTATATATTCTGTAAGAAGACTTATTTCATATTATCAAAATATAGAAAAAGAAAATAGAAGCTTTGGACTTTTATGGGAATATTGCGAGCCTTTTAAAAATCCAACAGTAAAGACTATGCTTACAGTAGCACATGGTACATTTTGCATGATGGACATTGGAGATGCAACTATTAGAGCAATATTTAAAGGAAAAGGAACATTTAATATAGTAGAATTTACCCTAAGACTTAATATTCCAGGACTTGGTAGATTTTCAGTATCATTATTTGGAGAGGTATCAAGAAGAGTAAAATATGAGAATAAGAAAAAAGAACTTATATACATGTTAAGAGAAGAAAAGATAATAAGAAGTTATGTTGAAGGTTTGGAAACATTATATGAACTTTATGATGATAAGGAATTACTGACTTTTGTAGATGATTTAAAAGAAAACAAGAAATATATTCAAGGTTTTGAAAAGACAGTGAAACTTGCAGAAAAAAGAAAAGTTCCACAAGATAAGATAATAAGAAAAAAAGAAGATATAGATATATATTTTGTAAAAGGAACAGTAGAAGGAGAAGAAAAAGAAAATTAACATGTGGTGGGATGGAAGAGATACGGAAAAAGAGTTAGAAGAGAAAAGAAATGAACTAGAAAGATTAGTTAATGATACTAATGAACATATAGAGAGGCTTCGGAGAAAATCTAAATACTATACATCAACTTATACTAGAACTACAAGAAAAATTTGATGAAATAAGAAATGTGCCTGAAGAAGATATAATAAAATTACATGAATTAAAAGAAATACAAATTAACTGGAAAAATCAGGTAGATAAAATAAGAGAAAAATATAATACGGACCAAGTGACAGCAGCAGGAATAGGAGCAGTAGTTGTTGCGGCAGGAATAGCAGTTGCTGCATTTGCCCCAACAGTTGCAATTGGAGTTGCAACTACAGTTGGAGTAGCATCAACTGGAACTGCAATATCTGCATTATCTGGAGCTGCAGCTACAAATGCAGCACTAGCATGGCTTCGGTGGTGGAGCACTTTCTGCACGGACGGTGGAGGAATGACAGCAGGTACAGCACTTTTAGGACTTGCAGGTCCTATTGGATGGACTATTGCAGGAACGGCAATTATTGGAGGAGGATACTTTTTTATAAAAGGGATGTTTGATAAGGAAACATTAGAAAAAATATATATAAATGTGTGCAATAGGGATATAAACAGTTATAACTTAGCAATAATTGAGATACGTGAAAGAATAGATAGGTTAAATAATGAGTTTGGTATAATAAGAAATGCAATAGATGATATATCAACATTTGGTAATGACTATGAAAAGATGACAGAACAGCAACAATATACACTTGGAGCATATGTTAACTTAATGAATTCATCAATACAATTATTAGTAAACCCAATATTAGGATTACAGCCTAAAATAACAGAAAATGATTATGATAGATATATGGATGGAAAAGAAGAAGCAGGAAGATTTTGGAAGTTTAAAGAATTAATTATAAATTTATCTAATATGTTATATCAAATTGGGTTAAATGATGAGGAAAAGCACTTACTTTATGAATCATTTAAAGGAAATGATAAGTTTTTAGAAGTATATAAGGTATCAAAGGAAGAATTTGATTTTGATATTATAAGACAAGTAGAAGGAGTTTTAAATTCTAAATAATTATGATAATAATATAAGGAACTATACTTTTAAGGTAGAGGATAGAATGATAAAAAATAGAAGTAAGAGGAAAAAGTAATAAATGAGAGCAGCACAAATAGAAAAATATGATAAAAATAATATAATGGTAAATATGGTTGAAATAGAAAAACCAAATATAGGAGATAAAGACCTACTTATAAGGGTGGTGGCAGCAGGAGTGAATCCAGTAGATAATATGATTTCACGTGGTGAAGTTAGAATGATTGTACCATATAAGTTACCTATAGTATCAGGTAATGAGTTTGTAGGAATAGTTGAAAAAATAGGAGAAAATGTATCTAAATTTAATGTAGGAGACCGTGTTTTTGCAAGAATGCCATTAAATAAGATAGGAGCATTTGCAGAATATATAGCAGTAGAAGAAGAGGCACTTGCAAAAGTTCCAGAATATCTTACAAGCATAGAAGCAGCGGCAATACCATTGACAGCACTTACAATAATGCAATCTCTTGAACTTATGGGAGCAGAAAAAGGAAAAACTATTTTCATTTCAGGAGGAACAGGAAGTGTTGGAGCAATGGCTATACCAATTGCAAAAGCAAAAGGGCTTACAGTTATTACTAATGGAAGTGTAGAGAGTAGAGATAGAGTTTTAGATTTAGGCGCAGAGAAATTTATAGATTATATGACAGAAGATTATACAAAGATTTTAAAAAATATTGATTATGTATTAGATACACTTGGTGGGAAAGAAACAGAAAAACAAATGTCTATATTAAAAAAAGGTGGAAAGTTAGTTTCACTAAGAGCGATGCCAAATGGTTCTTTTGCAAAAAGAATGAATTTACCAAAATGGAAACAAATATTATTTGGAATTGCAGGAAGTAAGTTTGATAAAATGGCAGCTAAATATGGTGTTACATATGATTTTATATATGTTGAGTCAAATGGTAGACAATTACAAGAAGTAGCAGATATATTTGAAAGTTTAAAAATTAAGCCATCTATTGATACAGTATTTACTTTTGATAAGGTTAATGAGGCATTAGATAAAGTTGCAAATGGAAGATCAAAAGGAAAAACAGTAATTTCTATGGAATAATTACTATATGTTGGAAAGAAGATAAAAATGATAAAAGAAGAAAATGATATAAAAATATTAGATAGAATAAAAGAACTTGTTATAGACTGGTTAGTGATAAGTGCATATTTAATAATTTTAGCAATAATATCAATATCATTTTATATGATAGTATTTAAAGGAATACCTAAAACTACAGAAATACAATCACAATTAATTGCTACAATAACAAGTGTAATACCTATAATAATTATATTTAGTATATTAGACTTTAAAAAAGGAAGTATTGGGAAACAAAAGGCAGGTTTAAAATTATATTTTAAGGAAAAAAAGTTTAAATATAGTGTTATACGAAATGTAATTAAGTTTTTGCCATGGCAAATAGGACATATGGCAACAATACATGGGATATATACAGGGTTTGATGGTATTAGTATAATATTAGAAATTGTAGCAATTACATTATTAGTAATAATGTTTTTAATGGGAATTTTAAGGAAAGATAAAAGACATTTAGGAGATATTGTAGCAGGAACACAGGTACAACTTTAGGAGGGAGTAAAACTTAATAAATGAGAAGTAAGATTATAAGGATAGGTGGGATATTGTATATAATAAATGCAAGTATATACCTATTGTTTGAGTTTTTAACTGCATATGCAACCCGGTGCAGATTTAAAGTATATATATACATATCATTATATAAGTGCACTTCGGACTGTATAATGGATTTTACAAAGTTCCAATAAATAGGCTTGCAATATTAATGAATACAGCATTTGTACTTTCAGGTATCCGGTTTTATACTTAATTATTATTTGACTATATTTCAGGATATAAAAAGGAAAAGTAAGAAAACAGCATGTATATTATTTTTCTTTGTAATATTGCTCCGGAACAGGCAGTATTTTAGTAGGTACAAATCAAGGAACTATACCAGATGCTATGGACCTTCATGGTATAGGTTCAAGATTAATATTTTTAAGCCGGTAGCTTAACAGTACTGTTAACAGGATTATTTTTAGATGATAATACTAGCAATGGAAATCTAATGATTGTATACAGAATAGTTAGTATAATTATAGCATGTATTGGGTTTATGTTTTCATATATGTTTATTGTATCAATTGTATTAGGAGATTTAAAATTAACACCAATATATGAAAGAATACTTGTATATTCCCTTATAATATGGGAATATATTACAGGAATATACTATATTATGAAAAATAAACATAAATGTAATGGAGGTAAAAATGGCATTTGATTTTAAGAAAGAATATAAGAGGATATATATGCCTAAAAAAGAGCCGGAAATAATAAATATACCTAAAATGAAATATATTGCAGTAAGAGGAAAAGGAAATCCAAATGATGAAAATCGGAGAATACAAAAAAGCAATAGAACTGTTATATGGTATAGCATATACAATAAAAATGAGTAAAAAAACTGATTATAATATTGAAGGATATTTTGATTTTGTAGTACCACCACTCGAAGGCTTTTGGTGGCAAGATGGAAAAGTAGGGGTAGATTATAATAATAAGGAAAAGTTTTCTTGGATTTCTATTATAAGAATGCCTGATTTTGTTAAAGAAAAAGATTTAAATTGGGCAAAGCAAATTGCAGAAAAGAAGAAAAAGAAAGATTTTTCAAAAGTTGAATTATTAGAATATGATGAAGGATTATGTGTTCAATGTATGCATATAGGATCATATAATGATGAACCTATAACAGTAGAAAACATGCATGAATATATTGAAAAAGAGGGATACATATTAGATATTACAGATACAAGATATCATCATGAAATATATTTAAGCGATGTTAGAAAAGTATCTGAAGATAAATTAAAAACAGTTATAAGACACCCTATTAAAAAGAAATAAAATATATAATATTAAGTAGGAGGGGGATATGTTAGGAGCAATTATAGGAGACATTGTGGGATCACGTTTTGAATGGGATAATAATAGGAATAAAGAGTTTGAGTTTTTTACAGATAAATGTTTTGTAACAGATGATAGTATAATGAGTCTTGCAGTAGCGAAGGCAATATTAGAAAGTAAGAAAGATTATAGTGACATTAAAGAAAATACAATTAAATATATGCAAAAAATTGGAAGAAATTATCCAGACTGTGGATATGGTGGTAGCTTTTATGGATGGATTTTCTCAGATAATCCACAGCCATATAATAGTTATGGAAATGGCTCGGCAATGAGAATTAGTGCAGTAGGATTTGCATCAGAAAGTTTAGAAGAAACAAAAAGATTATCAGAACTTGTAACAAATGTTAGTCACAATCATCCTGAAGGCATTAAAGGAGCAGAAGCAACAGCAGTATGTATATATATGGCAAAAAATGGTAAAACTAAAGGAGAAATAAAAAAATATATTATAGATAATTATTATAATATAGATTTTACACTTGACGAGATTAGAGATACATATAAATTTAATGAAATATGTCAAGATACAGTACCACAAGCACTAGAAGCGTTTTTTGAATCTAAGAATTTCGAAGATGCAATTAGAAATGCTATTTCGATTGGTGGGGATAGTGATACAGTTGCAGCAATTTGTGGGGGAATTGCTGAGGCATATTATGGCGTGCCAGAAAGCTTAAGAAACAAAGCATTAAAGTTTTTAAATAAAGAACTTACAGAAATACTTGTAGAGTTTGAAGAAAAATATATACCAAAAATTGAAGAAGAAAAGAAGTAGATAATGGAACAAATTTAAAAGAGGGTACCATATAATTTTTCAAATTACAAATGGCCATAATAGATGATCAAAAATAGGTTATTGTAATATATGAAAGATTAAAACGGTATATCCCATTACAATATGGCAATTTTAACATATATAATATACACTAGAAAGGAAGAAAAATGACAATTTTAACTAAAATATTATCAACACTTGTAGCACTAGAATTTATATATATATTCTATTTAGAAACAATTATAACTACATCTAGTATTACAGGAAAAGTATTTAAAATGAGTAAAGAAGAATTAGAAAACAAGAATGTACAATTGCTTTTTAAGAATCAAGGGATATATAATTTATTAATTAGTGTATTAATAATTATAGCAACATATATATTTGTAAGTACTATATGGCTTAAGCTAATACTTATATATATAATCTTAGTCGCTATATATGGTGGAATTACAAGTGATAAGTCAATAATATTAAAACAAGCAGGAATTGCGATAATAACATTAATTACACTATTTATTTAAAAAGAGAAGGAGAAAAATATGAAACAAAAATATGATTTAATAGTAATAGGATTTGGAAAAGCAGGAAAAACACTTGCAGCAAAATTATCAAAAATGGGAAAAAGAGTAGTATTAATAGAAAAAGATGAAAATATGTATGGAGGTACATGTATAAATGTACGGATGTATTCCATCAAAAAGACTTGTAACAGATTCTATAAGTGCACCAAAAGGTGATTTTAAAGTAAAGGAAGAATATTATAATAATGTTATAGAAGAAAAGAAAAAACTTACAGGAGCACTTAGAAAAGCAAATTATGATAAGCTTATAGAAGCAGGAGTAGAAATTATACTTCGGAGAAGCATCTTTTGTTGATAAAAACCATGTTAAGGTAACAGGAAAAGAAGAAATGATTCTTGAAGGAGAAAATATTGTTATAAACACTGGGGGAAGACCGGTTATACCAAATATTAAAGGAATAGAAAATAATAAGAGTATTTTTCTTTCAGAAGATATAATGAATTTAGAAAAATTACCTAAAACATTAACAATAATAGGTGGAGGATATATTGGACTTGAATTTGCAACAATATATTCTAGTTTTGGAAGTGATGTTACAATTATCCAAAATGAAGAAGAGTTTTTACCAAGAGAAGATGAAGATATAGTAAATGCTATTAGAAAAACATTAGAAGAAAAAGGAATAAAGATTATAACAGGGGCAAAAATAACAGAAATAGAAAATTCTACTGTTATATATAGTATAGGAGAAAAAGAAAGTAAATTGGAGTCTGATATAATACTTCTTGCAACAGGAAGAAGACCAAATACAGATAATTTATGTGCTCAAAATGCAGGAATTGTTTTAAATGAAAGAGGTGGAATAAAGACAGATGACCATCTAAGAACAGATGCAGAAAATATATGGGCAGCAGGTGATGTTTGTGGAAAATTACAATTTACATATATATCACTTGATGATAGTAGAATTATATTAGATGATATGAATGGAAATAGGGTTCGTACAATAAACAATAGAGGAGCATTTTCATATAGTGTGTTTATACAACCAACATTTTCACGTGTAGGAATGAATGAAAAAGAAGCTGTGATGAATAATGTAAAATATCGTGTAGTAAAACTTCCTGTAATGGCAATACCAAAAGCAAAAGTTCTTAGAAAAACAGAAGGAATGTTAAAAGCCTTAATTAAAGAAGATGGAACAATTTTAGGAGCAGAGCTTTTCTGTGAAGAATCACATGAAATGATAAACTTTATGAAACTTGCAATAGATAATGGAATAAAAGCAGATGCTATAAAAAACTTTATATTCACACATCCAACAATGTCAGAAAGCTTAAATGACTTGTTTTCAATGTAATAATTAGTAGTAAGTAAATATATATTTTTAAGATTATAATAGGGAAAAATAGTAAAATTAAAAAAAGTTTTACTATTTTTTATTATTTCATATAGATTTCATAAAAGTAGAGTATTATATATTCAAGAAGGAGGAATATGATGCTAAAAAATGCGTTTTTATATATTACTAGAAAAAAAACAAAATTTATAATAGTATTAACACTTTTCATAGTTATACTTGTAAGTATATATTCGTGTTTAGCTATAAATAAGTATAATGGAAAGTTAGAAGAAATTATGTATAAGTCTTCAAATTCATCATTTTTAATAACAGAAAATAATGAAGGACCTATTAATCTTAAAGATATAGAAAAAATAAAAGATATTTCTGGAATTGAAAAATATAATTATATATATGAAACAATAGCAAAACTTAAAGATAAAGATGTATATAATGAAAATAAGAAGATTGAAATAAGTGATTTAAATCCAGAATATAAGAATGTTTTGAAAATTTATGGTGTAATAAATTCAGAATTAAATAATGAATTTTTAAGTGAAGTATTTAAACTTGTAAAAGGTAGACATATATCTAAAGATGATGTTAATAAGGTTATGGTACATGAAGATTTGGCTAGACAAAATAAATATAATATTGGAGATAAAATAAGTTTAAGTCAGATAAATCCATATAGTACTCAAAAAAATGAAAAGAATAATGATAAAAAAGAAAATACGACAGAATATGAAATTGTAGGTATTTTCTCAGGAAGAAAACAAGAAAAATATACAGGACTTTCTTCAGACTATAGTGAAAATATGGTTTTTGCAGATTATAATTCAACACAAAAAATAAACAAGGAAAAACAAGTAAATCAATCAGTATATTTTGTTAAAAATCCAAAAGAAATGGATAAAATTATAGAAAAAGCAAAAACAAATAAAATAGATTGGAATAACATTAGTTTAGAAAAAAATACTAAAGCATTTGATGAAAGTATAACAAGTGTAAGTTCAATAAAAGGTATTATAAGAATAATGACATATTCTATAATACTACGGTGGTATTGTAATACTTTCAATGATATTAATATTATGGATAAGAGAAAGAATACATGAAATAGGTGTATTACTTTCAATAGGTGTTAATAGGTATAAGATAATAATTCAGTTTATAGCAGAACTTTTCTATATATCTATTCCAAGTTTAATATTATCATTTATAATAGGAAATGGATTAGCAAATAAGATATTAAGTGAAATGATATCAAGAGAAGCTATAGTAGGTAGTACAAACAGTACAAAAATGGGATTATTTAGTATGGAAAATATTATTACAATGTTACAAAGTTATGGAATATTGATATTAATAATAATATTATCAGTATTATTTACATTAGGAATATTACTTATGAAAAAACCTAAGAAAATATTATCAAAGATGAGTTAAGTTAAAGTTAAAATTAGTTTAT
>ERZ773037.371-NODE-371-length-24602-cov-4.653114_pt1 | contig 24602 bp, 20 predicted proteins | sample MGYA00511466_ERZ773037 | MGnify/ENA primary metagenome ERZ773037 (study PRJEB29015, sample SAMEA2738146) | human oral metagenome | biome: human oral; feature: human-associated habitat; material: saliva | place: China | collected 2202 ... | reverse complement strand
TAGCCTCTGTTAACCTGAACCTCGCCATTGTCATCAACCCAAGGAACTCTGAACGAAATCATTCTTTCAGGCTCAATAAGTCTCTTAACCAGACCGGCCTTCTCATACTCAGGATGAGCTTCGAGAACCGGCTCGATAGATGTTAGAACCTCTTCTACAGTCTGAAGGAACTCAGGCTCGTTAGGATAGTTCTTCTTGGCAATGTCGATGTACTTCTGTGAAATATTAGCCATTTTAAACTCCTTACAAAAAATACAATTAAAAATGCATTAAATTTGATGCACAGGCATCATACAAATGAATTTTAGCACTCGTATATGAAGCTGTCAACGTGTATACAATATCTTGCAACGTAGTAATAACAAGGGCTTGAGAGAAGGCGTATCACAATTGACAAAAAAATTTGATTATTTTGCAAGAAATTAATTGACGCTGAATTTAAAATATTTAATATCACACAAAATTTTGCAGATTTGCTTGTGGTTTTTTGTGATTTTCCGATGTATAACAGTGCGCGTTATACATGATTAAGGTTAGTCAAACGTTGGGCGCTGTGATAAAATTAAACTCCAATATTTTTATTTTGTCATAGAAGAAAGTTGAGAAAAATGGATCTGAGCAGACTTAATAGAGAGCAACAGGAAGCGGTCAGATATACTGAAGGGCCGCTGCTTATACTGGCCGGTGCCGGCAGCGGTAAGACGACGATGATGACTCATCGCGTAGCCTATATGCTGGAGCAGGGAGTGCCGCCGTATAACATTCTGGCTGTCACGTTCACGAACAAGGCTGCAGGTGAAATGAAAGATAGAATAGAAGCGTTGACCGGAATAGTCCGTGGCATGTGGGTGATGACATTCCATGCTATGTGTCTGCGCATACTCAGGAATCACGGTGAAGTGATCGGATATAATAATGGGTTTTCGGTGTATGACGAATCGGACAAGAAAGCTTTGCTCAAGAGGATAGTAAAGGAACTCAAGATTGATGAAAAAATATATTCGATATCATATCTTGCGAGTGTAATCAGCTCGTGTAAGGAATCTGAGGAAGACCCGGAGACGTACGTCGAACAAAACCCCATGAATTTCAAGGCTGAGACTGTAGCAAAGGTGTATGAACAGTACATGTATGAGCTCAAACAAAATAACGCTATGGATTTTGACGACCTGTTGTGGAATGCTGTGAAGGTGCTCGAGGCTAGTGACGAGGTGCTCGAATATTATCAGAGAAGATTCCGGTATATAATGGTCGATGAATATCAGGATACCAACTATTTGCAGTATAAGATCATTCACGCGCTGGCGAGCAAAAGCCACAACCTCTGCGTGGTCGGAGACGACGACCAGTGCATATATCAGTGGCGAGGAGCGGATATTAGGAACATTCTGGATTTTGAGAACGACTTTCCGGAGACCAAGGTTATCAAGCTGGAGCAGAATTACAGATCGGATGCCAATATTCTGGAGCTCGCGAATTCCGTAATAGTCAATAATAAGAATCGCAAGGCCAAGGCCCTGTGGACAGATAAGGCTGCCGGCAGAAAGGTCACTTACAGACGACTTGAAGACGAGCAACGCGAGGCGTGGTATATCGGCGGCGAGATCCAGCGCTTACATGATGACGAAGGTATTCCGTTCAATAAAATGGCCATCCTGTATCGCAAGAATGCGCAGTCACGTCCTTTTGAAGAAAAGTTTTCATTTAGAGGTATCCCATACAGAGTGCTTGGAGGCACCAGATTCTACGATCGCAAGGAGATCAAAGATGTAATGGCGTACATGCACCTTGTCGACAATCCATGTGATGATGTGGCTATGACCAGGATCATCAATGAACCGAAGCGTGGAATCGGTGCAAAGAGCTTAGGGGGCATAGTCTCCTACGCGAAGGCGTACAGGATAAGTATATTTGAGGCACTCAAGGAACCGGAGGTGGTTGGAGCGCTGTCCGGGAAAGCTCAGACGGCAGCTGCCAATCTGGTTGATATGCTTGATGAATTGCGGGCAGAACAGGAAAACATGGAGCTGGCGGATGTATACGACAACCTGCTTAGACGTTCTGAATATCTCGCAGCGCTCGAGGCAGAGGACACCGTAGAAGCTGACGCACGCATAGAGAACATCCTCGAACTCCGTTCAGTAATCGTGGAATTTGAGAACAAAGCAGAAGGTGCAATTTTAACCGAACAGGAGGAAGAGTTCAAGGAGGAACGTGACAGACTTAGAGCCGAAGGCTTTGATGTAAAGGAGCCAACTCTTATGCAATCGTTCCTGGAGAGGATAGCGCTTCTGTCCGATATTGATAATCGCGATGACAATGAGGAAGCTGTAATCATGATGACGCTACACAGTTCCAAGGGCTTGGAATTTCCGGTCGTGTTCATGCCGGGTATGGAGAACGGTATATTTCCGGGCGCGGCAGCGATGGATGATCCCGGCAAGATGGAAGAGGAGCGCAGACTGTGCTACGTTGGAATTACCAGAGCTAAGCGCAAGCTGTATCTGACAAGTGCTGAGATGAGAATGCTGTACGGCAGGACGGACTACACCGTTGAATCGGAATTTATGCGGGAGATGAATGTGGATTTGCTGGAGGGCGATCCAACGGCGATCCAGAGAGCTGCTGCGGGTGGAGGCTTTCTGGGCGATGACGGCTTGTTTGGGACCAGGGAATTCAAAGGAAGATACGAGGGCAGCGCGGATGGCTACGATGCCGGCTTCACCAAGCCTTTTGATGCGCTGAAATTTGCCAGGAAGCAGGCATCCAAGGGTATCAGCAACGAGGGCTTTGAGGCAGGAGACAGGATTAGTCATCCTAAGTTCGGCGAAGGGCTCCTGATCGACCAGGATGCCAAGACGTTGACCATCGCCTTTGATTCTGTCGGGATCAAGAAGCTCGGCAAGGGTTTTGTCAAGCTTATCAAGGTCGAATAGCCTAGTTTGCTTGTTAGATAAACTATGGCATAGCATAAGCTGCAGCTTAGCACAAATTACGGTGCAAAATACAACTAAGGCAGCAGACAGGACTGGAAAAAGAGGAAACCATGAATCTTGAGAACAAGAAGAATCGAATAGATGAGCTGATAATCACGCTCAACAAGGCTTCGGCGGCTTACTACGACGAGGCAAGTGAGATTATGAGCAATTACGAATACGATGCGCTATATGATGAGCTCGAAGCGTTGGAGCGAGAGACCGGATACACGCCGAATGACAGTCCGACGAGGAATGTCGGCTACACAGTGCAGTCGGAGCTGCCTAAAGAGAGACATGCAAGCCGCATGCTCAGTCTGGACAAGACTAAGAGCCGTGATGAGTTGGCTGCGTGGCTGGGCGAGCACGAGGGCTTGCTCTCGTGGAAGCTTGATGGGCTGACGGTCGTGCTGACCTACGATGCAGGAAGGCTTACCAAGGCAGTAACACGCGGCAATGGCGATATAGGCGAGGTTATAACGCCTAACGCACTTGTGTTCGCAAATGTGCCTAAGCGGATAGCTTATACGGGACACGCGGTTATTCGCGGTGAGGCCGTTATCACCTACGAGGAATTTGAGAAAATCAACGAGGCTATAGATGACGCAGATGCCAAGTACAAGAATCCTAGAAACCTCTGCAGCGGCAGCGTGCGTCAGCTCAACAGCAAGATCACCGCGGAGCGCAATGTCAGGTTCTACGCTTTCACACTTAGTGAGGCTGCGGGTGTTGATTTTGCAGACCTCAGGTCCAATCAAATGGAGTGGATGAGCGCGCAGGGCTTTGACGTCGTCGAATACGTCAAGGTCGACCGGCACAGCATACCGGATGCTATCGAGAGATACGCCGAGAGGGTGCAGAGCTTCGAGCTGCCTTCTGACGGCCTTGTGCTAACGCTTGAGGATCTGCGATATGCAGCTACGCTTGGCACTACTGCAAAATTCCCTCGCGACTCGCTCGCTTTCAAATGGGCGGATCAGCAGGCGGAGACTGTTCTCCGAGACATCGAATGGAGCCCGTCGCGCACGGGACTTCTCAATCCGATAGCGATATTTGACCCGGTTGAGCTCGAAGGCACAACAGTTAAGCGCGCATCAGTGCACAACCTCAACATCATGGAGTCATTGGAATTAGGCATCGGAGATATAATCACCGTCTACAAGGCGAACATGATTATTCCTCAGATTGGTGACAACCTCACCAGGAGCAGCCATATAGAGCTGCCTTGCCACTGCCCGGTGTGCGGCGGCGATACAGAGGTTAAGGTCATGACCGGAACCAAGGTTCTTACATGTACCAATCCGGCTTGCCTGGCCAAGCAGGTCAAGAGATTTTCGCTATTCGTATCGAGAGATGCGCTCAATATAGAAGGCTTATCGGAGCAGACCTTGCTCAAGTTCATAGGACTGGGGTATATCAAATCGTTTGCAGATATATTTCGCCTTCATGAGCACAGAGATGAAATTGTGGAGCTCGACGGCTTTGGTGAAAAGTCATACGATAAGCTTGCCGCATCGATTGAAAAGGCTCGCCATACTGTACCGGCTAGGATTCTGGCGGCTGTCGGAATCCCCGGCATTGGCGTGGCAACTGCAACACAGGTCGCAAAGACTTACGAAAATAAATGGCGCAAGATTGCTGCCCTGACTTACGATGAGCTGATCACAATCGACGGTATCGGTGAAGTGTTGGCGAGAGATTATGAAGCTTTCTTTGCAGATGAACACAACAAGCAGGTTCTGTCCGATTTGATCGGAATGCTGGATATAGATGAGAGCTACGAAGCTGCCGGAAATGAACTGACCGGATCGATATTCGTAATAACAGGCAATCTGGAGCATTACAAGAGTCGCACCGAGCTCAAGAAAGAAATAGAAGCGCAAGGCGGCAAGGTTGGCAGCAGTGTCAGCAAGAACACGAGCTATCTGGTAACCAACAACCCCAATTCAGGGTCATCTAAGAACAAGTCTGCAGCGGAGCTGGGCGTCGAGATAATCACCGAGGACGAAATAAGGGCGATGCTCGGGTATTAGGGGGTTATCGTAAGGCTTATTTAGATATATAATGAATAAGTTGCAATTATAATTTTTAGAAAGCAGAGGAGGGCCAATGGAAAATAACAATCTGATTGACCAGGAACAGGCTTTCGAAGAAAGCAGAGATAAAATCTTTGAACTGCTGGCAGAGAAGAAATATTTCCGCTGCAGAGATGAACTCCTCAAATTCAACGAAGTAGATATCGCCGAGCTGCTCGAGGACGTGATGGAAGAGTACGATATGCAGAATGCCGTCATCTTGTTCCGCACGCTCCCGAAGGACATTTCTGTCGAGGTATTTGCAAACTTTGACGTTGACGACCAAGTTGAGATTATCAATATTATCACCGATCCCGAGATCAAGTACATCATCGATGCGCTGGATTTCGACGACATGATAGACGTGCTCGAGGAGCTGCCTGCCAATATCGTGGATAAGATTCTCGACAAGACACCAAAAAACGAACGCAGACAGATAAATACCTTCCTCATGTACAAGGAATATAGTGCCGGCTCGCTGATGACCCCGGATTATATCAATCTGCGCAAGAACATGACGAGACGTGAGGCCCTCGACCACATACGCGATGTCGGAATGGATTCAGAGACGATTTATTCCTGCTATGTGCTGGATGGCGGACGCAAGCTCATAGGTGTCTGCTCACTCAGGAGCCTTGTGCTCGCTGACGAGAATACCAAGGTCTCAGACATCATGCGTGATGACATTATTTATGCTCATGTCGATGACGATCAGGAAGAGACGTCTGAGTTGTTCAAAAAATATGGCTTCATCGCTATTCCGGTAGTTGACAACGAGGAGCGACTCGTCGGTATCATCACGTTTGACGACATCCTGGATGTAATTGAAGACGAGAGCACAGAGGATATGGAACGTATGGGAGGTGTCATCGACAATCAGGATAGGGATTACCTCGATACCCCGGTATTGGTGCATGTCAAGGCGCGCTTGCCATGGCTGCTCGTTCTGATGTGTTCGTATGTATTTACAGGCGGAATGATAGCCAGCTTTGAGGCTTCTCTGTCAGCGGTAATCGCACTGGTAGCATACATGCCTATGCTGATGGGAACCGGAGGTAACTCAGGCACGCAGTCCTCGACCGTTATCATCACCGGTATGGCGACAGGTGCTCTGGAGCTGTCGGATATACTCAAGGTCCTGTGGAAGGAATTCCGCATAGGTATCATCGTCGGTATCTGCGTCAGCGTACTCAACTATTTCAGAATAGTATTGTTCGATCACAATGGCTCGCTGGTTGCACTGACAGTATGCTTCTCGATGGTGCTTATCGTAGTAATCGCAAAGTGCATTGGCGCGCTGCTCCCGATGATCGCCAAGAAGATCGGTATCGACCCTGCGCTCATCGCCGGGCCTATGATGGCTTCACTGACCGATATGGTTGCGCTGGGTACATACTTTACGATGGCTCGGATAGTGCTCAAGATATAGAATATTTTTACGATAATAACGGTAATATATGTAACAGGAATAAGGAAAATAAGTATAGATAGAGATAATATAAATATATTGGGAAATGCATGTTGACTATATTTCAAATATTTCAAAACCGATAATTAGTCAGGACATTTTGTTTTATATATCAACGTAATTGCTTAATTAGCTATATTAGCTACCAGAATTTAATTGCAGGAGGACATGGTGAATACTAACAACTATGCTGAGCTGGCCGAAAGGGCCCGCAGAATCAGAATCAACGCTCTCAAGGCAATTCATGCTGCAAAATCCGGACATCCGGGTGGATCGCTGTCGGCTGCCGACATTATCGCAACTCTGTATTTTGAGGTGCTCAATATTGATCCCCAGGAGCCTGATAAGGCAGATAGAGATAAATTCATAATCTCGAAAGGTCACGCTGTTCCGGCTCTCTACGCAGCTCTCGGAGAGAGAGGCTTCTACGATGTAGATGACATGATGACGCTGAGGCAGGTTGACAGCAGATTCCAAGGGCATCCCAACATGCACAAGGTGCCGGGTATCGAGATGTCTACCGGTTCTCTGGGTCAGGGCTTCTCGGCGGCGGTCGGTATGGCGATAGCCGGTAAGATCGATAATAACCCCGGCAGGGTATATGTCCTGGCTGGAGATGGAGAGCTTCAGGAGGGGATCGTGTGGGAGGCTGCTATGCAGGCTGCACACAGACACCTCGATAACCTGGTTGCAATCGTTGACCTCAATGGATTGCAGATTGACGGCAAGGTTAGCGATGTCAAGGAGGTCGGCCCGGTAGATGAGAAGTTCAAGAGCTTTGGCTGGAACGTAATAGTGGTTGATGGACACAGTTATGATGAGCTTATTAGAGCTTTTGCGGAGGCTAAGGAGTGTAAGACTGCTCCAACTGCTATCATCGCACATACACACAAGGGCAAAGGCGTATCGTTTATGGAAGATAATGCAGGATGGCACGGCAAGGCTCCCGGTGATGAGGAGCTGGCTACTGCAATTGAAGAGCTTGGAGGTGACAATTAATGGCAGATAAGATCGCAACTAGAGCTGCATACGGAGAATTCCTGGTAGAGAAAGGCGCTGTACGCAGGGATCTTGTCGTAATGGATGCTGACCTGTCAGGTTCGACCAAGACAAAGGGCTTCGCGCAGGCTTACCCGGAGAGATTTATTAACTGTGGAATTGCAGAGCAGGACCTCATGGCGGAGGCGGCGGGCATCGCGCTGTCCGGACATGTGGTGTGTGCCAGCACATTTGCAATGTTCGCTACGGGCAGAGCATACGAAATTATCAGAAATTCTATAGGATATACTCATGCAAATGTAAAGGTGTGCGCTACTCATGCCGGGATCACGGTCGGCGAGGACGGTGCCAGCCATCAGACCTTTGAAGACATCGCGCTCATGAGAGAGATTCCGGGTATGACTGTTGTAAATCCGGCTGACGCTGTAAGCGCCAGGAAGCTGCTCGACGAGGTTGTTGATACTGACGGCCCTGCTTATGTAAGGCTGGGCAGATCCGGGGTGCCGGTGATTTATGGAGATGATGCAGACATCAAGGTTGGAAAGGCTAACACTGTGCGCGAGGGTACAGATGTGACAATCATTGCTACAGGCATCATGGTGGCAGATGCTCTTGAAGCAGCTGATGAACTGGCTGCAAAGGGAGTTTCAGCTCGCGTAATAGATATGCACACCATCAAACCGATAGATAGCGATGCTATCATCAAGGCTGCTGCCGATACCGGCAAAATCGTAACAGCAGAGGAGCACTCTGTAATCGGCGGACTGGGCAGCGCAGTTGCTGAGGTTCTGGTGCAAAATGAGCCGGTGAAGGTAGCGATGGTCGGACAGAAGGATACTTTCGGAGAGTCGGGCAAGCCGGATGAGCTGAGAGCAAAGTACGGCCTGACAAAGGCAGATATCATTAATGCAGTGACAAACACTCTTGAGTAAGAGAACGTCACTTGTGACGCTGTATTTACAAGGAATTGAGAAATATGAGCCGTGCTTACGTGATGAAATCTTCACATGTGCACGGTTTATTTATAAACTGAATCTATATGCAACTATAAATTTTGGTTATTATAGGTAAATATTTGCCAAAAAAATATTTAAATACAACAATATTAATTTACATTGTGATGAATAAGTGATACAATGTGTACTGTTAAAAACGAATTTGAATCCGATGTGTTCAGGTTCGGGCGCAAATGGCGGACTGCGGTATACGCAATGTATAAGCTAGTTGCTTGCAATTATCATTTTATTACTTTAGGAGGTTTTTTAAAATGGAAACTACATCAAGAAAACTCCCTTTTGGCTTTTATGTTTGCGCACTTTCGTTTACATTCGAGAGACTTGCATACTATACGGCTAAATACGGGATGGCTATCTTCCCCGTACTGGCAGTGGCAAAGGGTGGATTAGGCTTGACTCATGCTGAAGGAGCTCTCCTATCATCATGGTTCGTAGCATTCACTTATATCACTCCAGTTATCGGAGGTATTGTTGCTGATAGATGGATTAGTCCAAGGATTCTTGTGCCGGTGGGTGAAATACTTATGGGATTAGGATACCTTGTAGCATGGCAGGCTACCGGTAAAGGTTCATTGCTTCTTTGTATTCTGCTTGTAGCTATCGGTACAGGATTCTTCAAGGGTAATGTTTCTGGTATCAACGGACGTCAGTTTACAGATGAGCAGATGCTTAATAAGGTATTTTCACTACAGTATTCATTTGTTAATATCGGCTCTTTCTTAGGTACTACATTCCTTGTACTTGTGGGAACCACATATGGTTATAGAGCAATGTTTCTTGTTTGCGGATTGTTCTTATTCCTTGACACTGCATGGTGGTTATTTGGAGTGAGATTCCTTCTTAATGATGCTGGAAAGAAACCATTCCTCAATAACAGTGCGGTAGTGGATACGGTAGAAAAAGCCGTTGAGAAGAGTCCGCTAACAAGGTCAGAGAAGAAAAGAGTTACAGCAATTTTAATAGTAACTATTTTTTCAGGAATTTTCTGGTTGTTCTGGTACATGGTTTATATGCCTGTATATTACAATTTCGGTCCTGTTGAACAGGGCGGAAAAGGTTGGGCAAACTGGGCAATAGGCAACTGGACAATGCCTACATCTTGGTTTGACTCTGCAAATGGTCTGTTCTGCATCATCCTTTGTCCTGTATTCGCTGCAATTTGGGAGAGAATGTCAAGACGAGCAAAGGGAGATTGGAGTATGTGGAGAAAAACAGCGATCGGAATTCTTCTACTTGGTATCTGCATTGTATCAATGGTATTTGCAGCTATAATGGCTAAAGAAGGTAAGGGAACACCAGCAGGTATTTGGATTATTGTTCTAACTTCTCTTCTTATGACAGTTGGTGAAGTAGTATTTTCTCCACTTGGAAATGCTTTTATTTCGGAGTATTCTCCTAAACAACTACTTGGAACTCTTCTGGGAGTATGGCCGGTTGTAATCTTCTTTGCAGGTCTTGGATATGGACCTCTATATAACTTCTTAGCTAAGTACTCATTTATTAAAGCATATGGGGCTGTTGCTATAATAATTATTGCTTGCGGATTAGTAATGCTTGCAGTTGATAAGAAGTTCATGAACCTTGTTAAGGGAGATAATTAGTACCTTATCTTATTTGTAAACTGTTATATAACGATTGTGAAATAGAGGACAACTGTGTTGGTAAAACCCGCTGTAGCTGTTGGAATTTTAACGGCTACAGCGGATTTATCTTTTTTGAAATAGATATAGAATAGACAAAAGCGTAGTCACAGTTACAAAATACTTTCAGAGAGAGATAAACGTACTTCATCTATATCAACTGAGGGTTATGTTGCAGTCTTGAGAGAGCTACACAAGGCACCTGAGTCTTATAGTTATTTGAATTAGCCACCAATTTCTTTATTCTATAAACCTAGAAAAGAACTAGTAATACACTTGACTTATGATATAAAAATGATATCATGATGTTGCAAGATGGAATGATTTAACGTATACTTGGCTGATTTTTGTCAGGAGGTGTTGGCATGGATACTAAGAAAAGAATTGCATATTTATTAGCAGTAGGAATTGTATTACTAGTTGTTAGGAGCCGGATCGGATCGTCTTTGCCGCAGTTTGCTTCGCTTGGTATTGCAATAATACTTACTATAGTGTCTATTGGACTGTTGATAGTGGAAAAGAGACTTGACCTACCTTTTTTTTATGGATATGCTCGCCACTGGGATGGTGGATACTTAATCAACAGTGCATTCCTGTTGGGGTTGGCGACATTTTTCTATGCAGTGACAATGATATATGGTGTGATTGCTTTAGTGCTTGAGACAGCGGTATACCTGCTGCTGTGTGAGGTAATTAATAACCACTGACAGATTCGGCTAAACAGTGACAGTAAAACTGACTTTGTTTCGGCTTTGAATTGGTAAGTCTAAATCGATAAGTATTAAGATGATAATATGATCAAGGCATAAGGGTGCTGCTACTGCGGGCGGCATCCTTATGCCTTATCTGTTTAAGAATTGATGAAAATATCTGCATAAATATACTATTAAGCTAAAATAAATACAGAATAACTATTGAACTGATGACAGATAAGTGATACCATAAATCCACTGTTAGATAAGTATAGGAGTAAGGAAATTGAAATGGGAGCTTATTTAAAAGGTTTTCTGGTTGCTTGTCAGGGAATTCCGGCAACGGTGTTTGTAAGTGTATTATCTGTCATAATCGGTTCGGCAGCAGGTTTGCTGCTGGCGCTGATGCGGACATCCAAGAGCAAGGTGCTCAACTGGATTTCCAAGGTATATGTTGATATAGTGAGAGGCACACCGATGGTTGTGCAGGCGTTAATATTTGCGTACGGCATACCTCAGTTTATGCAGGCGCACGTGTTATACTTCAAGTGGGCCAATCTGATTATCCCGGCCATCATCGTTTGCGGACTCAACAGTGCGGCGTATATGTCTGAGGTTATCAGGAGTGGAATTCAGGCAGTTGATAAAGGGCAGATGGAGGCGGCAAGATCGCTCGGCATGAGCAAGTCGATGGCTATGAAGCTTATCATCATTCCTCAGGCTATCAAGATTATCCTGCCTGCAGTCGGCAACGAGTTCGTAACGCTTATCAAGGAGACCTCAGTACTCAGCTTCGTCGGAGTAGTTGAGATCCTGCGTAAGGGAACTCTTCTCAATGCCGCTACTTATCAAGCGTTCCCGGCATACATTGGTGTTGCCCTTGCATATATGCTCCTGACGATCCCGCTGTCCAAGCTTATAGGTGTGATGGAGGACAGGAGCAAGAATCCAAGGCAGGCAGTGGAACTGATAGACGAAGAACCGGCGCTCGAAGGGGAGGCAGCGTAATGATAGAGATTAAGAATTTACACAAGTCATACGGGAGTAATGAGGTGCTCAAGGGCATTGACCAGACCGTTAGCGAGGCGGAGGTGCTCTGCATCGTCGGCCCGTCCGGTTCCGGCAAATCCACCATGCTCAGATGCATCAACCTGTTAGAGGTTCCAACATCCGGAGAGGTGTTCATAGATGGAGAGCTCGTTACTCAGCAGAATATCAACGAGATTAGAACCAAGATGGGAATGGTATTCCAGAATTTCAACCTGTTCCCTCATATGACTGTTCTGGATAACATCACCTGTGCTCCGATTAACGTCAAGGGTGTGAGCAAGGCGGATGCAGAGGCTAAGGCTATAGAACTCTTGACAAGGGTAGGCCTTGCGAATAAAGCAAATGCATACCCACGCTCCTTATCCGGCGGACAGCAGCAGCGTGTCGCTATTGCGAGAGCTTTGGCTATGGATCCCGAAATCATGCTTTTTGATGAACCTACATCGGCATTAGACCCTGAGATGGTCGGAGAAGTGCTTGACGTAATGAAAAATTTGGCCAAGGAAGGTCTGGCGATGATTGTCGTCACTCACGAGATGGGCTTCGCCAAAGAGGTTGCCGATAAGGTAATCTTTATGGATGGCGGAGTGATTGTGGAACAGGGTACACCTGAGGAAGTACTTGTAAATCCTGCAGAGGAGAGAACCAAGAACTTCTTATCAAAGGTGCTAAGTTAATCGTCAAGAGCCGATCCGGCTTTGAGAATTTTGCAGATGAATAAGATGAAATATAAGCTGTGCTTCATATTTCATATAAAGTGTGCGTTTATTGCTTATATATAGATGATATTTTTAGAAATATTGCAGATATATTGTAGCTGAGAAACTTCACGCAACTACATTTTGCGCCATTTAGCGGTTATGTGAAGCTTGTAGCCCCAAATAGTGATTATTTAGTACGGTATAAGGATTCTATGCCGTGCTTTTGTAATGCTTTCAGTTTATTTTTAAGTACTTCTGGTGTATAATGTTACAATATGTTGGTGGGTCTAGGAGGTCATATGATCGAATTTAGAAATGTAACTAAAAATTACGGCTCGAATGTCGGACTGGAGAATGCAACTGTCCGCATCGAGAAGGGCGATTTCGTGTTCCTTGTAGGACCGAGCGGCGCAGGCAAGACTACATTCGTCAGACTGATACTTAATGAGATAAGCGCAGACAGCGGCTCCATAGCTGTCGCCGGCAAAGATATAACGAGACTCTCCAGGAGAGAGGTGCCGGAGCTGAGACAGAAGATAGGTATGGTATTCCAGGACTTCAGATTGCTTGAGAAGAAGACGGTATATGAGAATGTTGCCTTCGCGATGGAGGTAGTTCATGCCAGGCGCAAGGATATCAGGAAGCAGGTTCCTTATGCGCTTGATCTCGTAGGCATTCTCGACAAGAGGAATAGATATCCCAATGAGCTGAGTGCAGGTGAGCAGCAGCGTGTCGACATTGCACGAGCTATCGTCAATAACCCGCGTGTACTTATCGCCGATGAGCCTACCGGTAACCTCGATCCGGTTACGGCTATGGAGATTATGGGAATTCTGGATAAAATCAATCTCCGCGGCACTACAATTCTCATGGTTACACATGCCAAGGATATCGTTGACCAGATGAACAAGCGCGTTGTGGCTATTGAGGATGGACATATTGTCCGTGATGAGCATGGTCAGTATGGCTTCTATAACGACGAAGAATTCTACGACTACGACGAGGGGGTGGATCCATATGTTTTCTAGAGCGGGATACACACTCAAGCAGTCGATATCACAGATAGGCCGTAACAAGGGTATGAACATTACAGCGGTTCTGGCTATATCAGCTATGATGCTGATTCTGGGACTGTTCTTTGTAGCCTTTGTAAATGTAGATCTCTTTGCAAATGTCATCAAGCAGGACTACAATATCGTCGAGGTTTTCCTCAGCGATGACAATACAGATGCTGTCAACAGTGGCATTGAGAATCAGCTCAAGGCTATCAACGGCGTAGACAAAGTGGAATATCGCTCCAAGGCTGATGCAATCAAGGTCATGAAGAAAAGATGGGGAGACAATGGCTATCTGCTCGATAGCTTGACGGATAATCCGCTTCCAAATTCGTATCTGATATATGTCAAGGACAAGGGGGTTGCGGATAAGCTGTCCAAGACCGCGACATCGATCAAGGGAGTAGAGGATGTTAAGTATTATCAGGACACGGTGGAGAAGCTGCAGAGGATTACAAACTTCATCCAGACTGCTTCCATCATTACGATGCTGTTCCTGATTATCGTATCGGTTGTCATCGTGGCGAACACGATTAAGCTTACGGTATTTAACCGCTCCAAGGAGATTAGTATCATGAAATACCTCGGAGCTACGGACTGGTTCGTCAGAGGACCTTTCCTCATCGAGGGAATCATCCTCGGGTTCATATCGGCGGCGATATCCACGATGCTTATGTATGTTATTTATTCGAGACTTATAGGGGTTGTCGGACCGGACATCATGAGGATGCTGTCAGTTCCGGTTGTTCCGACAGGATATCTGATTCCTAACGTAATGCTGATATTCATCGCACTGGGAGTGGGAGTAGGTACCTGTGGAAGTATTATCTCGATAAGAAGGTTCCTAGATAGATAAGGAGGATGCGCATGGCTAAGGTTAGTAAATCAAAGTATGTGGTAGTTCTGCTGCTCGTTTTGTCAATGGTAGTGACGACATTTGTGATGGCGACTGATTCGTACGCCACAACAGCTGCACAGAAGAAAAAGGAAGCTGCGGCAGCGGGGGAAAAGGCGGCTGATTTCAACGCAAAGGTTGGTGAAGCAACCAAGAAGGTGCAAGAACTGGAATCGAACATCAATTCTGCACAGGCTAATATTAACGCTACACAGTCCAAGCTGGAGGCCAAGAAGGCTGAGGTAAGCAGGCAGACTGAGGCTCTAAATTCGAGGCTCAGAGCTATGTACAAGACAGGTACAGCCGGGTTTATCAATATAATTCTCAGTTCAGACAATGTAAGCGAACTGATTACCAATGTCAGCATGGTGCAGAGAGTGCTATCTAATGACAAGAAGCTGCTCGGCTCACTTCAGAATGATTACAACGAGATTGATGCCCTCAAAAAGCAGCAGGTAGAGCAGGAGAAGGTCCTCAAGGATAACAAGAAGCAGGTTGAAGAGCTTCGCGATAAGTACAAGGGGCTGGCTGATGAGTACGCCAAGCAGCAGGATCAGCTCAATGCCGAGGGCGATAAGCTCGCTGCAGAGGCAATGGCAGCACAGGCAGCAGCTGAGGAGAAGCTCAGACAGCAGCAGGCATCACAGCCTCAGTCACAGCCACAGAGCAAGCCATCCGGTGGCGGATCGAGTACCCCGGCTCGCCCAAGCACACCGGCCGCATCGTCGGGCGGCTACCAGTGGCCGGTTAGCGGTGGAACAATCACGTCACCGTTCGGATGGAGGGTTCACCCGATCTTCCATACCAAGAAGTATCACGACGGTGTAGACGTATCAGGTCTTCCAACAGGTACGCCAATCAGATCGATTGCAAACGGTTATGTTACCAAGGCGTCGTACTACGGTGGATACGGAAACTGCGTAATGATTTCTATTGGAAACGGATATACGACTCTGTACGGACATATGAGCAGATTTGCGGTATCCAACGGTCAGTATGTAACTAAGGGACAGGTTGTCGGATATATTGGCAGCACAGGATGGTCGACAGGTCCTCACTTGCACTTCAGCCTGATCAAGAACGGAAGATACATTAACCCGATGAGTATATTCTAGAGTATGAACACAGATTTTTTTAAGAACACTCCGGTGCTGTACGAGTTATTAAGAATAAGAGGGATTGAAGGCGACGAGGAACTCAAGGAGTTCCTCTCCCCCAGTCCTAAGCTCGCATATGATCCATTCCTGCTAGCAAATATGCATGCGGGGGTGGATTTATTATTAGATGCGATATACAGCGGCTGCAAGATTGTAATCTACGGAGATTATGACTGTGATGGAGTCACTTCGACGGCACTTCTGATGAAGGTTATCGGGTCGCTCACCGACAACGTGACATATTACATCCCATCCAGACTGGATGAGGGGTATGGTCTTAACAAGACGGCAATAGACCGTATATATCAGGAAGAGGGTGAAGTGATAGTAACAGTGGACTGCGGTTCTGTTTCAGCCGAGGAGGTTTCTTATGCAAACAGCCTTGGCATAGAGACGATAGTAACCGATCACCACACGGTGAAGGATGTAGTTGCACCGGGGATAGTTATCAACCCCAAGAACCCGGGCGACACGTATCCATTCAAAGGCTTGGCCGGAGTAGGCGTTGCCTATAAGCTGGCACTTGCTCTCAGCCGCAGCTGCGATATACCCAGAAGCCTCATAACAGAAGTGCTTGAGCTGGTTGCAGTCGGAACTATCGCTGATATCATGCCTCTTGTAGATGAGAACAGGTCGCTTGTAAAATATGGACTCAGGCTGATGAGACTGGGCTTTAAGAACAAGGGCTTGCGCAGACTGACCGAGATGGCAGGGGTGGATTACAGCACTATGGATTCGACCAATGTTGCGTTCGCGATCGTGCCGAGGATTAATGCTGCAGGCAGGCTGGGAGACGCTTCTCTGGGAGTCGAGATGCTCCTATCGGATGACGATGATGATATAGAACGTCTGTGCACCAAGCTGATGGAGAATAATAAGAGGCGGCGTGAGCTGCAGCGGGAGGCGTATGAAAATTGCATCGGCACAGCGGAGCGCGAGCTGGAGCGCGGGGATTTCATCATGATTGAGGCTGAGAGTGCTCATGAGGGTATCCTCGGTATAGTGGCAGGGAATCTCAAGGAGAGATTTAACAGGCCGGTGGTCATCGTTTCTCCGAGCGATGGTCAGCTCAAGGGGACCGGCAGGTCGATAGACGGGATAGATCTGTACGCTCTGTTAAATAAGCACGCAGACTGCTTCGTTAAATTTGGCGGACACAGGACTGCATGCGGATTTACTATGAAGCCGGAAGTGCTCGAACACCTACGGATAACGCTCAATGAGGATGTGGCGGAGCTGCTTGCGGATAATGATGAGTTGTTTGACAGAAAAGTGGACACGGATATGGATATAGCTGTCCCGGATATAAGTCTTGACCTGGCAAAGGGGATAGAGCTGTTTGCGCCTTTTGGCGAAGGGAACCCGGAGCCTGTGTTTAAGCTCGACAGAGCGCAGGTTGTTGACTGGAGGTTCCTGTCAGACAACAAGCATGCCAGATTCTCGGTCATGCAGCGAGGCAGCGCGGTTCAGTGCATCCTGTTCAACAAGGCGATGGACGTGTACGGTTTGGTGACTGCAAATAGACCGCTGGATATATACGGCGTGATAGACGTCAATAGATGGAAGGATAGGGAGAATGTTCAAGTCAGGGTCATCAGCATTGAGGAAGCGTAGATTATATGTGGTGTCGTTTGCCGCAGGCTTTGGCACTGCGCTCGTTTGCGTTGCCTTTATTATGCATGTCATCCTTGGGGGAAGGCTGATATCACAGCACAAGCTTGACCGTTATGTCGCAGTGGATGATGAATTTGGACAGTACTATGATATGGAGAGGCTGATAAGCAGCAAATCGTACTATAAACGCAATAGCGAGGGTACCGGCAAGCTTATCGCCGGAGGCATCCTCAAGACGGTAGACGATAAATACGCAGAGTACATGACCGGCAAGGAATACGACGCTTTTGAGCGCAGGTATCTGAGCTCGTATTCCGGCGTGGGAGTTGTACTCAAGATGGATGAGAACAACAGGATAGTGGTAAGCAGGGTTCTGGCGGGAAGCGATGCTGAGCGTTCCGGTATCACCTCAGGAGATATTCTGCTCAAGATAGATAGTAAAAACGTCAAAAGCCTCGAAGATGCAGGCAACCTGATGAATGACGCCGCCGGTAGCGAGATTGAATTCACAATCTCGCGCAGCGGAGTAGTCAAGGAATACAAGCTCAACAGATCCAAGGTAGAAGACGATGGTATAACCTATGATGTTAAGGATTCAGCTGCCCATATCGGTTATGTGAGGATCAGTACTTTTCGGAAAGGCACAGCTAAGGCATTCAGATCGGCAGTCAGCGATCTCAAGGCTAAAGGCTGTGACAAGGTGGTAATCGACCTGCGCGGTAACACGGGTGGAGTAGTAGAGGAAGCGTTTGACACAGCGGATGAGGTGCTGGGAAAGGCGAAGCTTGGCAGAATTATTTCCAAGAGTAAGACTAAGACATATAGCTCCGATTCCAAGTCACAGAGCGTAAATGTGGTAGTGCTCGTTGACGGCGATACGGCAAGCGCTGCGGAGATATTTGCAGCAGCTGTGAAGGCGAACGAGGTGAAAATTGTCGGGAGCAGAACATACGGCAAAGGCGTAATTCAGACTGTGTTTAAGCTCAAGGGCGGAGCGGTTGTCAAGTTGACTACCGCAGAATACGTTGATCCGGATGGCAAGAAAATCAACAATAAAGGCATAGAGCCCGATATAAAAGCAGATTCAGGAGAACAGGCAGAGGGAGAAGCAATCCGGATTCTCACGGGTAAGCAGTAACGCAATTGTCAGGCTGCAAATCAGCTGTGTATATAAATTTGTGCATATAAATTATTGAAGCCATGAGCGACATAAAAGGTGTATCTTGTAACGCGGAGGTTACGATTATGTATTTATTTTACACAAATGAATACCGGAGGGGCAGGAAGCATAGCCGTGAGTTGCTTGCCAAGAGCATCGCAATGTTGACTGAACAGCTCGCAAATGCTGAGTCAACCGCTGACAGCAGCTCACCGGAGGATAGCTCCGAGATCTGTCTTAGCAAGGAGCTTTACTGCATGTCGCAGGAGGAGCTCCTCATATATATTGAGAAGAATATCGGGGAAAATCAGAACGGAAAGCCTTGCATCGCAGGGGTTCCGGATTATTCCATATCACATAGTGAAAATACTTGGGCAATAGCTTTTGCAGATGTCCCATGCGGACTCGATATACAGTATAATAGAGCTGCTAAGCTCATGAGCATAGCGGAGAGATTTTATGCCGAGGAAGAGCTGTTATATGTCAAGAGGCTCAATGCGCGAAAGGAAGATGAGTTTTTTCGCATCTGGGCGAGACACGAGGCTGTGATCAAGGCAGCCGGGGGCACCGTGTTTGACGAGGTTTCAAGCACACTTAACTATGAAGTGGTTTACTGCGGAGGTATATGGCGTCTATATGATGTTGATTTCGGGTGCAGAGGTAACGAGCCTGTGCCAAAGGCAGCGGTGGCTGTTAGGGGAGATTCAGCGCTTCGAAATGTTAATGACGTAAATCTTATCAGACTGTAATGTGAGAAAAGTCTTCGTGAGATAAGAGCTGTCAGTATATAGTGCGAATGAAATGTCAGGATATAAGAGCCGTCAGGCTGCAGTGTGACGGTATACGAAAATTACGCACTTTATATATAAATCTAATTTTTAATCGCAATATAATAATCGGATAGCGGACATTTATGAGGAAAAAAAGAGGTGTAGGTGACGAAGCGATGCGATTTCTATCGCACCGCATGCGCACGGAACAGGAGATGCGGCAGCATCTGTCAGAGAGAGAATATGATGAGTCGGAGATCGAAGGTGCTATAAGGGATCTCAAGACGCACCATTACATAGATGACTATGAATATGCGTTGGCTTTTTACCGCAATTCATACGAAAAGCTGCGCGGAGGCATGAGGGCTAAGCGTGAGTTGGAGCAAAAGGGTGTAGATGCGGTTGTTGCGGAAAATGCACTCGAGGACTACAGATACGAGGCGGGTATCGATGAGGTGGCTAATGCCAGACGCCTTGCGATTTATTCAGTCTACGGTTCGGAATATATTAACGGATGCGATTCGGATTTTATCGATGTGATAGCGAAATTCAAGGATATTGAAGGTGCTGAATATCTGGAAGAACGCAAGCTTGCATCGATAGCGAGAAAGCTCGAAGCGCGAGGGTACGCCTCAAGCGTGATTTGCAGGATTGTGTCGGAGGTGCGCAGCTGGAAGGTATAGTGCAGGAATGAGCCGCGGCACTGATTGTAAAGGCAATGATAGCATGATGCGCAGCCGGAAGGCGTAGGGCAAGAATGGGATATGAGCGACTCCGGAAACACAAAATGTATCAGATAGGAGAAGATCGGCAGGTATGAATATCATTGTAATATTGTTGTTAATCGTGTGCATCGCATCGATGCTGATGAGCATACTTGTGCTGATGCGCACCGGAGAGAATGAATCGCGTATGGATTCATACTTCAAGGCTTATGGCGATGCGATAGCTAAGAGTCAGATGACGATGTCCGAGCATCAGGATTTGAGGCTCAAGGAACTCAACGACAGCATGGCGAGATTGCGCGCTGACAGCAATACTCAGATAGAGAATATCAGGCAGACGGTGGATGAGAAGCTGCAGACAACCTTGGATACGAGGCTTACGAAATCGTTTGGATTAGTCAATGATCGTTTGGAGCAGGTCTATAGGGGCATTGGCGAAATGCAGTCCGTTGCTCAAAGCGTAGGAGATCTTCGCAAAATCTTGTCTAACGTCAAGACTAGAGGTATACTCGGAGAGGTGCAGCTGGGTGCGATTTTAGAGCAGGTGCTTTCGCCCGGTCAGTATGTAAAGAATGCCAGGATGAAGGAGAACTGCAGGGAAAATGTAGAGTTTGCAATCAGGATGCCCGGTATTGATGATCATGAGGTGTTTCTCCCCATAGATGCGAAATTTCCGGGAGATGCCTACAATGCTCTCCTTGAAGCGTATGACCTGGGCGAAAAGGAGCAGATAGCAGAAGCGAAAAAGAGGCTTGTAAATAGGATTGAAAGCGAAGCCAAGGATATCAATGTGAAATATATCAATCCGCCGGTTACGACGGATTTTGCTATAATGTTCCTACCGTTTGAAGGACTCTATTCCGAGGCTATTAACGCCGGGCTGATCGAGCCTTTGCAGAGAAAGTACAAGGTATCGATAGCAGGCCCTACTACTATGGCGGCACTGCTAAGCAGCCTGCAGATGGGGTTTAACACGCTGGCTATTGAGAAGAAGAGCAGTGAGGTGTGGGAACTGCTGCATGCGGTGCGCAAGGAATTTGACAGATTTGAAGCGGTAATCGCCAAGTCACAGGGACACCTCAAAATGGCGAGCGACGATATAGATGAGCTTGCAGGCGTGCGGATGCGCCGGATGAAGAGGGCTCTGCAGAGAGTAACCGATATAGACGATAAAGAGGATTAGGTATGAAAATATACGCCATTGCTGATCTGCATCTTTCCTTCGACGAGAGAATCGATAAGCCGATGGATGTCTTCGGCGCCGGCTGGGACGACCATGCGGAGCGAGTCAGAGCCGCGTGGACGGATCTGGTGACAGAAGCTGATGTAGTAATAATTCCGGGCGATATTTCGTGGGGGCTCAAGCTTGATGAGGCTATGGCTGATCTGGAGTGGATCCACAATTTGCCGGGGCAGAAGGTATTGCTCCGCGGCAATCACGATCTGTGGTGGTGCAGGATTCAGTATCTAAGGACTCTCTACGACGATATGCATTTTCTGCAAAATGACTGTTACTATATCGAGCCGCTTGACATAGCTGTCTGCGGCTCGCGCGGCTGGCCGACTCCGGACGTGATAGCGTACACTGAGCATGACCGGAAGATGTACCTGAGAGAACAGGGGCGCCTGCGCAACAGCCTAAGCGAGGCCAAGCGTATCGGAGCGTCGAGGATTATCACAGCTATGCATTATCCTCCGGCCAAGACAGAGGAGACGGAATTTACAAGGATAATGCAGGAATTTGGCGTAGAGCAGTGCATCTACGGCCATTTACACGGCATGACGGCTTGGGAAAACGGCATCAAAGGGGAGTACGGCGGTGTTGACTACAGGCTTGTGTCGCTCGACTATCTGGGTGCTAGGCCAAAACTCATATACGATAGCGAATTCGGCGCTGACGACAAGGCTGCTCGGCGGTAGAGCTGATGCATGGCCGAGAAGGTGACGCGGACTGCGATAATTACAATATTAAGCAGAGAAAGTAGCGCAGATTGTGATAATTACACGGTTAAGAGGGACCACCATATATGAAATATGCATTTATAATCAATCCTATTGCCGGGAATGGCAAGAAAGCTGAAAAGCTGTGCAAGGAAATTGAGGCTGTATCACTCGATACGGAGTACGATATCGAGGTACGCTTAACGACCGGCCCGGGTTCGGCGACTTCGATTGCGGACAGGCTCGCTAGTGCTGCAGGACATGCGGGAGAGGAAATTCGCATCTATGCGTGCGGGGGAGACGGTACAGTCAACGAGGTAGCCAACGGTATCTACGGTCATGCAAATGCTGCACTCGGTATCATCCCGATTGGCAGCGGAAATGATTTCATCCGCAACTTTGGCGGCGACAGACCGACTGATTATAGAGATCTGATGTCTCAGCTGCTTGCTGAGGAAGAGGCAATCGATGTCATGTCGTATTCCTACAAGGCAGACGGAGTTGACTGCAGAAGGATAGGTCTCAACTCTTTTAACATTGGTTTTGACGGAAACGTTGCGATTCTGGCGACGTATTTTAACAAGAGGACGGTTATCGGCGGATCCATGTCATACGCACTGTCGATATTTCTCAACCTTATAGAAAAGTCCGGACAGAATTTGCAGGTGACGGTTGACGGGGAGCGAATCTTCAAAGGCCCCCTTATGCTCTGTACGATTGCAAATGGCAGATTCTGTGGAGGCGGTATTGAGGGCAGTCCGAGAGCTCAGCTGGATGATGGCCTGGCGGATGTACTGGTAGTTCACAAAATTCCCCGTAGAACGGTGCTCAAGATCCTGCCGAGGTTCGCAAAGGGCAAGATCTTTGAGGTTGAAGCGGCTAGGGATATTATCGAGTATAGACAGGGGCAACAGATACATATACTGCCTAGAAATGGGCACATGAAGTTCGTAGTCGATGGGGAGATTATTGAGACCGGCGAGCTTGATGTGGAGATGAAGAGCAAAGCGATACGTGTATTGGTGCCTTATCTGCAGGTATAGCCGGATATGGCAGGACAGCTGAACAACGGGCAGTGGATGTCTCCGAGTCAGCTGATACGGCGAATGCGGTTGATGCAGCCGGTACAGCGGATGCAGCCTGACGGCACGTGACATGATAAATTCGATACGATGGGAGAAGATATGAGCGCCTGTAGCAATCTCAAGAGGATATGTAGAATATTGATACCGGCGGTACTGTGCATGACTATGGTTTTCAGCACAGACGTGCTTCATAGGAATTTGTATGCAGCGGATGTATCCCGGAGCGTTCAATCGGACAAAATCGCAGATGCACCTGATATAAAAGCCGAGAGTGCGGTTCTCTATAGCGAGAACACTGGGACTGTACTGTACTCGAAGAATGCGGCTAAGCGGGTTGCCCCGTTTAGCACAACCAAGCTGATGACTGCGCTGTTGGTTGTAAAGCATGAGAAGGACCTCGACAGAAAGGTCAGAATCTCCAAGAGTGCAACGGAACTCGGCGGATCTACCATGTTCCTCAAGGAGGGGGAGGTCGTCACAATCAGACAGCTGCTATACGGGTTGATGATAAATTCGGGCAATGACGCTGCTTACAGCTTGGCCGAGGCGGTTTCCGGCGGAGATATCAGGAAATTTGTAAGATGGATGAACGAAGAAGCCGATAAGCTGGGCTGTAAGGACACTCATTTCATAAATCCAAATGGAATGAAGGCGGATGGACATTATACGACTGCCGGCGACTACATAAAGGTTGCAAGAGCGGCACTGCGTAACAAACAGGTGTATAAGCTTGCCGGCACCAAGATATTCAAGATGGATGCAACGAATCTTAGCGACAGGCGTGTGATGAAGGCGCATACGGATTTATTGGGCAAGAAGGGCTCCGGTGTGGTTGCAGGTAAGACCGGCTTCTGGGATGGTGAGGCGTCAATTGTATTGTCATATAACAAGAGAGACCTGAGCATGCTGCTTGTTATGTTTGGTGACGATAAGGAAAATCGACCGAAGGATGCGGAAGCATTGTTTAGATATGCCCGCAAGCACCTCAAGACGCATATCCCTGTCGATAAGGGCGAGAAGATGGGCAAGGTGCTCGTGCGAGGCGGAAAGCATACCATGGTCGATGCTTACGCGAGCGAGACAGCTTATGCGTACACTGAGAAGGGTGACCGTGCAAAAATCAAGGTGAAGATAAAGCGCGACTGGCTCGCAAAGGCTCCACTCAAGGCCGGCGATAAAGTCGGGGTTGCGAAGGTGTATGTAGATGGCAGATACACCTCCGATGCTCTGCTTGTGGTTAAGCACGATGTCGAGTCCGGATGGTTGCCATCCAAGTTATACATATCCAATATGGCTACGATAATCATCGTAGCAGCAATTGCATTATTGATGCTGATAAGGCGAATTGTCACAAAGCACAGGCAGGCAAGAGCTGCAGTAAGGTACATGGGTAAGCATGACCGTTCTAATCATCGTTAAGATCCGTGCGCTTGCGCGTGAATGGCGGCTATGCTATAATGGCCTTCGCGGGTCGATTGATAGGTGGTTTTACCACATATTGGCCGTCTTTATCTTGATAACCGCGGAAAGTGTGGAGAGGTACCCAAGAGGCTGAAGGGACTGGCTTCGAATACCAGCAGGCGGG
>ERZ773037.361-NODE-361-length-25091-cov-6.598977_pt1 | contig 25091 bp, 24 predicted proteins | sample MGYA00511466_ERZ773037 | MGnify/ENA primary metagenome ERZ773037 (study PRJEB29015, sample SAMEA2738146) | human oral metagenome | biome: human oral; feature: human-associated habitat; material: saliva | place: China | collected 2202 ... | reverse complement strand
AAAAAATTCTGATTTCACAGGTGTTCAAATGGCAAGCTGCGAGTGTGGCTTTTTTGTTTGGACAGACTTATGAACGCATCAATAAAGGAGGTGATCTTATGCATCGAAAAGATTGTGAGCTCAATCTAAAAGCAGCTCCCTTTCGAGTGTTGATTTAGTGTCCTGATGGACTAGGAATCAATGCATCTTAATGAAAGGGGGTAATATAAATGGTAGATTCAATTCAAGAAATTATTCTTCATGTTGTCAAATCAGTTCTGGCATATATTTGTTATAAATGCATTGACTGCTGGTTTGATACTATCAGAAGTCGTAAGAACAGCGCGAAAAAACCACGTCGGTTCCCGACACGCCGCAGAAAGAAATAATTCTGCCGCCCCTGTGTTCAATATATAGAGAACGTAAAAAAGCCCTTATCTATTGCCGTAGATAAGGGCTTTGGGGGTAATAAGCAAATGCCTAAAACCTGTTTGGGAGCCTTCATTATACCTTAATTTTTCTATTTTGTCAACCTATTTTTTATACCTGAGATGGACTGGTTCTGAAGTTTAGGAGAACTTTTTATCATACATTGTTTTTTTCCGAAATTTCGTTATAATATAGTAAATAAAGAAAGTAAAGGTGTCGTATGATGAAGAAAAAATATCTCCCCCTTCTTTTAGCAGTTTCCTCAATTTTCCTTCTGTTTTTATCAGCCTGCAGTTCCAATAAAGGAGGCAATACTAATGGTTCTAGCTCTGAAGTACAAAAAACGGAAGAGGGAATTTATGAGCATCTGAAAAATGCTAAAAATAAAATTTGGTATGTGGCAGACGAAGTATCTAAGGAGAGTCATCCTTTTGCTGTCTATGTTTTTAATAAAGGAAAAGTCAAAGGTTATACAACTTTCAATAGGGATGAAGGTAAATCCTTTGGCGAACTGTCTAAAATGACCGATGAAGAAATCATGGAGTATTATGAAAGTCAGGAAGGGACTTTTTTGAAACATATCTATGATGTGACTGCCAGCAATGCAGAACAATTTCCAGATGAGACTCAATATAAGGAATTAGCAGAAGCGCTGAAACCTTATGGAGATGGTAAGGGCAAGTTACCAACGGCTGATTTTCAGGTTAAACTTGTAACGGATGATACTGGTAAGAATATTGCTAGCGAGAATATTGAAATTGATTTTTTAGATGTTAGTAAGCCGGACCGGAATTTTGGGACTTTTTGGAATTATACTTTGAAATTAAAACATGTTACGAGCACAACCAAGGTTTATAATAGTACTTATAATGGTTTTGAAACAGAGGACGATCATAAGCCGCTCTTTGTCACTCGTAGTAAGAATGAATTCAAACTGGATACCTTAAAAACTAAAGGGATTGATGTTGAATAAAGATGGAACTGGAAAGAAACTTATCTTTCCAGTTTTCTGCCTTTCAGAATGGACATTCTTATGCTGGATCCCCAAGAGTCAGTGTCAGAATGCGAGAGAAAATCTACGAAGCTTATAGATGAGTGTTTTGAAAAGAATTTATAGAGAGACCCGAACATCTACGTTGATGAATTGCTTTCTTGAAGAAAGATTTTTCAATGCGATTTAACTTACTTTGAAAGTTTTTGCTGGTTTGATACTATCAGAAATCGTAAGAACAGCGCGAAAAAACCACGCCGGTTCCCGACACGCCGCAGAAAGAAATAATTCTGCCGCCCCTGTGTTCAATATATAGAGAACGTAAAAAAGCCCTTATCTATTGCCGTAGATAAGGGCTTTGGGGGTAATAAGCAAATGCCTAAAACCTGTTTGGGAGCCTTCATTATACCTTAATTTTTCTATTTTGTCAACCTATTTTTTATACCTGAGATGGACTGGTTCTGAAGTTTAGGAGAACTTTTTATCATACATTGTTTTTTTCCGAAATTTCGTTATAATATAGTAAATAAAGAAAGTAAAGGTGTCGTATGATGAAGAAAAAATATCTCCGCCTGCTTTTAGCAGTTTCCTCAATTTTCCTTCTGTTTTTATCAGCCTGCAGTTCCGATAAAGGAGGCAATACTAATGGTTCTAGTTCTGAAACCCAGAAGACAGAAGCGATTTATGAGCATCTAAAAAATGCGAAGAATGAAATTTGGTATGTAACTAAGGAAGTATCAAAAACCTCTTATCCTTCTTATATCTATATCTTCAACAAGGGAGAAGTCAAAGGTTATAATTTATTTGATGCTAATATAGAAGGGAAATCTTTCGGAGATTTAGCACAGATGTCTGATAAGGAGATTATTGATTACTATGAAAGTCAGGAAGGGACAGCTTTAAAAGGCCTCTCTGAGCAGGCAGATTCATTTTATGCAAATATCAATCAAAATGAGGTGTCTAAGGCAACATCTGAAGCGTATAAAAAGTATGCAGATGGGAAAGGAGAACTTCCTGCTGTCAAATACAAGGTTAAGCTAGTGACAGATGAAAGTGGGACTGGTGTCGAAAGTGAGAATATTGATATCAATCTCTTGGGTGTCGGTCAACATGCGTCAAGAGTTGGAGAATTTCCGCATTATACTGCTGTCTTGAAGCATGTAACCAGTACTACTAAGGTTTTTGACAGTACATATAATGGTTTTGAAACAGAGGATGCTGCGAAACCTTTATTTGTTACTCGTAGTAAAAAGCAGTTTGACTTAGATACTACTAAAGCAAATGCTAAGGGACTGGAAATAGAATAAAAATAGAAACGGAAAGAAACTTATCTTTCCGTTTTTACTGTCTTGACAATCATTTGAGATATAGTATAATGAACTTGTATAAATTATTAATTGCTTTTCAGTTGGGTATGAGGCCTGTCGGCTTCATTCTATCTTTAAGAACTGACTTTCTACTCTTTACTAAGATTTAGACTGCTTAAGAGATAGTGCCAAAATACAGAAAAACAATCTACGAAGCTATGGGATTGGTATTTTGAAAGATTTTGTGTAACAGCTTAGACATTTATGACTATCGGTAATATTATGACTTTTCGGGCTATGGCTTGAAGAACACTAAGAAAGATTTTTTCAAAACTGACTACATAGGATGTTTTGTTATTAGAATCGCTTTTTGGTGTGCTTTGAACTTGTTTGAGAGGTCTTTTTTTGCTGAACAAATGAATGTCGAATCAGAAGGTATTTCCAGTTGGAAAAAATTCTGATTTCACAGGTGTTCAAATGGCAAGCTGCGAGTGTGGCTTTTTTATTTGAACAAATTATTGATATCTTTAAGGAGGCGAGATTATGAAGAAAGAGACTGCAGACCAGCAGCCCATCAACTAATCTTCTCCTTAGAGTACAAGCAAGCCTGACAAGCCATTAAAGAAGACATGTATTCTTTAGCAGCATTCAGGTACATCCGCATGTCCTATGAAAGGAGACGATTGACATGCTCAACACTATCACGGACGCCATCCACTCTCTCGCTCCCAACATCTCGGTTGTTATCACCGTCGTCCTGCTCTACTTGGGCAAGAAGACGGCTGATAAGCTCGTTGACGAGGTCCTCAAGGACCTCATTGCTTCGGGAAAGAAGTTCCTGGAGAAGCGCAAGCAAAAGCGTCAGCAGAGCCTGCGGAAGCAGATCATTCTTCTTCGGAAGAAGAATGCTGAACTTCGCAAGCTCACTAAGCTGGACGAGCGCAAGCTCGAGGAGCTTTTGCTCAACAAGAACGAGCAGCAGCGCAAGCAAAACCGCAGCAATAAGAAGCGGGGAAAGCACAACAACAAGCGCCGGAAGAAGTAATTCCGGTGCAACCAAGGAGCCCTCATCTACGCCAATAGATGAGGGCTCCGGCTTTATTCTGGGAGAATTTCTATAAAAAAACTCTCACCTACGCCAATAGATGAGAGCCCTCGATTGTACATGCATACAACCTATCACGGAATTATATTATAACTTATTTTTTATACCTTGTCAAGTGTTTTATAAAAATAGTATGTGTCATAGATTTTGAGAAGATAAAAAATCTAAACTCATTAACAACTATTTAGAAAATTATATCCTGCCAGAATGGTTCATTAAAAAACTCTCATCTACGCCAATAGATGAGAGTCCTCGATTGTACATGCATACAACCTATCCTAGGTATACTATTTTAGCCCCTTTTTTATACTTTGTCAAGCTTCACCTAGAATAGAATAACTACATACGTCAAAAATCCCACCTACTCACAATAGGTGGGAATTTGAATAATATGGCTGCCGCAGGATTCTTCTCTATTTCTACTTCAGTTATTAAGAGAAAATATTCAGAATCTGGAAAAGACCGCTTGCTACTACTTTGTCAAAGATATAGATGATTACCACAAAGAATGCAGTGTATTCCATGACAGAAATAAAATCTGTCCATCTTTCTTTTCGTGTAGGCCAAGTTGTATCTTTCAATAATTTAAAAACATCTTTAAAAAATTTCACAACAATCTCCTATCTAGTTTCTTTATGCAGGGTGTATTTACTGCAATGCTTACAAAATTTATTAACTTCTAAACGCGTTGGTTTTGGAGTGCTACTGAGCTTAACCGAGTAGTTCCTAGAACCACAGACTGTACACGCTAGACTCGCTTTTTTTAATGCCATAACGCCTCCATCTTTCTTATTATAGCAGGATTCTATGCTTTTGACAAGTCGTTCAGCTCTTTTAAATCCTATTGAAACCAGCTGGTAACAGTATCCCAGAGATTCTTAGCTTTCTCAGGAATACCAGTGTCATCAATGGCTTTCTTGGCTTCATCCACCAGATTTTGAGCTCGGTCCTGAACATCCTGCAGGAAGTCTTTGTTTTCAGTTGTAGTACCCGTTTCCTCCGTACCATAGGTGTCCACAGGGGCAATGCCGTTGGCAGCATAGGCATTCTTCTGCCCTTCAAAGGAAGTTCCGTCTGTATATGGCAGGATGCTATTGGCAACATTTCGGAAAACCGCCGAGGCTTCATTCGCACTGGTTCCAGTCAGATAGTGGGTCTCATCAGTTTTTGGAAAGCCTAGCCACTGGCTGATAACCACATCTGGCGTATAACCAATAACCCATTGGTCACCAGATAGATCTGGGTTAAAGTCCGTTTCAGTCGTACCGGTCTTACCAGCCATAGTATAGCCATACGGAGCCGCATAGATACCTGTACCATTCGAGAAAGTCCCCAGCATCATGCTGTTCATCTTGTCAGTCGTTGAGCTATTGAGGACCCGAGTAGAGGTTTGGCGATGGGTCTTGACGACCTGACCGCTGGCATTTTCAATTTTTGTAATGAGATGGGCATCATTCATCACACCGCCGTTGGCAAAGACTGAATATGCTTGCGCCATCTGCATTGGATTGGTTGTAACTCCGCTTCCTAGCGCTACTCCCAAAGTCTTATCGACCTTGTCCATATTCAGACCAAACTTTTTCCCGTACTCAAAGGCTTTGTTAATGCCTAACTCATCTACAGTTGAAACAGCCGGAATGTTCAGAGATTCTGCCAAGGCTTGATACATTGGAACTTTAGGGGAGCTTTGGATATTGCCGTAGTTGTTGATGGTATAGTCGCCAAAGGTGGTTCTGGTATTATCCAACTCCTTATCTGTCGGCCAACCAGCAGCAACGGCTGGACTGTAAGCAACCAGAGGCTTGATAGTAGAGCCGGGGCTGCGGGAAGACTGAGTTGCATAGTTAAAGCTTCTGAAGGTCGAACCTTCTGCACTATTGACTCGCCCGACTAGTGCTCGCACACCGCCGGTTTTTGGATCCAAGGCAACACTGCCCGACTCAGCCATAGTGCCATCTTCTGCTACCGGAAAGAGAGAGACATTGCTGTAAATAACCTGCATGCTGGCTTGGTAGTTCTGATCCAGTTCAGTATAAATGCGATAGCCATTATTAACAATCTCTTCTTCAGTCAAGCCGTAGTCATTGACCGCTTCATTGATGACCGCATCAAAATAGGATGGATAGCGATAGTCTTCTGACTTACCGGCATAAGCATCAACCAGCTGGCCACCGATTCCTACAGCGGCAGCCTGATCGGCCGTCCCCTGATCAATAAAGCCTGCAGCAACCATATTTTGCAGCACCGTATTACGGCGATTGGTCGCATTTTCAACCGAATACAGCGGATTATATATCTCCGGCCCCTTGAGCATACCAGCCAGAACAGCCGACTGGTCCAGGCTGAGCTGGCTAGCCGAAACTCCGAAATATTTCTTAGAAGCATCCTCCACACCCCAAACACCATTCCCAAAGTAAGAGTTATTGAGGTACATGGTCAGGATTTCCTGCTTGCTGTATTTCTTATTGATTTCCAGAGCCAGGAAAAATTCCTTGGCCTTCCGCTCGATGGTCTGGTCCTGAGACAGATAGGCATTCTTGGCCAGCTGCTGGGTAATGGTAGACCCCCCACCCGAGCGACCAGCTGTCAGAATAGCTAGGATAAAACGACTGTAGTTAATCCCGCCATTCTCATAGAAAGTCCGGTCCTCTGTCGCGATGACAGCATTCTGCAGGTCTTGACTAATCTCAGTCAGCTCGACATAAGTCCCTTTCTGGCCAGACAGACTTCCTGCTTCATTGCCATCCTTGTCAAAGATGAGCGTGGTAGCTTTGAGGGCATTCTGCAAATCCTTGACATTGGTCGTCTTAGCCACATAAAAGAGATAGCCACCGACCACCAGACCAAAGGTCAAGCCGAGAATCAGGAATATCTTGGTCAGATGAAACCGGCGCCAAAAACGGCGGATAGGGTGCTGAGAGAGAGGTTTCTTCTTGGTCTTGCCTGAACGGCTGAGACCAGACTTAGCCTGCTCTTCTGTCAGCTCTACCTCCTCTGCTGCTTCTTTTTGAGGTTTCTGTATAGTAAAATAATCTACTAATTTTTCAAACAAATCTTTTAAATTCTTCATAAACCTTATTTTATCACCTTATTTAGGTGCAGACAAGAAAGTACCCTATTTCCTGTCTGATTTTTAGTTATTTTTAAGAAAAAGGGTATATTAAATAGCCGTTTAAAAGCCTCTGCAGCAAGTTTTATCCGACACTGCCTATTTCCAAAGTTATGGCTTTCTGCTACAATAAATGTATGAAATTTACACTGACTATCCCAGATGGACTGCCTGCCATGACAGTCAAAGAGCTGCTGGAAGAACAATTTCTCATTCCGCGAAAAATTCGGCACTTTCTGCGGACCAAAAAGCACGTGTCTGTCAACGGTCTAGCTATCAACTGGCAGACTGTAGTCAAATCTGGAGATGATATCTGCCTGATATTTGACGAGGAGGATTATCCTCAAAAGACAATCTTATTTGGAAATGGCGAACTCGTAGAAGAGCTCTATCAGGACCAGCACCTCATTATCGTCAATAAACCCGAGGGTATGAAAACCCACGCTAATGAACCAACAGAGCTAGCCCTTCTTAATCATGTTTCTGCCTATGTCGGCGAGACCTGCTATGTTGTTCACCGGCTGGATAAAGAAACCAGCGGCGCTGTCCTCTTTGCCAAGAACCCCTTTGTTCTACCCATCCTCAATCGGCTGCTGGAAAAGCGAGAAATCAGCCGCGAATATTGGGCTCTGGTCCAAGGCAAGTTCCCAAGCAAAAAGCTTATCTATAAAGACAAGATTGGCCGCGACCGTCATGACCGCAGAAAACGGCTGGTCGACCCCCGAAAAGGACTCTATGCAGAGACTCATGTGACTCGACTCAAGCAATTTGGGCAGGCTGCCTTGGTCAAATGCCAACTCAAGACTGGCCGCACTCATCAGATCCGTGTCCATCTGGCTCACCACGGACACCCACTTATCGGTGACCCCCTTTATCATCCGCAGCCCAAAGGGCGGCTTATGCTCCACGCCCACCGGCTGACCTTTACCCACCCTTTTACGCTAGAAAAAATAACCGTTGAAGCTCGCTCTAACAGTTTTGAAAAAGTATTAAGCAGTCTGAAGCCATGATAGACCAAGAAAAGCAACAGAATTACCTGTTGCTTTTAGTTTGGAGTCAAAGCGAGGATAAGCTATGCTAGCTTACATCACTGAGCCGGAAGTGCACTGATAAGTCTGGGCCTGATGGCTTTCTGAAAAGCTATGCTCAGCAAGTAAGATAGCAAGAATATGATAAAAAAGCCAAAACTATAAATAGTATTCCGAGGCATTATCGACCTGAAAATGAAGATAATAAAAGGATGGATGATATAAATCATGGTGGCGTACTTTTTGGCAATATTATTCAAAATCGGAATATCAATATTGGTCCCATTTCTTACCGCATAGAGAAAAATTGCACTGGAAGACAAAAGAGTACTAGGATAGAGGTCATACTCCGTGCCCATGAAACAGTACTCAAGCAAAATCAAACCCGCTATTCCCAAGCCAATCGCCCATTTCCTGACAGACGACAAGTCGTAGGCTAAAATCCGATCCCGATGCTTGGCAAACTGCATGCCTAAAATGAAAAAGGGAAGGCCCATAAACAGGAAGTTGCGATAGTAAAATTCGCTATCTGTATTGAACTCAATACAAAAGGCCAGAACCAATAAGAATAAGGACACACCAAAGCTAGTTAAGCGGTGAAAATGCTTATAAAAAATCAGATAAAGCGTGTAGATATAAGAAATAGCCAGCAAATACCAAGTCGGTGTAGCGGCCGAGCCAATCAAGTCTCTGGGACTGTTAAAGAGGAAAAAGTCTGCAAAATCAGACAGGTCTATAGATGCCATCTTTTCTGTTAGTTCTCTGGTCAGCACTAGGTTGACAAAATGCACAATCGTGTAAAACAGGAGACTGGCAGCTGTCAAAAGGAGCATCTGCTTGAGACGATACTTGACCTTATCTCTGGAAATATTATAGGAAAAATAGCCCGACAACATCATAAAAAAGGGAACTGCAAAGCGGGCCACAATTTGATAAAAAACGCCAAATTGCCCTGGCAGCAGAAAGTGTAAGGAAACAATACTAAAGCAAGCTAGGGCCTTAAAAGCGTGCAAAGTTGTGTTTTCAGTCTTCATGCAGACATTATAGCATGTTTATTATTACAGCTCATCAAGACCAGATTACATGCCCATTAAAAAACATATCAATTAATGACAGGAGAGTGCATATAAAAAGCCCAGACAGGGCTTAGCATTTAGATTGTTAAATTATTTATAATTTTTCAAGCATCAACGAGCCCGCAATTGCTGGAGCAGGCCTTTCAAACTTTGGTATTTGTAAATGCTGTAGGTCAGATAGACAAATCCGTAGGCTGCTGCAGCTAGATAAACTGATAAAAACCAATTCGAAGCAATAAATACAAGTGTCATTAGCAACTCAACCCAGATATCTTTGACGACTTCGATCTGCATCCTCTTGGCTAAGATTAGCTCTGCCAATATACTCCTAGTCGCCAGCAATAGCACGATAGACAGCACTGTAGCATTCAGATTGCGCAGAAAAACTGCAAAAATCAAGGTAGTAGCAAAACTTAAGAGCATAGCAATAACATTTACTTTAAAAATCTGCCTCTCCATTCGTAAGGCTTTTAAGTAGGTATTGATAAGCAGAGCCATCTTGCCCTCGTAGACAGACATAGGAAAGACCAGAGCCATAAATATCAAGGACTCTCTGTAAGCCGGTAGCCAGCTGTCCAAAGCTATTTTCAGAGGATAATACAGCAAAAGCACCCCAAACATAACAACCATAAGGACATTCCGCAACTGATTGTAAATCTTAGGCAACTTGCTTTCATCCGTCCGTTTCAAAATTGGAAAAATGACCAAACCGATAGCATTGATAAAGGTCATCAGCAGATTGGAAATGCTCAGGGTCAGGGACACTTTCCCAAATGTAGCAATGTTCCATACCTTTTGAATCCCCATTCGAACAGTCCCGATAATGAGCATACTGGCTACATTTGATAGCATCAGATTGATACCGACAGCAATATTTCGAACCGTTTCCCGTATATCAAGTTTAAACTGATTGAGAGGTCGCAGGGCCATATCTCGGCATAGATACATGGCATAAAAAAGAGAAACAACTCTACCAATCAAATCAGCATAGACCATAATCTTGAAGTCTCGGAAACCTACAAAAATAAAGACCAGCAAAAGCAGTAAATAGAGGAGTCGGTCTCCACTGACAACATAGGAACTCTCCTTTAGTCGATTAGTCATCTGCAGAACGTAAACAAAGAGAAAGCGCAAATTGGTGACCAACATGGTATAAACCAAAAGTGTAAAAACAAACCGACTGCTATCATCTCTAATAAAGGCAGAAATCCCTAATAAAAATAAAATTCCAATCCCTGTCAGATAGATCAAAAGCATGAGAAACTGAGAGAAAAACTTTTCTTTATCCAGATCAGCATACTCCAAACCACCGTAGCGAAGGTAAATTCCGTCCACCCAACCCAGATGAACAAAACCGGCATAAGATAAATAGAAAATATAGAGTTGCCAGTAACCATACTCCTCTACACCCATAATCTTAGGCAAAATTAAGACAACCAGAGAAGAAACTATTACTGTCAGCAAATTGGACAAGACAACATAGGAAAAATTAGCTACTATTTTTTTAAATCCACCAGACAAATTTGCCCTCCTATTTCTTCCTATCTGCTGCCATGCTCTCAATCAAACGTAAAAACATGGTTTCTAAATCAGTATGAGCTTGCCAGCCCAAACTTTCAAGCTTGTCCGTATTGAGACGAATCTTAACTGTCGGATTATATCCTAGCTTTTCCACATCCTCTGCCAAATCAAAGACCAAATTCGATTCATTGCTACCGCTTAGTTCAATAACCATCTCCGCCATCTCACGAATGGAAATAGCCGTTTCTTTATTAGCGACATTATATGCTTGACCTGCTTGGCCTTTCAGCAGAATGTAAAAAATGGCTTCAATGGCATCTTTGGTATAGCAGTAGTTCCGAACAGTCTCCCCTTTAGTTCGGAGGATAATATCTCTCTTTTCAAGAACGGCACGTGCAAACTGCGCAAAAACTCTGTTGTCTTCATAGCTCACACCTGGGCCAAAAGTTTGTGACAAACGAGCCATTCTAACCGGCACCTGATACTGATGACAATAGCCTACACACAAGGACTCTGCCATGCGCTTGCTTTCCGAATAACTGCTACGGACACTGGTTGGATCCAAATAACCGTAATCTTTCTCGCTAATGCTGGAAGCATCAGGACTTGTCGTCCCATAGACTTCCAGAGAAGAGAGATAGACCATACTGCGAACCTGCTTATTTTTAGCCAGCTCTAGCAGTTTTTTCGTTCCATTTACTGCTAGATCAATCGTCTCCACAGGATGTTTAACGAAAAAAGAGGAGTCCGTCGCACTGGCTCCATGGATAATATAATCCAAATCCTCCTCTACCTGCCAATCTGACAGCAAGTCAGCATACACTAGCTGCAGATTCTCACTATGTAAAAAATCCTGAAATAGAGCTTCCGCTTTTTTCTGATTTCGTGCCAAGGCCACTACTCTGACATTGGCATCGTACAAATCATTTAAAGCCATTAAGGCGGAAATACAGTGTCTGCCTACAAGTCCGGTTGCTCCGGTTACCAAGACTGTAACATTGCTCAATTCTCTAAGAATAGGACTGACAGCAGCTAGGTCTTCCATATCCTTTTGTAAAATTGTATTATTTCCCATATCAACCAAAAATTTGTGCATTTTCACGCGCTTCGTAAATCGCTCTAAAGATATAAAAATCAGATGGAGTCGTAATTTTAATATTTTCGCTGCCCCCCATGACTGTATGCAGAGGGAGTCCAAAATAACGAGCCAGTGTCGCAGAATCTGTCATATCAAACTGATTCTCTGCCTGAGCTTTTAAATGCAGGGAGTGAATCTTCGAAAGCGCGAAGGTTTGAGGGGCGACAGCTGTCTGACAAGTGGAACGCTCGATAACCTGATTAATAACATCCGCCTCATCGACCTGAATGACCGTTTCGATAACCGGCTTAACCGTAATAGCTGCCCCATACTTTTTGGCTGCCTCAATATTTTTAGAAATGATTCCCCCGTCAATCAAGGGGCGAACACCATCATGAATCAAAACATAGTCGTCATCGTTCTTGTACTTTTCCCGTAAGACAGATAGACCATTAAAAATAGACATTTGGCCAGTCTCTCCACCAGGAACCACTTGACTGACTTTTTTTATATTGAATCTAGCTAATAAATCTCTGCAGTAGTCCAGCCAGCCGTCTACACAGACAACCACAATGTCCGATACTGCCGGATGGTCTTCAAAGTGCTCAATCGTATGAATAATAATAGGCTTACCGTGCAACTCTAAAAACTGCTTGGGTAAGGTCTTGGTATTCATGCGGCTGCCTGTGCCGCCTGCGAATATCAGAGCTGATGTCGTCATACCGATACTTTCCTTCCTCTCGTTGTAAATCGTACTCTACTCAGTAAATCAGCTGCCATATAAATCACAAAAGCATAGATAATCCGATTAATATGGGTTGTCAGCAATGACAGCAACGTTTCCTGAAAGAATGAAATGACCAAAGGATACGCAAATAAAGCGAAAACAATAACCTTTAGCGGGGTGAAATAGCGTTTTTTGATAGAATAGTAGAAACTTCCGTAAAAGAAGCCATATAAAAGCTGAAAGATAAGGACTGAAAAATAACCAAAATCCTTGATAAAGTAGTAATAAATGGTGTAAACATTGGTTTTATCGTCGTTAAAATGAACAACAGGCAAGAAAGGTGTCAGCTCATGGCTAGACAGACCGAGGGATTTCAATGTTCCATAGATAGCAATAAGAGTATTTTCTCCAAAGACTTGATTATCGCTATAAAGAGTAGGATTTTTCAGATAATAGTCTAAAGCCTGAATGGGAGAACCCATATACTTAACCAAATTATCCAAAATTCCGAACTCTGCCCGACTATCCACTCGATTGAGAACAAAGGTTCCAACCGCCATAAATAAGACAAGGAATACAAAGCCAATTATCAGCAAAGAGCGAAAAAGCTTCACACCATACCTACTGTCTCTCCACGAATAATACTTCGAGAAAAACAGCATATACACAATAGCATAGCCTGCAACCAAGCCCAGCAACTCCGTACGTCCAGTAGACAAGAGGGAAACACCTAAAGAAATCAGACTAACCATCAGTAACTTGCCCTTGTAAAAAATGCCATCTTTTCCTGAAAAAAGAGATTCACAGAAAAAGTAGAAGAAAACAATTCCTAAGGAAAAGTTAACCCGCAACAAATTGAGGCTAAGACGACTAAGAGAGAAATCATAATTTGTGGTCATATGCCGAGCCAATTCAATGGTTTTAAACAATCCCCCAGGTACCTGCTTGCTCTGTGCCGCCAAGTAAAGCAAATCGGAATAAATAAACCTGACCGCATAAGCCAAAAACAAGAGAACTAAAATAATGAAAAAATTACTCACCTTTATTTGACTAGGTTTGGCATCCAACTTCCTCTCAGCAAACAAATTCGATGATAAGAGGATTCCCATTAAAAAAATGGCATTCCCAACAAAGATAACAGTGACCGTTATCAGAGAAAGTCCCTCTCCCCATTTGGATGAATAAAATGCAGTAAAAATGCTTGCTATCATCCATATTGCCAAGTATATAAAAGCCGGGTTAGCATAGTCTCTCCCTACTGTTTTGATTGTCAAAAACAATAGGAAAAGGCCACCCAAAATTAGTAAAAAAACCATTATCTTCCTTCTATTAATTCAACCCAATTATCTCTCAGTCTGACATGACGTTCTGTCTGTTCTTTTTTTTCAGGCGGTGTCATGTAATCACCATAGCGATTGGTCAGATACTTGTCCGCATCATTCGGTCCGTCGAACTCATAGCCTTCGAAGGAATACTTCTTAGCTGGATAGAAACTTTCATAGTCAATAGTCTCTCCCAAATAGCCTTTTACACCATAAGCAATGGTTATTTTTGAAGTCTTCTTATTAGACTGGATGAGTTTTTCCATCAACTTATACATATTAGCCGGCCCCATGATAAAAGAAGGGAAGCCTATCAGTCTTCTAATCCAAAGATTTTGTCTGAGTTCTTTGGATTCTTTAGCCATATAGGTCAGATGCGGAGTAAACTTCGTATAGCAGCGCGAGCTGTTGTGTGACAAATCCAAGGCTCTGAATAGAAGACCCTTGAGCTTGCGAAGCATGTTATTCTCTGGGACAAAGTCAATTGGCAGCATATCAAGATAGAGATGTTTCTTTTTACTGAAACCTTCTCCCAAAACATCATAGTAGGTCAATGACTTGCTCTGCAGCTTTAGAACCTTAAAGACACTGTCTGTCGCATCCGCAGGAGAGATCAGCTCGAAGTCCTCGCTGTCCGCAAAGATTTCCTGCAGACGATTGTAGTCCTCTCGGAACATCACCAAGTCGATATCATCGTCCCAAGGGATATAGCCCCCATGTCGCAAAGAACCAATCAAGGTCCCTGCAACCATGTAGGAATGAATATGATGCCGACGACACTCTGCATCAAATTTTTTATACATTTGTAAATAGGCTTTTTGTAAAACCTTTAATTTATCATCCGTAATTTTCTGATACATGGGGCTGAAGCGTTCTCCCAAAGCCAACTCCCATTCAATCTTACTGGTTCCTCTCATTTTTCTTACCTCCCAAACTTTTTCAATAATCTCCTAGCAACTCCATTCAGTGAGTAGGTGTATACCAAATCACTGATGAAATCTTTTATTGTTCGATACTCCCTTATTTGAAACATCAGGCCCAAAGCCCAAAATGGATTTCTAGACTGTAATAATTTCAGTCTAAGATTGGTCAAGGCCAAAGCCCTAGCAAGCTGGCGGTGGTCCGCCTCAGAAATCTGTCGCTCTTCTGCTATTTTTTTCACAGACTCATAGCGACTGATGACCTTCTGTAAATAGTCAATCCTAGATAACCTTGTTTTATTAAAACTGAGCGACGACGCAGACTGGGTTACATTCGCCTGATGAATGCGATGCTGATCTAGAAGCTGATCCAAGCAAACAACTTTTCCATACAATGGAGCCAACATACCAAATAAAACATCATGATAGTCAAATCCAGGATAATCCGTATACTGCTGCTGCAAAATATCTGTCAGTACCGACTTTCTAAAAGCTGTCTGATAACCTGACGGCCATTTTTTCAGAAGCCAAGCTAGATCTCTTTCTCGACTTTCTCCTGAAACCTTGGGCTCTTTGATGACCTGACCATTTTGATCAATCAAGTAAGACTGGCCATACACCATAGCAGAACCTGTTTCTAACAGTACTTTCTGCAAGGCAGCTGTTTTATCAGGCAGCCATTTATCATCCTGATCAGCGAAAAAAACAATATCGTGCTCAGCCAAACTCGCTAATTTTATAAAAGTTCGATAATGACCCAAATTTTCCTGATTTTCAATCAGCTGCCACCCCGTCAGTTGATGCTTGGTGATGTAGTCCTTGATTAGCGCCACTGTCCGATCTGTCGAACAGTCATCACAGATAATGACCTGATCAGGCTTCAGCTTTTGAGTGCGGATAGAGTCTAGTTGCTCCAAAATAAAATCCGCCCCATTATAGGTCGCCATCACGACAGAAATCATTTCTCCCTCCTTCCTAAACTTTTCATCCTATATCCCCCTAACTTCTAGCTTTCTCCCTGTCTAAGCTAGACTGCTCTGTCTGTGAAGAAGATTACTTTCTTCTAAGCAGATACTTATAAATAAACGCTTTTATCCAAATAGGCGTTCCCACAAAAACACGAATCATCAACATATTTTGATAATATTGCCCTCGGTTCAACATACCATGTGACAGCAAAAAAGTATTGACTACTTTCCAGCTGGCAATCTGCTCTGTCTGGCTTCTTCTCGTATGCATGCCGTTTCCGACACGAGCGTAAACCAAGACCCGATTAAGATTAGCGAAACGACATCCCTGAGCAGCCATTCTCGCCCAAAGATAATAGTCTTCCACTAAAGGCAAGGGCTTGTAATTGCCTGCTTTTAAAACAGATGATTTCTTGAAAAATACCGTCATATGACAGAAAGGATTTCTCCGCTGCAACCTTTTGATGATTTCTTCATGGGAAAGCGGCATTTGTTTCTCTGCCACTATTTGATCTGGTTCCGTGTCAAATTCTATGATATTGCCACCCAGAACATCTAACTGTGGATGCTGCTCAATATAGTCCACTTGTTGTTGAAAACGGTCCGGTGTCGCAATGTCATCTGTATCCATTCTAGCAATCCAATCATAAGAGCAAGCCTCAACTCCCCGATGCAAAGCTTCTCCCAATCCGACATTTTCCTTTAAGGGTAGAACTTTCATCTCTGGAAATGTTTCCTTGAAATCTTGAATCGTCTGATAAAGCTCTTCTGTCAGCGGCCCATCCTCTACAAGGACAAGCTCATCTGGCTTGCGGCTCTGCTCTATAAGAACGCTATTTAGGCTCTTTCTTAAGAAATCCGGATTCTCCTTCTGATAGACAGACATCAATACCGAAAACTTCACTAACAATCCCCCCCAATCATCCTAAACTAGTTTCCCTTCTCCGTCTTCTCAATAGACCTCCTAAAATCTGCTACCTGATAAGACTGAGAATAGCTAGACATCTCTTTTTCATAAGTTAAATCTGAAAACAACTTATTCAGAGTCGAAACATGGCGGGACAGTCCTTTTAAAATCCAGTTAAATGCAGGCAGCAAGGCTACTCTCTGGCCATGAGTCCGTTTTATTTCTTTGACTAGCTGAGAGGTATTGACATAGTCCTGATTTTGAGGATAGAAGACACCACTGTCTTGATTCTGAACAATTAGTCTGATAAACTCACAAAGGTTATCAATATAAATCATACTACGTTCGTTCTTGACCAAAGGGAAAACTGGTAGCTTCTGAGCCAACTTTGACAGTCGCTTATAATTTCCCTTAGCTTGATGTCCATAAACCATGGGCGGCCGTAAAACTGCCAATTTGAAATCTTCGCTCTCCAATTCCGCCAGAAGTTGCTCAGCAGCTAGTTTGCTTTTGCCATAAAAAGAATCAGGACGCTCTTGTGTGTCTTTTGTGATAACCCGGTCTCCCAAAACTTCGCCATAGACACTCATACTGCTCATAAAGATAAACTGTTTGACACCTTCGCCTTTAGCCTTTTGAGCCAATTCATAAGGTAGCTGAGTATTGACTTGATTATATACCGATTCCATCTCTTTTGATGGGTTGGAGATATGGACAATCGCCGCCAAATGCAAAATTACATCAAAGGACGAAAAATCTTTCTCCTTCCAGGCTTCTCCGCGGACGTCCAACTCATCAACCTGAACATCCTCCCGTGAAGAAACATACCTCTTAAAGCTCCGGCCAATATAGCTACCCTCTCCCGTAATTAATATTCTTTTCATCAGCCTTTAATCTTTCTTTTCCATATTTCCCGTGCCGCCTTCGACAACGCCTTCGCTCTTGGCCACACTCTTAATGGTGCCAAAGAAACAGCGGACATCCAATAAAAAAGATAGATACTGGACGTAGTAGCCATCCAATTCCGCTTTCTTGGCAATCGGCAACTCATCTCGCCCGTGAATCTGAGCCCATCCCGTCAGACCTGGTAAAACATCATTTGCTCCATAGCGGTCTCGCTCTTCAATCAAATCATACTGATTCCAAAGAGCCGGTCTTGGACCTATGATACTCATATCACCAACAAAAATATTCCAAATCTGAGGCAACTCATCCAGAGATGTCTTCCTAAGAAACTTCCCAACTTTTGTAATCCATTGCTCAGGATTTTCAAGTAAATGAGTTGGGGTATCTTTAGGTGTGTCAATTCGCATCGTTCTAAATTTCAAAATATAGAAGTGTTTCTTATGCAGACCGACCCGCTTCTGTTTGAACAAAACTGGTCCTTTTGAATCCAATTTAATAGCGAGTACTAGAAGCAGAAAAAACGGTGATAAGGCAATCATTCCTAAGAATGACAAGACTATATCCAATGTTCGTTTAAAAAATTTATACATGATTATCCTAAAAACTTATTGCTGTGCAAACTTTACCAGACTGTCCTTGAGGTCATTTGCACCAAGAGTCAGAAGAGAGTCCACATAGGAATCCACCTCGGTCTTGGGTAACGACTGAACATTCCCTACAAAAATCTTTTCATAGACTTGATCATTGACCTTTTCCTTGGCAGACAAGAGCTCTTCATAAAGCTTTTCGCCCGGTCGAATGCCTGCTTCCTGAATCTGAATCTCCTCTTCAGTATGACCACTGAGTGTGATCATCTTTTTAGCCAAGTCCAAAATTTTCACAGGCTCGCCCATATCCAAGACAAAAACCTCTCCCCCTTGCATCAAGGCCCCAGCCTGAATCACCAAGCGGCTGGCTTCTGGTATCGTCATGAAATAACGTGTCATTCGAAAGTCCGTCACGGTGATAGGACCTCCCTTGGCAATCTGCTCCTTGAACAAAGGAACAACACTACCTCGGCTGCCCAAAACATTCCCAAAGCGGACAGCTGAGAAAAGAGTCTTTCCTTCTTCATTTAAACTGGTCACGACCATTTCTGCCACACGCTTTGTTGCCCCCATAACATTAGGCGGGTTAACCGCCTTATCTGTAGAAATCATGACAAATTTCGCGACACCAGCTGCCTTTGCTGCTTCTGCTACATTTCGTGTCCCGTAGATATTGTTTTTGACTGCTTCTGTCGGATTGTACTCCATCAAAGGAACATGCTTGTGAGCTGCTGCATGATACACTCGATCAGGGCGATAGGTTTCCATAATATGGAAAATTCTCTCTCTATCTTGAATATCTGCAATGATTGGAATCAACTCAATATCATCTTTATATCGGCTTGACAGTTCCTTGTGAATCAAATAAATTGAATTTTCTCCATGACCTAGAAGCAGGAGCCTAGCTGGGCAGAATTGAGCAATCTGACGGCAAAGTTCCGAGCCGATAGACCCACCAGCCCCTGTAACAAGCACTGTCTTGCATTTAATATTGGACTTCAAACTTTGCTGATCCAGCTTAACTTCTTTACGCCCTAACAGATCAGCAATATCAATTTCCTGAAGTTTGCTGACAGATAGTTTCCCCGTAATCACCTGTTCATACTTAGGCATGGCATTGACCTTGACCTCCGTTTGTTGGCAATACTCTACGATTCGCTCGTAATCATCCGGAGCCAACGAAGGAATGGCAATGACAATTTGTTCGACTTCATAATTCCCTACAATTTCAGGTATCTGCTCAGTTGTTCCTACAACTTTTACTCCATGAAGATACGTATTTTGCTTATTCTTATCGTCATCTACAATCGCGACTATCTTTAAATCTTTTGATTTTTGCTGGGCTGTCTTGATAAAGAGGCTAGCACCATCTCCTGAACCAACAACAAGGGTCTTCGTCCCATCTACTTTCTTACCCAGTAAGGCTGAAGGGTGCTGCACGAATTCATGAATCTCCCGCCAAGTCAGCCTTGAAGCAATAACCAACAAAAACGATAGCAGCATAGAAAGAACAATATATCTACTGTTTGTGGATTCGTTAAAAATTTTCTCTACAATGTATACAATCGAGTAAGCTCCCAAAATTGAGCCCCCTACTCGAAACATTGTTTTGTAATCTGTATACCTTGTAATGGTAGAAAAGACATTCGACAGTGTTGCAAATGTCAAATACAATACAATAATCCCCATTAAAATAGAGATAAAAGACAAATCCGTTATCCCGACATATTTTGCTAAGAAGAATTTTGAAATCCCCTGACTTATACTGAGCAAAATAATATCAACAATAATTAAGATGACTCTTTTTCTCGCTCTTGTCATGTTCCTAATCTCCCAATTATCCTAAAACTCTTTAATCCCTATTATTTCCCATAATTGCCATAGCTGCCGTATCCCCCATAAGTTCCGTAGGCACCATAGCGTTCCAAATCAATGTTATATTTATTGAGGACAACACCCAAAAAAGGAGTTCCCGTTTGTTCCAACTGCTCTTTAGCCTTCATGACTGCTTTTCGTTTGATATGGCCTGCTTGTGTCACCAAGAAGCTAGCATCGCATTTCTGGGCGATGATAGCCGCATCAATGACCAGACCAATCGGTGAAGTATCTACGATGATATAGTCATAGCGGACACGCAAATCCGTCAAAAGTGCGTCAAACTGCTTGCTTTGCAAAAGCCCAGTCGGATTAGGTGATACTGGACCAGATAAGATCACATCTAGGTTGTCCAGATCTGTATCGTTGATGACTTCATGCAGGGCAGCCTGTCCTGACAAATAGTCCGTCAGTCCTGATACTTTTCTCTGACTGCTAAACACACCGGACATGACTGAGTTGCGGATATCCGCATCGATCATCAAGGTCTTGTGACCAGCTCTGGCAAAGGCGGCCGCGAGATTCACTGAGGTTGTAGACTTTCCTTCATTTGCCGTCACCGAGCTTATTTCGACCATCTTGATATTGGCGCCGCTCAGCTGTACATTAGTACTTAGAGCATTGTAGTATTCCTCGGTTAGTTTGACAAGATTTCTTTTTTTCCTAACTAATTCTAAGGTTGCCATTTTCTCTCCCTTACATTCTGTTCATATCTGGAATAACGCCCAACAGCGTCAAGCCCATGACTTCTTCAATGTCCTCTGGCTTCTTCACCCGATCATCCAAGATTTCTACAGCGATGATAAAGATCGACATCAGGACGCTGCCCCCTAAAAATCCTAAGATAACATTACGCCGAATATTTGGTGAAGAAGGCTCTGCTGGGACTGTTGCTTCTTCCAAAGTTGTCACATCAGAAACTTTTGTCACTTCAATAATTTTCTCAGCAGCAATATTACGGAAGGCATTGGCAATGCGAGCCGCTTCCTCTGGATTGTCATCCTTAACTGTAATCGAAACGATACGAGTATCCGCCGGAACGGAAACGGTGATGTGACGCGTCAGCTCTCTTGGAGACGTTTGCAGTTTCAGCTCACTAATTGCCTGTGACAGAACCGCCTGTGACAGAATGATTTCCTTAAAGTCCTTAACGAGGTATGAACCCGCCTGCAGGTCCTGATTAGTCAAAGCTGCCTGCGTTTCATTCTGACGGCTAACCACATAGATGCGCGTGGTGCTCTGATACATTTTCTTAGCAATAAAGACGCTGTAGCCAAAAGCCAGCAAAGAAAAGAGCACAGCTCCCAATACGATGGTAAATTTCTTCAGCCATAAGGCTCTCAGCAAGGACAGAATATCGATTTCTACGATTTGCTTTTCTTGTTTTTCCATTTTTCCCCTAAATTAATTCATTTTTCAATAATAATGCTTGGTTACCGCCAAAGAGGGCCTCTGCCCGGCGGGAACCGTATTTCTTAGCGACGATGTCAAAAGCCTCTTTCATAAAGGGCGGTCTCTGGCTTAGATTGTGCATGTCGCTGGCAACAAAGTGGACTAAGTCCTTCTCCAAAAAGAACTGAGCCCGTTTTTTCATAAATTTATGCGAGTCTCCAAGCAGCTTAGGCCTTAGAACACTGGAGCTGTTAATCTGAGTATAGCAGCCCATATTAATGAGTTCCTGCACCTTCTTTTCATCATTTTCCAGGCAGTGATAGCGCTCGATATGAGCCACGACCGGTGTCAGTCCAAGGCGCAGAATCTGAGCCAATCCTTTATGGATGTCCTTATAAGGAGTTGCCATGCTAAACTCAATCAGCACATAGCGTGTGCCAGCTAGGCTGGGGAAAATCCCCTTTTCCAACTTATCCGCCACATCGCTGGTGTAGTAAATCTCTGCCCCATAGAGAACCGTCAAGTCAGGCGCTACAAGCTCTACCAGTTCTTTTACCATTTTAAAGTTAGAGCTAATAGTCTCTTCAGGCGTTTCAAACATGCCCTTTCTGCGATGAGAAGTAGAGATAATAGTCCGAACTCCCTGTCGATAGCTTTCTTCCAGCAGTTTTTTGGAATCCTCAAAGGTCTTAGGACCATCGTCCACATCAAAGATAATATGAGAATGGATATCAATCATGGTGTTTTTCCTTCCATTACCTGCTGAATCGCTGCCTTAGCATTGTCAAGGCTTTCTGGCTGGATTTCCATCATGTAGAGATTGGAATCTGGCATAGCGTAGGATGGTAAATCCATACGACCGTTTCCGCTGATGGCTTGTGACTGAACTTGATAACTTCCCCCTGACTCCAGCTGGGTATTGACCAGATTCATAAGAACAGGCAGCTCCATATTGGTCTGGATAGAATCTTGCAAGCCGGAAATAATCTCGTTGTAGTTCTTCAAAGCACTAGTTGAAGTCAGCTTTTTAATGACTGCTTCGATAACCTTTTCTTGATTTTTTCCGCGGTCATTGTCGCCTCCCTGAAGAGAGTAGCGCTCGCGAACAAAGCCTAATGCCTGATCTGAGTTCATATGAACTTTCCCTACTGGGAAATGATGATTACCATGTCGGCTGGTAAATTCTTGGTCATTTTCAACATCAATCCCTCCCAACAGGTCTACCAGCTTGAGGAAGGAAGTGAAGTTCAGACGAACATAGTAGTCAATGCGAATACCGTAAAGATTTTCCAGCGTATGGACAGAAGCATCTACTCCATAAATCCCTGCATGGGTCAGCTTGTCCATCTGTCCGCCTCCTCCATCTGCAATCGCCACATAAGAATCACGAGGAGTTGTCGTCAAGAGAACTTTCTTGGTCTTGCGATTGACCGTCATGATGATATTGACATCTGAGCGAGAGACAGATGAAATCGAGCCATAAGTGTCAATACCGCTGACATAGATATTGAAGACATCCGCATTGGCATCATCCCTGCGCTTGCCTGTCTCTACTTGACGGGTGATTTTATAAGTATAGATTTTCTTTATCTTTGAAGCATAGTCAGCATCGTGAGAAGCCAGCATATCTCCAAACGAGCTATTGAGGGCAATGGCCTCGGTCTCTTGATTGATGAGGGCCTTGTAAGCTGCGATATAAGACGAGCTGTTTTCCACTGTGAGTTCTGTCTTTTTAGTCTTCTTGATGTGGTCCAGAAGAGCCGTTACATTGTCCTTGTCTCCATTTTCAGTCGGAGCTGTCAGCTTCTTCAGCTGAGTCACATCTGATTTGTCGCTGTCCGCCCGGACATAAACGGCCATTTCAATTTCAGAGTAATTTGAAGTGGAGTTCACACCTCTAGATAAGTCCATCAGCTCCTTGACCCCGTACATAGCTCCTGAGGATACCAGCAGAGTCACAAGCAAAAGTAAGGTTGTCAGGACTTTGAACTTATTTTTCCATACAAAGAAGGCTGCCAGTAAAATAACAGCCGCCAAAAGAGCAGACAAAATAAGGTTCAGGTGATGAAACGCCAGAACATTATTTTTAAATATAGAAAAAACAAGCAAACCTGAAACCAAGCTTACCAATGTCAGTAAAGCTGCATTAAAGAGCCTAAGCTTCTTCCCCTTTTTAGAAGCAGGCACATTTCTCGTATGTTGATTCATAATTCTCCCTTTTTCTCCCCTGAGATATAAATACATTTTATTATATCATAAATGCATTATGATACACTAAAATATTTAAAAATATTTTAGTTTTTTCCAAAATTTGTTGACAAAAAAGGACAGTCTGTATTAATTTTCGGTAAATTCTTTCTTCCTTCTCGAAAAACCGATATTTTATACTGTTTTTGAAAACAGAAAAAAAGAGGTAAAACCTCTTTTATATCAGCATTTTACTTATCTTTTAAAGCATCTTATCCCTGTCAACTTGCTCATAGGCCTGGAGGCCATCATTCAGCTTGTCCCAGATGACTATCTGGCCTGACTGAAGGGACTTCTGCACATCAATAATGCGCTGATTAGAAGAGCCGCGAAACTGCAGCATGAGATTCTTCTTGGTAAGGTCAAAACGGCCGTCCACCAGAATATCAATCAGACTCAGCAGCTCCAGCTTATCCTCCGTTTCCAGCATCATCTCCTCCCAGGTGTAGCCCGTCCAGGACCAGATATCCTTGTCCGGCAGCTCTCTCCGAATCCGCTTGACCAAGGGCAGGAGAATGCCTGTATTGAGAAAAGGCTCGCCGCCTAGGAGGGTCAGCCCCTGCACATAGGGTTCCGCCAAGTCTTTCATAATCTGCTCCTCCAACTCTTGGGTATAAGGAATGCCGGCGTTGAAAGACCAAGTTGCTGCATTATAGCAGCCCTCACAGTGAAACATACAGCCACTGACATAGAGGGAGTTGCGGACGCCTTCGCCATCTACAAAGTTAAAGGCCTTATAGTCAATGATTCGCCCCTTACTCAGCTCCTCACTTTTCCATTCTTGAGGTTTGGGATTGTTCATCTTCATCCTCCAAATCAATCCAGTAGCGCTGACTTCTATCGATTGTATTTTCGTAAACACCGCCAGCAGAGAGAATGGTGCGACGACTGGCTTCGTTGTCTTCATCACAGGTAATCAGCACTCGTTCTAGTCCTTGCTCTCGAGCCTCTGCTAGTCCTAACTCTAGCTGCAACTTAGCCAAGCCCTTTCTGCGTTGACTGGGCCGGATAGAATAGCCAATATGACCGCCTTCCACAAATAATTTGTCATTCAAGGACAAGCGCAGGGCTAAAAAGCCCAGAGGCAAGCCAGTCTCATCAAAGGATAAAAATTGGATGGCAGGAACCCAGCCTGCTGGCAGCTTGGCAGCATCCTCCTGCTGTTCTACAATTTTCAACCAATCTTCATAATCCTTTGCTCGCTTCCAAGTGGAGCCCATGCCACCGTGCATATAGGATTTTGCAGCATCAAACTCCGCAATCATCTCTAAAATCGCGTCTTTATCTTCCAAAGTTGGTCGTCTTAGCTCCATGCTCCCTCCTTAATCGACATCAATCCAATAACGCTCTTTCCCGCCTCGAATATCCTCTAAAGCTCCGCCATTAGCCAGAATCACTGACCGACTGGCAGCATTATCACAATCGCAAGTCACTAGGACTCGTTTAATATTTTTACTTTTGGCTACTTTCAAGCCTTGTCGCAGCTGCTCTTTTGCAAATCCTTTCCCACGCGCAGAGGGACGAATACTGTAACCGATATGCCCGCCTTCTTGGAGCAAATAGTCATTGAGCCGCAAGCGCAGATTGAGAAAGCCCACAGCCTGACCATCCGCAGCA